>Ga0209550_10001993_pt1 | contig 19724 bp, 20 predicted proteins | sample LauGreSuBDMM15SN_2_FD_187567 | JGI IMG/M metagenome (GOLD analysis project Ga0209550, IMG submission 187567) | Freshwater lake microbial communities from Lake Michigan, USA - Su13.BD.MM15.SN (SPAdes) (version 5) | ecosystem: Environmental > Aquatic > Freshwater > Lake | place: Lake Michigan... | reverse complement strand
CGCTTTAGGGCAACCGAGACTAACAAAACCGACTTTTGGGGAGGACATGGCACGTCACCTGGCAGGCCGCAGCCCGCATGAAAGAGAGCGAGATTTTACCCGCGATCGACGCTAGCCCCTACAATCACCCAATGACACAAGCTGCCCCCGCACTCTCTGATAGTTTATTGGCCGCCGCGCGCGCCATCGGCGCGGTTGAAACCGGCCAGTCTTTGACCGAAGCCTTGCTCGACGTTCGACCCGATTTGCGGCCCTCAGCGCAGTCCTTAAGCTTCTATGCCATGCGACACTGGGGCCAGGCGATGGCGTTGCGCCGTCTGCTGCTTGATCGCGTGCCGCCAAACCCCACCGTCTTTGCGCTGTTGGGCTTAAGTCTGCTGTTGCTTGCGGTCGCGCTGAGCGACCCCGCTGAGCGTGACGTTACTGCGCCCACCTACACGGCGCACACCTTGGTCGATCAGGCGGTACAGGCCACGCAGGGGCAGCGCGACACGCTGAATTTCAAAGGTTTAGTGAACGCCATTTTGCGTCGCTTTCAGCGCGAGCGCGCCGCGTTGCTGTCGCAGCTGGCGCAAGATCTTGAGGCCCAGTACAACCACCCAAAATGGTGGATCGAAGCGCTGCAAACAGCCTATCCACAAGAGTGGAAGCGTCTGCTTGAAACGGCCAACGTGCATCCGCCATTAACGCTAAGGGTCAACCTGCGGGCGACCACGCGCGAGGCTGTTGAACAGGCCTTTGCCGCCGCAGGCATTGCTACAACGCCTTTCGGTGTGGCTGGCTTAGTGCTCGATGTGCCACGGGCGATTGCTTCGTTGCCGGGCTACGCGCAGGGATGGTGGTCAGTGCAAGACGCGGGCGCACAGCTTGCCGCCCCCTTGCTTGAGTTAAAAGACGGCATGCGTGTCTTGGATGCTTGCGCGGCCCCCGGCGGCAAAACCGCACATATGCTTGAGCTCGCGGCACTCAAACTGACAGCGCTTGACATCGACAACGCACGCATGGGTCGTGTCGAACAAAATCTTGAACGGTTAGGCTTGCTCACTGATGACGTCGAGTTGATCGCTGAAAGTGCCATGCGCGCGCACACGTGGTGGGACGGTAAGCCCTTTGATGCAGTGCTCGCCGATGTGCCCTGCACCGCCTCAGGCATCGTGAGGCGCCATCCCGATATTCGTTGGTTGCGTCGTTTCACAGACCTCAAGCCGACCGCAAAATTGCAACGAGAGATTTTGGATTCACTGTGGAGTCTGGTCGCACCCGGGGGTAAATTATTACTTGTGACGTGTTCGATTTTTCCGCAAGAGTGCGAGTTGCAGGCCCAGGCCTTTTTAAAGCGTCATGCTCAGGCGGTACGCTTGCCCGCGCCAGGTCAGTTGTTACCGTGCTTGGCCAGTACCGAGCAACCGGCAGGGCAAGACGGTTTCTTCTATGCTTTGTTTTCTAGACAGGCTTAGGAGTTAATCACACGATGACGGCTTGGGCTACCTTGTTGCTGGGATGTCAGCGAGGCCTTTTAGGTGTGCTCGCAACGTTGTTGTGCCTGGTTGCCACGGCCAGCCAAGCGGCCGAGCCTCGCATCGAGCGCATCGAGCCCTTGATCACCGAGGGGCAACTCACGCTCGATCTTGATTTGACCTTTGATCTTGGTCGAGTGGTGACCGAGGCCGCCGAGCGCGGTGTGCCGCTTTATTTCACGTTTGATTTAAAAATCACCTCGCCAAGGTGGTGGTGGTTTGACCGTGTTCTGGTTGAGGCGACCTTAACTCGCCGCCTGACCTACAACGCACTCACTCAACAATGGCGTGTGGCAACCGGCGATTTGTTTTTACCAGTCAAGTCCTTAAGCGAGGCGTTGGCGGTGCTCAAGCAAGTGCGCGGCTGGCCTGTGGCCCCTTCTGATCGGTTTGATAAAAATCAGCGCTATGAAGGGCGTATTAGGATGCGACTAGATGCCTCTCAGCTCGCCCGGCCCCTGCAGCTTGAGGCAGCGAGTCGTGGTGCCTGGTCGCTTGCAAGCCCTTGGGCACCGTTTGATTTTTCGATTCAGCAAGCGGGGCCTGCTAAATGAACGGACTACGTCGGCTCGCAGGGTTGAGCGCATCGTTTGAAGCGTTGGCGGTGTGGCGCCTATGAATAGATTGCTTCGTCTGGCGTTATTTATTGGGATCAGCAGCGGTGCAGGCCTGTTTGGCTTGCTGGCCTGGTCAACGGGTAACGCCTCGCGAGTGGCTGAGTACCAAGGCTTGTTGCTTTGGCTGAACGGAGCGCTTGCTCTAGCGCTGTTTGTATGGGTCGTTGCGCTTACGGTGCGCCTGCTATCGCAGTTGCGTAGCGGTTTGTTTGGTGCGCGGTTGACTGCGCGTTTTGCCTTGGCGTTTGCCTTAATTGGCGTGTTGCCAGGCACCTTGATTTATGGCGTGTCTTTGCAGTTTATGGCACGGTCAATCGAGTCGTGGTTCAACGTGCGTGTCGATACTGCTCTTGAGTCAGGCTTGGCTCTGGCGCGAGCGGCGCTTGACGCTCAGCTCGCCGAACTTGAGTCGCGCGCGCGCGTCATGACGCCCGAACTCAACGCAACACCCGATGCAGAAGTCGCAGGCGTGCTGGCGCGCTTGCGCGATTCAAGTGGCCCAGTCGATGCGATGGTGTTTAGCGGCAGTGGGCGCGTGATCGCGTTTTCAAGTGACAAGCTCGGTGCACTGTCCCCGCTGCCTCCGCCAGCCGCAATTTTGAATCAGCTAAGGGTCACGCGCGGGTATTCAAATGCCGACACGGGTGACAGTCTGGCGGGCGGGCCTGTCGATCCTGGTCTGCAATTGCGGGTGATTGTGGCGTTGGCCGCACCAGAGCGCATCGAAAGCCTGCTGGGAGTAAACGTTGAGTCTCGTTGGCTACAACTAGTACAGCCAGTTTCTGAAAAAATTGCCCGTAACGCCAGTGAAGTGCAGCAGGGTAATCGTGACTATCAAGAGCTGGCTTTGTCTAGACAAAGCTTGCGTAATTTGTTTGGGGTGACTCTCACCTTGGCGCTATTGTTGGCTGTATTTGCGGCAATCGCCGTGGCGCTGTACTTATCCAAAAAATTGGTGAGCCCTCTGTTGGCCTTAGCGTCTGGTACGCAGGCCGTGAGCGTGGGCGACTATCGTGCGTTGCCAGAGCCGCCCTCTAATGACGAAGTTGGGCAGTTGACTCGGTCGTTTAACACCATGACCCGTCAACTCGACGAGGCACGGCGGATGGTTGAAACCAATCGCAGCCAACTCCAGCGCTCGAACGTCTATCTGGAAAGCGTATTGGCAAACTTGTCGGCGGGTGTGCTGGTGTTTGACGAGCGGTTTTGCTTGACGACCTTTAACCAAGGCGCCCAATCGATTCTAAAAGTTGACTTGCGCACAGCACCTGGGCGGCTGTTGCAGACAGTAGAAGGGATGACTGAATTCTCGCAACGGATCCGGCAGGCTTTTTCTGAGCATACGGCAATGGGCTCAGAGCGCACGCACTGGCAAGAGCAGTTTGAACTGACCTTGCGAGAGCCCGGTCCAGAGGCCAAGGCGTTCACCCTTACGTTACTGGCGCGAGGCACACAGTTAAATGTGGATGGCCGTGAAAATGGCTACATGGTGGTGTTCGATGACATCACCGAAGTGATCTCGGCGAGTCGCAGCGTGGCTTGGGGTGAGGTTGCGCGTCGCCTGGCGCACGAAATTAAAAACCCGCTCACGCCGATTCAGCTCTCGGCCGAACGCCTTGCAATGAAGCTGGCGCACAAGCTTGAACCGCTTGACGCACAACTACTCGAGCGGGCAACCAATACGATTGTCAACCAAGTGAACTCACTGAAACACATGGTCGATGATTTTCGTGAATACGCGCGCAAGCCGCCGCTCGTCTTGGTGCCCGTCGATTTCAATGGGCTGGTGGATGAGGTGCTAGGCTTGTATGGCTGGGAGCCACTCGGCGGGCAGGTACAAGAGGATCCGGCTCAGCCGTGGCGGCTTGAAGTTTTGCTTGACTCCGCGCTGCCGCTTATTTTGGGTGACCCAACCCAACTCAGGCAGGTGGTTCACAATCTGTTGGCGAATGCGCGAGACGCCTTGGCTGAGGTATCGCACCCGGGGGTGATTCGAGTGAGCACGCAAATGATTCCTGCGGCGGCGGCCGAAACTGCCGAGCGGGCGGCGGTGCGCTTTACTGTTGCCGATAACGGTGCCGGTTTTTCGGCACAAGTGTTACAAAGGGCGTTCGAGCCGTATGTCACGACAAAAACGCAGGGTACTGGATTAGGTTTGGCGATTGTTCGTAAAATTATCGAAGAGCATCACGGGCGAATTGATGTCTCTAATCGCAAAGAAGGGGGCGCCCGGGTGTCGATTTTGCTGACACAATTAGCAGAACCAGTAGACGCAACGCCACAAGATAACGATAATGCAAGCTTGCAATAGGTGATGAAAAGTTTATGGCCAGAATTTTAGTAGTCGACGATGAAGTCGGAATCCGCGAGTTGCTTTCCGAAATTCTCTACGACGAAGGGCATACGATCGAGTTGGCCGAGAACGCGGCGCAGGCGCGGGCGGCTCGATTGCGCGGGCGCCCCGATCTTGTGCTGCTTGATATTTGGATGCCAGACACTGACGGCGTCACACTACTGAAAGAATGGAACGCTGCCGGTTTGCTAGACATGCCTGTCATTATGATGAGCGGTCATGCCACGATTGATACCGCGGTTGAAGCCACCAAAATCGGCGCGATTGATTTTCTTGAAAAGCCGATTACGCTGCAGCGCTTGCTAAAAACGATTTCAACGGGTCTCGCGCGCGGCCGCACAACGGTTGCAAAATCTGCCTCGGGTGCGTTTGCGCCGGTCACCCCTCAAGCGACGGCTTCGGTGCCAGCTGCTGCGCCGGTTGCTGCAACGCCTGCACCGATTGTGGCGACAGCGGTGTCGCCTAATCAAGGTTTGCTCGGCGATATTTCGCTTGATCAACCGCTGCGTGAGGCGCGCGATGAGTTCGAGCGAGTCTATTTTGAATATCACCTAGCCCGCGAAAATAACAGCATGACGCGCGTGTCTGACAAAACAGGCCTTGAGCGCACCCATCTGTATCGCAAGCTTAAACAGCTTGGCATCGAGGCCCGCAAACGTAGCAGTTAAGCTTCAACTGCTATGGTCACCCACACCGCCTTCGCTAAGCGTGAGGCTTGCGTTAAGGCGCTGCAGCGCCCTCCGGTGGCGTATCAAGCCCGCCTACGCGTGCGTCTTCAAACACACGACGTTCTTGTACGAGTTGGGCTGCAACAGCCACCGCGATCTCTGCGGGCGTGCGGCTGCCAATCTGCAGCCCCACAGGGCCATGCAGTCGGTCGACGTCTGCTTCAGTGAGGTCAAAGCTTAGCAAACGCTCGCGACGTTTTGTTTGATTGCGCGATGAGCCCAGCGCTCCAACATAAAACGCTTTAGAGCGTAGCGCTTCAAGCAGCGCCATGTCATCCAATTTTGGGTCGTGGGTAATCGCGACAATGGCAGTGCGTGCGTCGGTTTGAATATCAAGCACGGCGTCGTCAGGCATGCCGGGTTGCAAGGTGACGTCAGGCATGTTCCAGTCGGCCGTGAACTCTTCACGCGGGTCACACACCAAAACCTGAAACTCAAGCATCGTGGCGATCTGTGCAAGGGCTTTCGCGGTTTGGTTGGCGCCAATAATCAACAAACGCCAATGCGGGCCATACACAAAATAACAGCCTTGCTCTTTGACTTCGGTGAGCTGGCCCGGCTTGGCTTCAGTGAGAGTTGATTCACCTGTGCTCAAGTCTAACCAGCGTCCGATGAGTCTTTGCTCTGAAGTGACAGCCACGACTCGCTCTAGCCATCCACCTGCAGCGAGGGGTTCAATCACCAACTTGAGTGTGCCGCCGCAGGGCAGACCAAAACGAGCCGCCTCTTCTTGCGACACGCCGTAGGTGGCCCACTCAGGGCGAGCCGGCAGTTGACCGGCCTGCGCACGCGCAATCAGGTCGTCTTCAATGCAGCCGCCTGATACCGAGCCCACGACACGGCCATCCTTGCGCACGGCAAGCATTGCGCCCGCCTGTCGTGGTGCTGAGCCCCAGGTTTTGACAACGGTTGCGAGATGAACGGCATGCCCGTCTGTCAGCCATTGATGAGCTTGTTTGAGTACTTCGGTGTCAAGAGAATCCATAGCATTCGTGTCATTGTGAGATCCGCGCCGGGGCGCCCAGTGCACCAGAGGGGGTGATCGGCCCGATCGCTGGTGGTCATATCAGTATACTAAGCCCCTTTGCGCACTCAGACATTGAGACAAATCATATGGATCCGATATTTGCGTTGGCTTTGGCGGTTTTAGGCTGTGTGACAGGCTTTGCCGCCGGGCTCTTGGGTATCGGAGGCGGCATGATTTTGGTGCCGTTTTTGACTTTGCTGTTCACTTGGCAGAGTTTGCCACTTGAGTTGACGGTGCACGCCGCAATTGCGACTTCGATGGCGACTATTTTATTTACCTCAGTGTCAAGTGTACGGGCACATCAAAAAAAGGGCGCGGTGCGTTGGGATCTTGTGGCCGCGCTAACGCCCGGCATTGTGGTGGGCGGCTTGATCTCGGGTGGTGCCTTATTCTCGTTACTGAAAACGGGTTGGTTAGCGCTTTTTTTTGCAGTGTTTGTCGCCTACTCGGCCTTGCAAATGTTGCTAGACAAAAAACCTAAACCTTCGCGTCATATGCCGGGCCCGGTTGGTACGGCTGCGTCGGGTGGTGCGATCGGCTTTATTTCAGGCTTGGTGGGTGCCGGTGGCGGTTTTATCTCAGTGCCTTTTATGCTGTGGTGCAATGTACCTTTGCATCAAGCGGTGGGCACTTCGGCTGCCCTGGGCTTTCCGATCGCTCTGGCGAATACGATTGGGTATGTGTGGTCGGGGTGGGGTCAAAGCGGTTTGCCCCCAACAATGGTGGGCTACATTTTTTGGCCGGCGCTGATTGTGTTGGCGCTGTTCAGCGTCTTTCTTGCACCGCTTGGTGCTCGCGCAGCGCATAACCTACCGGTTAAAACCTTAAAGCGAATTTTTGCTTACCTGTTGTTTGGCTTGGCTATTTACATGGGCTTTAAGGCCTACCTATCATTTTTCGGCTAACGCGCCGGAGGCGTTCGCGTGATCGCGCTCACGTTGATGCGGGTCTCGCCAGTTGTTGCGCGCCGCGTACTGCTGCGCCAAGCGTGGCCATAGGCCACTTCAACCGTTAAGTGCAGGCGGCCATCGGCTTTGCGTTGTGTATTAAGCGCTGCCAGCAACGCTTGATACCGGTCGCGTCCCAACAGACCGGGGCGTCGCCCAACACTGGGGTTGCCGCCTAGCGCTTTGACGTCTGCCAAGAGCTTTTCGGGTGTGGCGTAGGTCAGGGTCAGAACCTCTTGATCCATCACAGGGTCAGCAAAGCCTTTTTCAATCAGCAGATCGCCAAAGTCGTGCATATCGACAAAGCTTGGCGTGACCGTCTTGAGTCCGGCTTGTTGCGCAGCTGCGCGCACCTCTTGTAAAGTGGCTGGCCCGAAGCATGAAAAAAACACCAGACCATTGACCCGTAGAATGCGCCCCCACTCTTGCAACACGTCGTGCGGTGCGGCGTGCCAGTGCAAGGCGAGGTTTGACCACACGAGCTCAAGACATTCAGGCGCGAGACCCGTCTGTGCCAGATCGGTTGTTAGCCATTGTGTCTTGGCGGGAACGCCACGCCATTGCGCGAGCCTTTGCCGCCAACCTGTTGAAAAATATTTCTTGGCCTCGTGTTTCGCCAGCCCTAAGAGCGCAGAGGTGTGATCTTGCCCGATATAGCGCGCGCAGGGATAGCGTTGATGGAGCAGCGCAATTTGCTGCCCCGCGCCGCATCCGGCATCAAGGATTTGTTCGGGCTGCAGGCGCACAAGTCGCAGTCGCTCATCCATGCGCCGCGCGACCTCGCCGTACAAAAACTGCGCCGCCGATAAGTCGCCACGTCGGCTGAACTGTAACGAGACATGAGCAGAGTTGAGCGGCAGTGTATTTGGGGTGGACATTGTGAGCGTGGAGATGGCAAAAAAAGAGACCTTGGCGAGAAAATGTCGGATGCGCCGCGAAACAAAGGTACCAAAATGTACTCTATCTCTCAGAAAATTTTACGAAGTCTACCGGCGGCTTGCCCATTATGTGGCATGGGCGCGCGTGGCGGCGACTTATGCGTGGGCTGCGCGCACGATCTTGAGCTGCCTTTCAATTTGCGGGCACGTTGTCACGTTTGTTTTGAGACGGTGCTTGGGGCCGCAGTGTCGCACGCTTCATCCGAGGGCGGCCAGCGCGCCAAGATTCTAGAGGCTTCAGGCACACCAGAGTGGCTCGCAACAGGCAAGATTGCTGGGCTTGCGCCAGCGGTACGATGCGCTCGGTGCTTGCGCCAGCCGCCCACTTACTCTCGCCTAGTGGCAGCGATCGAGTACGCCTACCCTGGAGCTATGCTGATTCAGCGCTTTAAAGAGGGTGCTCGCCTGGCCTACGCTGGTTTGTTTGCACGGCTGTTGTGGAGCCGTCTGCACATTCGCTCTAGGGGTTGCCAGGCCAGCGCGCCACTCAGTGCACTTGTGCCGATCCCATCTAGCCAAAGCGCACTCAAGCGCCGCGGCTTTAATCCCGCGAGTGAGTTGGCCCGCGAACTTGCCCGCTTGAGTGGTTATCCCCTGCGGCAAGAGTGGCTGATCCGCACCCGTGAGGCCCGCACACAAAAGACGCTCAATGCCCGGGCGCGTCGCGAAAGTGTAGAGGGTCTATATGCTTGCCCGCGCGCTGTGCCCAACGTATGGGTGGGCCTGGTGGACGACGTTGTCACAACAGGCAGCACAATGCACATCGCGGCAAGGGCCTTACTCAGTGCGGGTGCTGCGGGGGTGGTGGGGCTGGCAGCTGCGCATACGCCGCGCGCATGGCAAAATGACACCTATGATTGATGTCATCCTTGTACAGCCCGAAATCCCCCCAAATACGGGCAACGTGATCCGTCTGTGTGCCAACACCGGTGCGCGCCTGCATTTGGTGCGACCCCTCGGGTTTGAGATTGACGACAAGCGCCTCAAGCGCGCTGGCCTCGATTACCACGAGTGGCAGCCTGTCAAAGTTCACGACTCGCTTGAACTGGCGATTGCAGCAACAGGTGCACCACGCGAGCGAGTCTTTGCGATCACAACGAAGGCAATCCAATTAGTGGGGCAAATTGCCCTACAGGCTGATGATGTGTTTGTGTTTGGCTGTGAAACTGCTGGCCTCACGCCACAGCAACGGGCGTTGTTTCATCTTGAACACACAATCCGCCTGCCGATGCTGCCCGCACAACGCAGTTTGAATTTATCGAATGCCGTGGCGATTGTTGTGTTCGAGGCGTGGCGGCAACAGGGCTTTACTGGCGGCGTGTAGAGCAAGCTAGGCGGTTTACGCTAGCGCCGCTGCAACGCATAGGCAATGGTCGCTTGCTGAGTCCAAAGATAGCTTGGCCTAATCTAAAGACAAGTTCAAGCGCGTCATCACCTCATCCCAGCGTTTTTTTTCTGTCTGCATCAACTCTCGCAGAACTTGCGCACTTGAACCCACCGCAGAAAAGTACTGAGCTGAAAATTTATCTTTGATCAGTGGGGTTGCCAAAATTTCAGAGAGTACTTGCTGAAGCCTCAGCAAAATGGCTGGGTCTGTGCCTGCCGGTGCAAGCATGGCGTGCCACGAAATCGCCTCAAAGCCTTCAAACCCTTGAGCGGCCAACGGAGCCACTCCAGGCAAGGACGCCGAGGCAAGTCGGCTGGTCACACCAAGCACTTTGAGTTTGCCTTCTTTTGCCTGCGGCATGGCGATTGCAGGCACCATAAAGCTTGCTTGAATATCACCAGCAAGCATGGCAGTCGTAATTTGTGGAAAGCTGGCGTAAGGAACGTGCAATAGCTCAATTCCTGCCTGTTGTTTAAAAAGCTCCATTGCCAAATGCGCAGCGCTACCCGCCCCGACTGAGCCGTAATTCAAGGCACTTGGCCGCGCGCGGGCGTGTTGAATAAACTCTGCGGTGCTGTTGATCTGCAGTGCCGCACTGAGCACCAAGACGTTTGGGCTAGTGGCAACCAAAGTAATGGGTGCAAGATCTGCGGCAGGGTCGTAGCCCAAGGTCTTTTTATACAGCGTTGGGGCAGTGACTAAGGGGCCGTTGATGGTGTAGAGCAGCGTATAGCCATCGCTAGGTGCGCGCGCGACTAAGCGTGTGCCTAAGTTGCCACCGGCACCTGGTTTGTTCTCGATCACAATATTTTGCTTGAGGGCTTGACTCAAAGGTTCGGCGACCTGACGAGCGAGTAAGTCAGGCGATGAGCCAGCCGGAAACGGTACGACTAAATGAATCGGCCGATCTGCAGGCCACGCCGCCCACGCATTGTGCGCCAGCAAGGCAATCAGTAAGAAAAAAAGATGACGCAGCATATATTCTTTACTCCGTAACAGGATGGGACGTTTACTCTGTGGTCGCGACACGCGATAACAGACGGGTCACGGCATCTAAGGGTTTAACGCCTTCAAATAAGACGTTGCATACCGCTTCGGTGATTGGCATCTCGATGTTGATTTTACGGGCTCTGTCACGGACCGCACGCGCGCAGCGCGCACCCTCTGCGGTCAAGCCCGAGGCTAATAAGGCGTCGAGCGTGTGACCCTGGCCAATCGCCAGACCCACTTGTCGGTTACGCGACAGGTCTCCGGTTGCAGTTAACACCAGATCACCCAAGCCGGTGAGCCCCGAAAAGGTTGCCGGATGCGCACCAAGGGCTTCACCAAAGCGGGTCATCTCGGCGAGGCCGCGAGTGATGAGTGCGGCTCGTGCATTCGTACCTAAGCCCAAACCATCGCCCACGCCACAGGCGATTGCCATAATATTTTTTAACGCGCCGCCGACTTCAACGCCCAAGACATCTTGGCTTGCGTACACGCGAATATTGCCGCCGTGGAGTGCTCGGATCGCGGACTGACGCAAGGCAGTGCTATGGCTCGCGACGGTGAGTGCCACGGGAAGCCCTCGTGCCACTTCAAGTGCGAAAGATGGCCCAGAGAGCACACCCGTAGGAATGCCGCTGATATGTTTCAGTGCTGAGAGTGCGACTTCGCTGGGCAGTTGCGCGCTGTCAGCCTCAAGCCCTTTGCAGGTGTATAGGATGCCCGCGAGCGCAGGAGTTGTTTGCGTGAGTAGCTCGGCAAGCTGCTCGCACAAGGCTCGCAGCCCAGCAAGCGGAACGCCCAAAATCAGTAACCCTGGTGCAGTGCCACGCTGCGCATGTGCAAGCGCTTGCGACAAATTCGTAGTGCACGTTAACGCGTTGGGTAGCTCAATCGCCGGAAGATAGTGCGCACTCAGGTGTTGGGTATTGATTACATTCGCCAGCGTGGCGTCACGCGCCCACAACAGCGTCGGGGCATGCTTGACGGCCACGCACGCCAAAGCGGTGCCCCAAGCCCCTGCTCCCAGCACCGCTACGTGTTGGGGCAAGGTCGGTGTTGCGCAGGCAGACGAAGTTGGGCTGGAGTTGCTCAAATTACTGTCGAGTCATGCCAGGGGGCAGAATCAAACCCGAGTCTGCGCCGCTTGTTGCTGGGGCGGCTTGTGCTGCCTCTGCCATCCGCTGCTCAAAGAGCGCCTGAAAGTTGACTTCGGCCAAGTGCAGTGGTGGCAACGAGGTACGCGTGATGGCATCAGCGATGTTTGCACGCAGATATGGATACAGCATGGTCGGGCACACAATACCCATCAGTGGATCAAGCTGCTCAACGGGCACATTTGCAATTTCAAAGACCCCGCCCTGCGTGGCTTCGACCAGGTACAGAACCTTATCGCCAATTCGTGTCGTGACGGTGACCGTGATGGTCGATTCAAAGACTGTTTCAGCCAGCGCTTGGCCGCTGACATTGATCGTAACTTCAACCTTCGGTCCTTCTTGTTCGAGGAAAATATTCGGTGCATTGGGCATCTCAAGCGATAGATCTTTGAGGTAGACACGCTGCATGTTGAAGACAGGGGCGTTGGTATTTTGAGCTTGATCGGCTTGGCCGTTTTGGTCAGACATAAATAACTCTCTAATTTCAGGGGAGGGGAAATGATCGTATGGCTAAGGTGTGTGGCAACGATAGAAACAGAGCACATCGCGCGGCAAGTTTGCTTAGGGATGTACGCACGACAATTAGCCGTTGAGCAAAGGCATCAACTTGCCTTCGCGGTCAAGCGCTGACAAGTCGTCAAAGCCGCCCACGTGGGTGTCGCCGATATAAATTTGTGGCACGGTGCGCCGACCCGTGCGCTCCATCATCAGGGTGCGCTGCTCAGCGTCGACGTCAATGCGAATTTTTTCGATTTCCGTCACGCCGCGTTGCGTTAAGAGCATTTCAGCACGTGAGCAATAGGGGCAATTACCCGTGGTGTACATCAAAACTTTAGACATAATCAGGCTCCGGTTTTATTAGCAGTGACAGGCAGCCCGGCGGTCAACCAGGCTTTTAGGCCCCCATCGAGGGTGACAACTTCAGTAAAGCCAAGTTTGCGTAAGCGCGTGGCTGCGCCGAGCGCGCTACGGCCGACATCGCAAATCAAAATAATGGGCTTGTTTTTAGGCAGTGCTGCGGCCTTTTTTTCGAAGTCGCCTAAGGGCACGTTGCGGGCTTGGGGCACGTGACCAGCATTAAAGTCTGCTGAGGGGCGAACATCGACTAACACCGCATGCTGGTGGTTCATCATTTGTACGGCTTGGGCGCTTGAAATCGCCGCGCCAGCGCGGCTGCGCAGGATCATGGGCCAGGTAAGCGCCAGCCCCGAACCTAGCGCAACGGCTAGCAAAAGCAGGTTGGTTTGATTGGAGAAAAAATCCACGGTGTGTCCAAATAAGTAAGGTTAACCCCTAAATTATCGGGGAGGGTGGGCGTGACGCGTCAGACAATTATAAAATGGTGTGACCTTCTTCACACTTTAACCTGTGTCAGCCATGTATAAATTAGTCTTAATGCGTCACGGCGAAAGCCAATGGAATCTCGAAAACCGTTTTACCGGCTGGACCGATGTCGATTTGACCGAGGCTGGGCGCGAACAGGCGCGCAAGGCGGGCGAATTGCTCAAAGACAAGGGCTACGGCTTCGACTTGGCTTACACCTCGGTGCTCACGCGCGCGATTCGTACGCTTTGGCTGGCGCTTGACGCCATGGGTACGATGTATGTGCCGGTTTACAATAGTTGGCGCCTAAACGAAAGGCATTACGGTGATCTTCAAGGGTTAAACAAAGCCGAAATGGCCGCGCAATATGGCGATGAACAGGTGTTGCTTTGGCGTCGCGCTTACGCGATCGCGCCAAATCCAATCGCCCTAGACGATCAGCGTCACCCACGGTTTGACCCGCGTTACAGCAAGCTCACCCCTGAACAGCTGCCCGCGACCGAGTGCTTAAAAGACACTGTTGCACGGGTTTTACCCTTCTGGAGCGAAAGCATTGCCCCCGCCATCCGTGCGGGTCGACGGGTGTTGGTCGCTGCCCATGGCAACAGCTTGCGAGCCTTGATTAAACATCTTGATGGCGTGTCAGACGACGAGATCGTGCATCTGAACATCCCCACTGGGCAACCGCTGGTGTATGAACTCGATCAAGATTTAAAGCCGATTAAGCACTACTACTTGGGCGATCCCGCTGAAATTGAGGCTGCGATGGCAGCCGTTGCGGCGCAAGGCAAGGCAAAAAGGGATTAAGTTCATGCGCGAGCTCACGCGGTGGCTGTGTGGGGCGCTCGGTGGGTTAGCGGTCTGTGGAGCTGCCTGGGCCACTACTGCTGAAATTGCCGCTAAACAGGCCCAAGCCGTGCGCGAGCGCGTTGAGCTACGTGCGCGCATTGAGATCTTGCAAAAAGAGCTTGACGAGCGAGAGGCCAGGCGCAAAGAAGCTTCTGACGCATTGCAAGTGTCAGAGGCCGCAATTTCGGTGATTACACGGCGTTTGAGCGAGTTGGCAACGCAGCTGCGCCAGGCGCAAGCCGACCTCGACGAATTACAAATTCAAGTCAAGCGACAGTTTGGTATCTTGGTGATGCGGCGCGATGAACTGTCTAACCAATTGCGCAAACAGTATTCAAGCGGTCTTTCGCCCTGGACGGCTCTATTATCAGGCGATGACCCTCAGCAGATTGGTCGCGATTTGACGTACTTGGACTACATCTCGCGGGCGCGGTCAGCGGGGGTTGCCGCGGTAAAACAAGAAATCAACCGTTTGGCCGAACTCGAGGCAAAAACAGAACTGCGCCGGCAGGATGTGGTTCGGTTGGTACAAGAAACAACTGAGCAAAAAACGCTACTTGAGGCGCAAAAGAAAGAGCGAGCCACGGTGTTGGCTCGTATTGAAGGGCAGTTGCAGGCTCAGCGTGCCGAAGCGGCGACGCTTGGCCGTGACGACAAACGCCTGTCTGACTTGGTCGATGACCTTGCCGGGCAACTGCAGGCCGCGCGCGAAGCCGCTGAAAACGCTCGTAAAGCCGAGGTCGCGCGCCAGGTCGAGCAGGCTCGCCAAGAAGAGCAGGCGCGGCTTCAGGCCCAAGAAGAGAACCAGATCAAAGAGGCGAACCAGGCCCAAGAACGCAAAGAGGCGCAAGCTCGGGCCGCTGCGGCGGCATCAGCTGAAAGCCGAGCTGCAGCAGGCGCTGTTGGGGCGGGCTTGAAACCAGGCTTGCGGTGGCCGGTCAAGGGCCAGGTGATGGCCCGCTTTGGAACTAACCGCCCCGAAGGCGGGGTGTGGCGTGGCGTGTTGCTGCGCGCCACCGAGGGCGCCTCGGTTCAAGTGGTGGCCTCGGGGACAGTGATCTACGCAAACTGGTTGCGAGGTTTTGGTAATCTGATCATTATTGATCACGGGCAGCAATATCTGACCGTCTACGCGTATAACCAAAGTTTGCTTAAGCAAGTCGGCGATATGGTAAAAACCGGTGAGACAATTGCCCTTGCAGGAAGTACCGGTGGACAGGTGGATTCGGCCCTATACTTCGAGGTACGGCATCGCGGGTCAGCCGTTGACCCGGTTAAGCTTTTGGCGCGCTAGGGCGCACGGCGCAGCTGCAAGAGGTTGGCTTCAACAGTTTTTAACTCAGGAACGTGCATGGGCACTCGAAAAATACATGGTTTTGGTCTGGTCTCGGTCGGTGTGGTGGCGGGCATTTTGCTCAGCATGGGCATCACCGCTCTCGCGCAGCGTGGCGCACCTCTGCCGCTTGACGAGTTAAGACAATTTTCGAATGTGTTGTCTGCGATCAAAAATAATTATGTCGAACCCGTCACCGATAAAAAACTGATTGATGGTGCAATCGCCGGAATGCTGTCTGATCTTGACCCGCACTCGGCATATCTGGATGCCGACGCGTTCAAAGAGATGCAAACCGCGACGCAGGGCGAGTTTGGTGGGCTGGGGATTGAAGTCGGTACCGAAGATGGGATGATCAAAGTGATTTCGCCGATCGAAGACACGCCCGCTGCACGGGCAGGCATTCGTGCGGGTGATTTGATTTCAAAGATTAATGACACGTCAACGAAAGGCTTGTCTCTGACTGACGCTGTCAAGATGATGCGTGGCCCCGTTAAAACGCCGATTACTCTGTCGATCATTCGGCAGGGGCAGGCGCAACCGATAGTCATCAAAATCATTCGCGACACCATTCGTGTACGCAGCGTACGCAGCAAAATGCTCGATAACAATATTGGTTACGTTCGCATTGCACAGTTTCAAGAAAAAACTGGCTCAGATCTTGTACGTCACCTTAAAGATCTCAGCGTGAAAGGCGCGCCTCGTGCGTTGATTCTTGACCTGCGCAATGATCCGGGCGGTTTATTGAATAGCGCGATTGGTGTGTCGGCCGCGTTTCTCGAGCCTAATTCGCTTGTGGTGTCGACCGATGGCCGTGCGCCCGATTCAAAGCATAAATATCTAGCGGTTGCGTCAGATTACGCGCGTGGCGAGTCTGACTATCTGTCTGGTTTGCCCGCTTGGGTCAAAAAGGTACCGATGGTCGTGTTGGTGAATGTGGGTTCTGCCTCGGCGGCTGAAATTGTGGCCGGTGCGCTGCAAGATCACAAGCGTGCGACGATCATGGGCAACCGTACCTTTGGCAAAGGCTCGGTACAGGTGATTTTGCCGATCTCTGAAAACACAGCCATCAAGCTGACCACTTCGCGCTACTACACGCCGAAGGGTCGGTCAATTCAGGCGACCGGTATCGTCCCCGATGAAGTCGTGGCCGATACGGCTGAGGGCGATTTATTCAGAGTGCCGCGCGAAGCTGATTTACAGCGTCACCTGAGTAACCGCCAAAACGAAACTGAAGTGAAAGGGACTGTCGATCAGCCTCCATTGGCCGACACCACCAAAACGTTCACGTTTGGTTCGCCTGACGATTTCCAGTTGCAACAAGCGATCAATTTCTTAGATGGTAAGCCGCTGCAAAAAGCAGTGGCTGCACCCAAAGCGACGAGCGCCGTTCAGCCGAGCGGGGGCGCTGCGACGACCAAATGAACGATGCGCAATTGCTTCGCTATGCCAGACACATTTTGCTTGATGAATTTGGCATTGAGGGACAAGAAAAGCTTCTAGCGGGTAAAGCGTTGGTCGTCGGTGCCGGCGGGTTGGGCTCGCCGGCAGCAATGTATTTGGCGTCGGCCGGCGTGGGCACGATTATTTTGGCTGACCACGATACTGTTGAGATCAGTAATTTACAGCGTCAGATTTTGCACAACACGAGTCGTCTCGGTGATTTAAAAGCCGAATCGGGGCGCGAGACGATGCTAGCACTCAACCCAGATATCATCGTTCAGACGCTGACGACGCGCATGGATGCTCAGTCGCTCGATGCGCAGATCGCTCAAGTCGATGTGGTTTTAGATTGCACCGATAATTTCGCGACGCGTCACGCAATCAATCGTGCTTGTGTCAAGCACAACACTCCTTTGGTCTCGGGCGCAGCAATTCGGTTTGAAGGTCAAATTAGCGTCTTTGATCTGCGTGATCCGGCGGCACCTTGTTATCACTGCTTGTTTCCTGAGGCCGAAGATGTCGAGGCAATTACCTGTGCCTCAACGGGAGTATTTGCTCCTCTGGTTGGCATCATTGGCAGTATGCAAGCTGCCGAGGCGATAAAAGTGTTAGCGCAGATCGGGCAGTCGTTAAAAGGCCAGCTATTGATTCTTGATGCCTTCGAGATGGACTGGCATCGTGTGAAAGTACAGCGCGATCCGGGATGCCAGGTGTGTGCTGTGCGTGTCGCTGGCGGGTGAGGGGCCGGCGACTAGAGCAGAGCGACTGAGGGTGAGAGGCCGCAGACTAGACCAGAGTGACTGAGGGTGAACGACTCGTTCAGAGACTGAAGGTTGCCGAGGCAGTCGCGCAACCACGAGCCTCGGGGCGTGTTGCCCGTTACCCCAAAATCAGTCCTAGTTGCGCGTCGATATGCGTGGTAGGAGTCGCCTGCCAGCGACTTTGAGCAAAGCGCAGCCAGCTACCCAACACGCAATGTGTCAATAGAGCCGCCATCGGAGTGATTTCAGCGGTCGGTGCAAGCGTGCCGCTTGCATGCGCACTGCGCAGCGATTGTTTGAAGGTCGTTTCAATGCGCTCGGTGATTTGACTGACGCGGGCTTGCAGCCTTTCGTCTTCATTGACGAGCGCATCGCCACTCAGTACTCGTGTCATGCCGCGATTGCGTTCGGCAAAGGTCACCAGCATCACTGCTATCTTTCGCGCTTGCTCGACACCATTGGTTTCGCTGGCAACGATTTGATTGACCAAGGTAAAAATGGTGGTTTCAATAAACTCAAACAGGCCGTCAAACATTTGCGCTTTACTGGCAAAGTGTCTGTAGAGGGCTGCCTCTGAGCACTGCAGACGTGCCGCTAAGGCGGCTGTGGTGATACGAGCCGCTCTCGGTTGCTCGAGCATTTCTGCCAGCATCTGCAGAATCTGATGTTTGCGTTCGCCTGTTTTGACTGACATGGTCATCTCGCGCAACATGAAGGATTAAACAATAGAATGTGACTTATACGCTTCGTAAGGGGCGCTTTTGCAACAATAAATCGCCAACGCAGTTTACCCGCAAGTCGACAAAATCGGGGCGTCCGTGTTTGAAACGGCCAAAGGACGACCCAGGATGAAAGACATGAACCGTGCGCAGGCCCGCCTTGCGCGCGCCACGGAGATTTTCGACCGTATCTTCAACCAGTACGGCACGTCGAGGGTGAATACCCTCGTGGGCAAGGATGTGACGCATTAACGCTGCTGAGGGTTTGGGTCGAAAACGCCCCAGAAACTGCATTTGTTCTATGCCCCAGAGATGGTCAAAGCAGCGAAGAATCCCTAGATGTTTGAGTACTGCCCGTGCGTAATGCAAGGGGGCATTTGTGACTAAGACTTTGCGGCCGGGTAGGCGATTGAGCTTATCGCGCAACCCTCGCTCGGCTTTGACTAACGGAGCAACCTCAAACGCATGACTGCTTTGCAAAAAGGCATGCGGGTCGATGTTGTGATGTCGCACTAACCCGAGCAGAGTGGCGCCGTAGCGCCGATAGTAATGTGTGCGTAGTTCGCTCGCGGCAGCCTCGTCTAGATCAAGGGTTTTCATGACTGCGGCAGTCATGCCAAGATTGATTTCGCGAAAAATTTTGTGCGAGGTGTCGTGCAGTGTATTGTCGAGGTCAAACAGCCAAACCGGTGCCTGTTGCGCTGTTGGCGTTGAACCAGAAAGCGTGTGCCCTCCTTGCAAAGGGCGATGTACACCCGCCCGGCGCGAGCGCACCGGGGGATGCTGAGGAAACCGCAGCCGAGGCACTTGACGCTTAGTTTGATGAAATCATGGTGCCCACGCCGCGGTCGGTCAAGATTTCAAGCAACAGACAGTGCGGCACACGACCGTCTACGATGTGAACGGATTTCACTCCGTTGCGCGCCGCATCAAGCGCTGAAGAAATTTTTGGCAGCATGCCACCTGAAATCGTACCGTCGGCAAACAAGGCGTCAATGGTCTTGGCCGAAAGTGAGCGCATCAGCTTGCCGTCTTTGTCGAGCACGCCAGGCGTATTGGTCATCATGAGAAGCTTTTCGGCACCCAAGACTTCGGCCATTTTGCCGGCAACGACATCCGCATTAATGTTGTAGGCCAAGCCATCTTCGCCGTAGCCGATCGGTGAGATCACCGGAATAAACTGGTCGTCTTGCAGGGCTTTCACTACAGCGGGCTCAACGTGCTCGATCTCACCGACAAAACCGATGTCGAGCGGCTTAGAGGGGTCTTCTTTGTTTGGCATCAGCATTTTTTTGGCTTGAATCAAACAGCCGTCTTTGCCGGTTAAACCAACGGCCTTACCGCCAGCTTCGTTGATCATGAGTACGATATCTTGCTGCACCTGGCCGCCCAACACCCACTCGACGACTTCCATGGTGTCGGCATCGGTGACACGCATGCCTTGTATAAAATTGCCTTTTTTACCAATGCGGCGCAGTGCTTCGTCAATTTGCGGCCCACCACCGTGGACCACAATCGGGTTCAGGCCGATCAGCTTGAGCAATACCACGTCGTGGGCAAAACTACGTTGCAAGACCTCTTCGGTCATGGCGTTGCCACCGTATTTAATCACGATGGTTTTGCCATGAAAGCGCTTAATGT
>Ga0209550_10001989_pt1 | contig 19735 bp, 14 predicted proteins | sample LauGreSuBDMM15SN_2_FD_187567 | JGI IMG/M metagenome (GOLD analysis project Ga0209550, IMG submission 187567) | Freshwater lake microbial communities from Lake Michigan, USA - Su13.BD.MM15.SN (SPAdes) (version 5) | ecosystem: Environmental > Aquatic > Freshwater > Lake | place: Lake Michigan... | reverse complement strand
AGGCCGACGATGCGAGTGTCGGCCGCTTCGAGCACGGCGTCCACCTCTGCTCCTTGCTGGGTGCGGTAGTGAAGTAACTGGCAGCGGGTTTGCGCCCAGCCGCGTTGCTTGGTGAGCTCCATGACGACAAAATTTTCCAGGACGCCGCCCAGGAGCGTGCGGTCGCGTTGCAGCGCGGCTTGGCCGAGGCCGCGCACGTAGCAGAGCAGGCCGGTGTCGTTGAGGAACACCTTGGGGCTTTTCACGAGTCGCCTCTCGTGGTTGTTGCCCCAGGCGGGGACCTCAACGATGAGAAACACGCATGCCAGCAGGGTGTAATAGCGTTTGAGGGTGACGGCGTTGAGGCCGGTCACACGCGATAGATCGGCAAAGTTGATGAGGTTGCCCGCGCGCGCCGCGATGAGTTCGAGGAGCCGGGGCAGCTCCATGAGGCCGGCGATACGGGCGATGTCTTGGATGTCGCGTTGGAGCAGGGTCGTGAGGTAGGATTGGAACCAGTCGGGTCCGCGGCCCGCCTGCATTTGGGCCAGGGCCTCGGGATAGCCGCCCCGCACCACGGCCTCCAAGTAATCGGCTGGCGAACAGGGCGGGGGTGCGGAGGGTGCCTCGTCGGAAAAGGCGAAATCGATGAACCGTTCTTTGCGCCCGCGAATCTCGCCTTGGGAGAGGGGCCAGAGCGTATGGATTTCCATGCGCCCGGCGAGCGACTCCGAAAGCTTGGGCAGGGTGAGAATATTGGCCGAGCCGGTGAGCAGGAAGCGGCGCGTGGCCCGGGCTGCGTCGATGACTTTTTTCAGCGGCAGCAGGATCTCGGGCGTGCGCTGGATCTCATCAATCGCCGCGCGCTGAGGTAGCTGGGCGACAAAGGTAACCGGATCGTTTTTGGCGAGGCGCAGCAGATTGAGGTCGTCCAAGTTGGTGTAGGCAAAGGCGTCCTCGGCAACGAAGGTGTTTTGAATAAACGTGCTTTTACCGGTTTGGCGGGATCCGTTGATCAAGGTCGCCGGGCTGAAGCGCACGCTTTCCCGGACTTTTTCTAGGAGATTCCTTTGGTACATGTCCGTTTTTATAACAGTAAGTGTTAGATTTTACATTAAAAACTTAAAATTATTGTCTAGTATGTGTTTCCAGCGGGGAGAATGGAGCAGTGGCATTTTTATGACCCTATTTTCCTGAGCTATGCTCAGCCTGAACCAAAAAACGGTCGTTGAACCGCGAATGGACTCGAATGGACACGAATCCCAAACCGATGGGAGCGGGCGATTGGTTCATTGTAGGGCCTTTCCTTGCCGCCTGTTGATCAAGGGACGTTGGTATCCAACCCACGGGCCAGAGGCCGTGCCACCTCGGATCCCGCCCTCTAGAAATCAACCGCCCTTGGTATCAGACCATCGGCTCGTCGCTTTTGAGGGCGGCTTGGGTTTCGATCTCGATGATGAGATTTTGCAGCGCGGTCAGACTAAAGGGCTTCATCAAAATCGACACGTTGTGCAGCTGGCCGAGCTTGGCGGTGTCGTATTTCTCGGTGTGGCCAGTCACCAGGATGATTTTTAACGTGCTACCACGCGTCAGCAGGCGGCGACAGAGTTGCACTCCGTCCATGCCCGGCATGCGGATGTCGATGACCGCGAGTTTGATCGTGGCTTGGGCGGTGGGGGTGTAGTCTTCGAGAAATTTTTCGGCGCTGGCATACGCGGCGACTTGATAACCGAGGTCGTGCAGGATGTTGGCGCTGGTGGCCAACACGATGGGGTCGTCGTCGATGACGGCGGCATGACCGGATTGTTTGGCGGAGGGGTACGGGATCGGGAAGGGCGTTTGGCTGAGGGTGGGTATCCCGGCAAACATGGGTAGGGTGAGCTCGAGGACGGCGCCGCCGGAGGGAACGAATTTGGCCTCGATGTTGCCGCCGTGGGCGGTGGCAATGGCTCTAGCGGTGGCGAGACCGAGGCCGGAGCCTTGCCCAAGGCGTTTGGTGGTGAAGAACGGCTCGAAAATATGCGGGATAATTTCCTCAGGGATGCCGGGGCCGGTGTCGGAGAGCTGGAGAACGACATGCGGGGTGGGCTCAGGGCTGATGGAGGGGCGGGCGATCTCGGCGTAATCGATGCGCAGGGTGATGGTGCCACGATTCTCCATGGCGTCACAGGCGTTGATCATGAGGTTGAGCAGGAGGGTGGCGAGTTCGTTGCGGTTGCCGACGACGGTGATGTGAGCGCTCGAGTTGACGGATTCGAGCAGATTGAGGTGGACGCCACGGGAGTGGCGCACAAGGCGTGAGGTCTCGTGGATAACTTCACGCAGATCGAGCGCTTCGTTTTGGCTCGGGCTGCTGCGCGAGATGGCGAGGAGGTTGCCGCTGAGGTCGGTGCAGCGCTTGGCGGCTTGGACGACGATCTCGAGGTGGGAACGTTGGGCGTCGTTTACGGCTTCGCGCAGCGCCAGCTCGCTCATGGCGATGACGCCGGTGAGGATGTTGTTGTATTCGTGCGCGACGCCGCTGGCGAGTAGGCCGATGGCTTGGAGGTGTTTGGCTTCGATGAGTTGCTGGCGGGACTCGAGGGCCTCGGTGATGTCGGTGAGGCAGACCATGACGTGATTTGATTCGGTCACGGAGGGCTTGAAGGGGATGAAGCGGGCTTTGTAGGTGATCGTCTCGCCGTCCTTGGCGGTCCAGGTGAGGATGTTGGCGTGGATGGAACCCTTGAGGGCCGAGGTTAGACCGTCCCAAAATTTTTCTGCGGTGTGGACGGGTGGGCGGGTGCGGTCGTAGTTGCTGAAATCGGAGGGGCGTAGAAGCGGAGTAATGTGTTCTTGGTAGGGGAGGTTTTGAGTGACGAGGGCGCCGGTGGCGTCGAATTCGGCGCAGGCGAAGGCGCCGTGGCGCACCAAGGCACCGAGCATGGCGGTTTGCGCGAGGTTTTGGTCGCCTAGGCGTTTATGTTCGCGCACGAGGACCTCCTCGTTCACGCGGTCGATCCACATAACAAAGACGATCCCGGAGATACCGTAGAGGCTGGGGAGCATACTGCCGTTGATCACTTTCATCCCAGAGAGGAGGTTCCAAGCTAGGGCCAGAAACAGGCAGACCGTGTTGATCGCCATGGCGCGTCCGATTCTCCGGTCGCGTTGCTGGGCGGTAATCTCGCCCAAAAATAACAGGTAACCCAGCGCACTGACCCCGCTCAGCAACAACACCACGCGATAAGGTGTGGGCGGGCCGTATTCTGGGCGGAGGAAGATTTTGCCGTTAAACATCGGTTCTTTGACAAAAGTTGCCTCGCCCCAGTAGCCACCGCCGGGCAGGAGCATGGCCCCGATTGCCACAAAAATGAGTGCGGCGTAGAGGGTCTTGGCCGCCACGCCCGGTTGATGCTCGGCGATGGCCTCAAAAATTTTGATCCACAGGATCAAAATACAGATGACCGTCGCCACCCCCAGCTGCAGAAGGATGTTTTGCAGCTCCGATGGGGAAAAGGCTCGAACGATCTGGAGGGCGCTGAGGAGAATCACCGCCACACAGAAGGCATTGCGGTAAGATTGATAGCGTGTGCTGCTACGCGTTGGGTTCATCCAATTCAGGACGATGTAAAATAAGGTCATCCCCAAGGTTGTGACCGCTAGGAGAAAATTGAGGGGATACATGTTTTTAAATAGACGGTTTTGCGCAGCCTAGGGCCGAGCGTGCGGCGCCAGACGGGGGACGCCAGGCCAGACGGCGGGATCGACCGCCGTGCTCCAGCGTTGGCTCGTTCGACAGGGAAACTCGCGCTCCTGCGCCGCCGAGTAAAATGAAAAGCATCCAGTAACTTATAACACCGATCGAACGCGGCTGGTCGCCCCTCAACCTGGAGTCGTAAATCCCAAAAAACGGTCGTTGAACCACGGATGGACCCGAATGGACACGAATCCCAAACCGATGGGCGCAGCGATTGAATCATTGTAGAGCCTCACCTTGCGTGAGGCCGTTTCCCCTCTGGCGCCCGACACCCTGAACGGCCCGACACGAGGTCGGGCCCTACAAAGATACGTGCTTTTATTTATCCGGATTAATTCGTGTCTATTCGCGGTTAAAAAAACTACGCGGATTGGTCTGCGGCGTTCACCCCCGTCACACCAAGCCAGACCGAGCTCTAGATCTTCCCTCGACAGCGCTGTAAATTGGTGCCCCCACGGAGAGTCGAACTCCGCTTTGGTGGATGAGAACCACCCGTCCTAGCCGATAGACGATGGGGGCAATGAAGGAGGCGAAAAGCTCTGGATTTTGCGCGACGCGTCAAGCGCGAGTTTTTGGTTTCCTGACGAGAAGCCCGACCCGATCCGGCCTCAGTAGAAGACCGCGCGGTCGAGACTGCGGTATTGGATGGCCTCGAGCAAGTGAGGGGACTCGATGCGTTCGGCGCCAGCGAGGTCAGCGATGGTGCGGGCGACCTTCAAAATGCGGTCGTAGGCGCGGGCGGAGAGTGAGAGTTGCTCCATGGCTTGCTGGAGCAAGTCGCCGAGGGCGGTATCGATCCCGCAGTGTTTGCGGATCTGGGCGTGGGTCATGCGGGCGTTGGCGGTGGTTTTGGAGCCGGAGAAACGGGTGTGTTGCACCGTGCGGGCGGTGTGAACCCGCGCCCGAATCACCGCCGAAGATTCGCCGGGCTTTTCGGAGCGAAGATCGCCGATGGCCAAGGCCGGAGCCTCGATGTGCAGATCGATGCGATCAAGGAGCGGGCCGCTGATGCGGGCGCGGTAACGCTGGACCTGCGAGGGCGTGCAACGGCACTCGTGCTTCGTGTCGCCGAGGTAGCCGCAGGGGCAGGGGTTCATCGCCGCGACCAGCATGAAAGCGCAGGGGAGGGTGACCTTGCCCGCGCTGCGCGAGATGGTGACGTGGCAATCTTCGAGGGGCTGACGGAGGACCTCGAGCGCGGAGCGTTTGAACTCGGGGAGTTCGTCGAGGAAAAGCACGCCGTGGTGGGCGAGCGAGATTTCACCGGGGCCGGGGATGGTGCCGCCGCCGAGCAGGGCGATGTCGGAGACCGTGTGGTGGGGCGAACGAAAGGGCCGGGTGCCCCAAGGAGTCTCACCGGAAATCGTGCGGCCGGCGGCGGAGTGGATGCTGAGAATCTCCAGGTGTTCGTCGAGGGTGGGCGGCGGCATAATCGTCGGCAGCCGTTTCGCGACCATCGATTTGCCAGCACCGGGCGGGCCGATGATCAGGAGATTATGACTGCCGCTGACGGCAACCTCGACGGCGCGACGCAGGGCGTGTTGGCCCTTGATCTCGGAAAAGTCGCCCAGACCCTCGGTGGCTTGGGGGCTGGCGGGTCGAGCGTGCGCGAGGAGGGGGTCAAGCGGCGTCAGAGGCTTTTCACCGCTAAGAAAACGGAACGCTGCGTCGAGCGAGGTGACGCGATAGACGGCGACGCCCTCGACGAGCGAGGCCTCCTCGGCAGAGAGGGTGGGGAGGAGTACGCCGCGCTTGCCAAGGGAGCGGGCCAAGCGAGCCATGGCCAAGGCTCCGCGGACGGGGCGGGTCGCGCCGGAGAGACTGAGTTCGCCGGCGATGAGAAAATCGTCGAGCGCGGGCGCGATGAGCTGCTTGGTCGCGACGAGAATGCCGAGGGCAATGGGCAGATCGTAGATCGGCCCCTCTTTGCGGAGGTGGCCGGGGGCGAGATTGATCGTGGTGCGCGTGCGCGGCGGGCGAAAACCGCTGTTGCCTAGCGCGGAGAAGACGCGGTCTTCGGACTCCTTGACGGCAGCATCGGGCAAGCCGACGAGATAGATGCGCGGTTCGCCGACCTCGCCGGCGTTTACCTCAACGTGGACGGGCTCCGCGTCGATGCCTTGAAGGGCGGCGGATAAAATCGTTGCGAGCATGAGCCGGGTGGTGGCGGAGTCAGGTCGTTGCCGCTAAAAGCCGTGCGCGCAGCATCGACCGGTTTTTCTTGGCGGCGACGAGGTAAGGGTTGAGCCCACGAGGGAAGGGCTCGGCCAAAAAATGCGAGAGGCCGCCGAAATCAGCGTGGAGTCGGGGCCGCACAAAAATTTCGTGAGTTCAACTTGCCGGTAGCTCGCCAGCGGCTCGACCTCGGCGCGGTGACGGCTGGCGAGGAGCCCGTCCGGGCAGGCGGTCGCGGGCAAGGCGGGCGCGAGAGGGTGGGAGCGCCGGTCGATCGCCAAATAATCGGGATGGCGACCGGAAAAAAGTCCCTCGATGGCGGCGAAAACCCGGTCGATCCAGGTATTTGCTCCGCCGATAAAGAGCGCCTGAACGGTTTGATGGCCAAACTGACCGACGGCTTTCCCAGACTTGGTATCGATGATCTGAGGCATGACTAAACGAATTGAAAATCGCGTTGCCTCGGTAGGCGCTTGGCGAAATTTTTAAGAGATGATAAGGAATTTGCGGAAAAAAGGCGCAAGCCCAAAGCCGGCGATCAACGCCGATGCACCATGATTCTAGGACTGACTGGGGGGATTGGGTGCGGGAAATCGACGGCGGCCCAGAAATTCGTCGCGTTGGGATTTCATCTCGTTGATTCGGATGCTCTGATCCGAAACCGCGTGCTCCAAGACCCGGCCGTGATCCGGCAGATATTTGCACGATATGGAGATACGATTTTACTGCCCGACGGTCGGGTGGACCGGTCAGCTTTGGCGGCGCGGGTGTTTGGTGATGACCGCGAACGGGTCTGGCTGGAGGAACTTACGCACCCGATTCTGTTCGGCATTTGGCGAGAAGAGTTGGCGTTGGCTTCGGTGCGACGATGGATTTTTGAAGTGCCGCTGCTCTTTGAGCAGGGATTGGAGAATTGGTTTGATTTCACGATCTGCGTGGCGTGTTCTAGCCATCAGCAAATCGTTCGTCTGGAGCAACGCGGTCTGTCGCGAGGTCTCGCCGAACAACGGATTGCGAAGCAACTCCCCCTGGCGCGCAAAGTTGAACTTGCCGACAAGGTCCTGTGGAACGACGGGACCCTTTTATTTCTCCACGCTCAGATCGACACGCTCGTCGATTCCTTACCCAACTAATTCCCTCAGCTCATTCTGCCCACCAAAAGTCGGGCGTTAAGCACTTTTCCATCATGGCCCTTTCTCCCAAATCCGACGGCGAATCTTCGTCTTCCGCCAAACCCGCAGCGACTGCGTCCAAAAAAGCCAAACGGCCGGCCAGTCCGCGGGTGGGTAAGCCTAAAGCGAAGGCCAAGGCTAAGGGGAAATCGTCCGAGGCGGAATTGTCTTTTGAAGGTCCGGCGGCCACGAACTACGAAACGTCGGCACCGTCACCCCAACCGATTTTTGTGCCGACGCCTGCCCCGGTTTCGATGCCGCCCGCCGCGATTTTTGTTCCTGACCGCTCGCCCTCACCGGGACCGTCGGAAAGGCCTTCGACTCAAGCTTCCGGCCCAAATTTTGGCGGGAACGAAGGGGGCGATTTCAATGCTGCGCCGGCTTCGGAGCAGGGTTCCGGACCGGGCGGCGGTGGACCGGGTGAGCCGCAGGGTTTCAGCGGCAACGGCGGCAACGGCGGCAACGGGCAGCCCGGCGGCGGCGGTGGCGGGCGCGGCGAGTGGCAAGGCCGGGACGCTTGGAAGCGCAATAAACGGAAGCGCGGACGCCACGGTGGTGGACCGTGGCAGCCCGGCGGCCCGGGCGGCGGCGGATTCGGAGGTGGAGGTGGAGGTGGAAGTGCGCCAGCGCCCGCCTATCCGCCGCAGCCTTTGCCGCCCAGCGCGCCGCAGGTGTTTGGGGATTTGCCGAATCCGGCCCGCTTTACCACGGTCTCCGCGCTCGATACGTTGGCGGCCGAAATTTCGTCGGGGGGAGGCGAGCCGTTGGTGTTGGACGATCTCTACACGCTGACGTTGGCCGAACTCACGGCGTTTGCCCGACGGGAGGGGATCACGTTCGAAGGTGCGCCCAATCGGCGGACGTTGCAGGCGCAGATTTTTTCGGCGGCGGCGGCGGCCAAGCGGCCGATCTTGGACCGGGGCTACATCGATATGACGGACCGCGGCGCGTTCATCGTGCACGCCCAGGGCAATTATCGGCTTTATCCGGATGATGCCTATCTGCCGGAAAGCTTGGTGACCCGCTATGGTTTGAAGCGCGGCCATCACGTGGAGGTACTGGTGCAAGCGCCGCAGCCCGGAGATCGTTGTCCGGCCGTTGTGCGGGTCGACAAAGTCATGGGGCTCGCGCCCGAGGCCATTGCCAACGTCACGCCGTTTGAGGAGCTGACGCCCTACTACCCGCTGAAGCGTATTTTGCTGGAATCCGAAGAGGTCGCGAAAGACGTGTCCATGCGGGCGGTCGACATTTTGACTCCGATCGGTTTCGGCCAACGCGGTCTGATTGTAGCCCCGCCGCGCACCGGCAAGACGGTGCTCATGCAAAACATCGCCAACTCGATTTCGGCGAACAGTCCCGAAGTGAAGTTGATTTTGCTGTTGATCGACGAGCGCCCCGAGGAGGTCACGGATTTCCGCCGGCACACCAAGGGCGAAGTGGTTTCATCCACCTTTGACGAGACGCCCGAGAGCCACGTCCACTGCGCCGAGATGGTGGGTGAAAAGGCCCGGCGCTTGGTCGAGCAGGGGCAGCACGTCGTCATTCTGCTGGATTCGATTACCCGGCTCGCCCGGGCCTACAACGCGCTCTCCGGCAACGGGGGCAAGACGATGTCCGGCGGCTTGGAATCGAATGCGTTGCAGAAACCCAAGCGCTTCTTCGGCGCCGCCCGAAACATCGAAGGTGCCGGCAGCCTCACGATCATCGCCACCGCGCTGGTCGACACCGGTAGCCGGATGGACGAGATCATTTTCGAGGAGTTCAAAGGCACCGGCAACAGCGAGATTCATCTGGACCGCGGTCTCGTCGAACGCCGGATTTTCCCGGCCATCAACATCGATCGCTCCGGCACGCGCAAAGAGGAGCTCATCTACCATCCCGAGGAACTCCAACGCATCTATGGTTTGCGTCGGGCGATGCAGGGCCTCGGGCCGATCGAATCGATGGAGATGCTGATCACTCGGCTCAAGAAGACTAAATCGAACGCCGAGTTCTTGCTCAGTCTCAGCCGTCAATAATCACGCATCATGAGCGATTTCTCCTCCGCCGGTTCCGTGTCTTCGGTCGCTCTGACGCCGGGGGCGGATGAATTTATTGTGCAGTTGGCCTTGGAGCGGACCTTAGTTGCTCCGGCGGCGGTCGAGCGCGCACGCCGGCAGATCGCCGAGCACGCGGATCTGGTGACGCCGGCCCCGCGACTGCTGGCCTTGCTGGTGGCCGACGCCGGTTTGGATCTCCGGCGCGTGGCGGAGTTTTTGGCGGCCGATTTCGGTCTGCCGCTGGCGCCCGATTTGGGCGTGGTGCGAGTTTCGGGCGACGTGCTGGGACTGGTGCCGCGGGAGTTTGCGGCGCGCTATAAAATTCTCCCGTTTGCCCATGAGGGCAGGGTGCTCAAGCTGGCGATTTCCGACCCGATCGACACCGAAGCGGTCGATAATTTGGGCCACATGTTGAAGCTCACGATCGAGCCGCACGTGGCGACGGCCGACGACATCGCCGCGGCCATCGATCGATTCTACGGCAAGGATGCGGGCTCGCTGGACCAGTTGCTGAGCAATCTCTCGGCCCCCGGTAACGGGGATTCCGCCGTTGCTTCGACCGAGGCCAGTGGACTCGGCAACGTGAGCGATACCGACGCCGATGCTCCCGTCGTGAAATTGGTGCACAGTATCATTCTGGAAGCGATTCAGCGGCGGGCTTCGGATATCCACATGGAGCCGATGGAGAAACGTTTCCGGGTGCGCTACCGGATCGATGGCGTGCTCCTCGAAGTGGAGAATCCGCCCAAGCGGCTGCAGCTTTCAATTGTTTCCCGGCTGAAAATTATGGCCAACATCAGCATCGCGGAGAAACGGATTCCGCAGGATGGACGCATTCAGATTATGGTTAATGGCCGGCAACTCGATCTGCGCGTTTCGTCGCTGCCGACGGCGCACGGCGAGAGCATTGTGATGCGCATTCTCGACAAGGAAGGCCTGCAACTCGGGTTGCCCCAGCTTGGTTTTTTCAGCGATGACCAGAAGGAGATGGAACGGCTCATCGCGATGCCCGATGGGATCGTGCTGGTGACCGGACCGACCGGCTCGGGCAAAACGACGACGCTTTATTCCTGCCTGCACCACATCAACAAACCCGACCGCAAGATCATCACGGTGGAGGACCCGGTCGAGTATCAGCTCAACGGCATCAATCAAGTGCCGGTGCGGGCGGACGTGGGGATGACCTTTGCTTCGGCGCTGCGATCCATGCTCCGGCAGGCGCCCAACATCGTTATGATCGGCGAGATTCGAGATCTCGAAACGGCCGAGATCGCGATCAATGCATCTCTGACCGGCCACATGGTATTCTCGACGTTGCACACCAACGATGCGCCCAGCGCCGTGACGCGCCTCATTGATATCGGCGTGAAGCCGTTCTTGGTTTCGACCTCATTGCGAGCGGTGCTCGGTCAGCGACTGGTGCGCAAGATCTGCCCCAAGTGCACGCAGCCCTACCAGCCGACCGCCGCCGAGCTGCGCTCGCTCAACATCTCCCCGGCGATGGCCTCGGCGGCGAATTTTGCGAAGGGCACCGGTTGCGCCAATTGCAACGGCACCGGATTCCGCGGCCGGCTGGTGATCGTCGAGCTGTTTCTGATCAACGAGGACGTGCAGCGGTTAATCTATGAAAATACCGGTTCCGCACGACTGCGGGACAAAGCGCGGAGCTTCGGCATGCGCACGATGCGCGAAGACGGCTTGCGCAAAGTGACGGCCGGTCTGACCACGATCGACGAAGTCGTTTCGATCACCGTCGGCGACGCCAGCTAACGATGACTTCGTTTCCGCCCGCTGACGTACCGTCCCATTTGATGCATTACGAACTGAACGAGCTGCTCGATCTCGTGGTGGACCAGAATGCCTCGGACCTTCACCTCCAAGTCGGCCAGCCGCCGACGTTGCGGCTCAGCGGCAGCATGTTGCCGATCGATGGACCAGCGCTCACGCCCGGCGATACCGAGAGGCTCATGCAGGCGGTCACGCCCGAAAGCCACCTGAGCAACGTGAAGCTCAACGGCGGATCCGACTTCGGTTTTGCGTTTGGGGAAAAGGCGCGTTTCCGCGTCTCGGTCCTCCGTGCCAAGGGCTGCTACGGTATGGTTCTGCGGCAAATTCCCAGTAAACTATTTGGCCTGCGAGAACTCGGTCTGCCGGATAAAATTCGCGAACTGCTTTATCGACCGCGTGGTTTGATCTTGGTCACCGGCCCGACCGGCTCCGGCAAGTCCACGACGCTGGCGTCGATGATAAACTACGTGAATGAGAATCGCGACGGACATATCATCACGATCGAAGATCCGATCGAGTATTTGCATGCGCACAAACGGTGTGTGGTCACCCAACGCGAAGTGCACGCTGACGTACCGAGTTTCTCTGAGGCCATTCGTCGCGCGCTCCGGCAGGACCCCGACGTTATTTTGGTGGGCGAGATGCGCGATCTCGAGACGATCGAGGCCGCGCTCACTGCTGCCGAAACCGGGCATTTGGTCTTTGCCACGCTCCACACCAACAGCGCCGCGAAGACGGTCGACCGCATCGTCGATGCCTTCCCGGCCAGCGTGAAAGAAATGATTCGCACGCAACTGGCTTCGTCCCTCGTGGCGGTTATCTCCCAGGTGCTTTGCAAAAAAATCGGCGGGGGGCGCGTGGCCGCTTTCGAAATCATGGTTAACAACACTTCGATTGCCTCCCTCATCCGGGAAAACAAAACCTTCCGTATTTCCTCAGACATTCAAACCGGGGCCAATTTGGGCATGATCACGCTGGACACGCATCTCCTGAGCCTGGTGAATCGGGACTTGGTTTCGCCCGACGAGGCGCTGGAAAAAGCCCAAGATCCCTTGATTATGCGGGAAAAATTAGTGCAAAGCGGGGCGCAGTTGCGTTCTCTTTGATCAACCTCACCCGTCACCTATCCCAAAATGTTTTCCACCCACAGCCCGGCGGTTTACGAGTTTCTGAGGGACCAGAAGATCGTCGCGCTCGCGCAACTCGACGAACTCAACGCGGAGCACAAAGCCACCGGTAAGCCGTTGGCCGATGTCGTCGTGGATCTCGGGCTGATCGAAAAATCCGCGCTGCTCCAACGGATCGCCGCGCATCTGGGCTACGACTACCTGCCGGATATGCCGGCCCAATTTCCCGGCGATGCGATCGCGGCCTTGACCGGAAAACTGGCCCGGGACTACGCGGTCATGCCGATCCGAGTGGATAGTTTTAGCATCGATCTGTTGGCGGCCGATCCTTTCAACGGCCACGCGGTGGACGACCTGACTTTTGCTCTGGGCCGAAGCGTGCGCCTGTTTCTGTCCGACCCGGAAAAAATCGACGTCCAAATTCGCCAGCACTACGGCGAAGACGACGCCAGTATCGCGGATCTTTTGGAAGAGATCAGCACGGGCGAATTCACGCAGGATGAGAGCAAACTCTCCGCCCACGACATCGAGACGATGGCGGAGCAGACGCCGATCATCCGGTTCGTAAATCTCGTGATTGGCCAAGCCATCCGCGACAAGGCTTCGGACATCCACTTCGAGCCGTTTGAGCACGAGTTCAAGATTCGCTACCGCATCGATGGTGCGCTCTACGAAATGGCGCCGCCGCCCCGCTCGCTGGCGCTCCCGATCACCTCGCGGTTGAAGGTGCTCGCCAACCTCAACATCGCCGAGCGCCGCATCCCGCAGGACGGGCGCATCAAAATCACATTGGGCGGACGACAGGTCGACTTGCGCGTCTCGACCCTGCCGACGCAGTTCGGCGAGAGCATCGTGCTGCGCGTCCTCGACCAGTCGGCGGTGCAACTCGAGTTGGCCCAACTCGGAATGCCCGAAGACGTCTTCAACGGGATCAACGATATCATCCGCCGGCCGAATGGCATTTTCATCGTTACCGGGCCCACGGGATCGGGAAAAACGACCACGCTCTACAGCGGTCTTCGGGTCGTGAACACGCCCGACCTCAAAATCCTTACGGCCGAGGACCCGGTGGAATACGAGATCGAGGGCCTCATGCAGGTCCCGGTGAATCCGCTCGTCGGGCTGACCTTTGCGTCGGCGCTGCGTTCGTTTTTGCGGCAAGATCCCGACATCATTATGGTGGGCGAGATTCGCGATTTGGAGACGGCGCAGATCTCCATCCAAGCATCGCTCACCGGGCATCTGGTCTTGTCGACCCTGCACACCAACGACGCTGCCGGTGCGGTGACCCGCCTCATCGACATGGGCGTCGAGCCCTTCCTGATCGCCTCAACCGTCGAGGCGGTTTTGGCGCAGCGACTGGTTCGCCGCATCTGTCCGCATTGCAAGACGGCCTACGAGCCGCCGGATTCGTTGCTCAAGCCCCTAGGGATCACGCGCGAGAGCATCGGCGACCGACATTTCTCGTTCGGTCGGGGTTGCGCCGTCTGCAATCAGACCGGCTACAAAGGCCGCCTTGGAATTTATGAGTGGCTCCGGATGTCCGAAGCGGTCCGCGACCTCGTCGTGCAACGGGCGCCGACGCTCCAGATTCGCCAGAAAGCGCTTGAGCAGGGCATGAGAACGCTCCGCGACGACGGGTTGCGGGCAATTTTTGATGGTCACACGACAATCGAAGAAGTCGTCAAATACACATGAGCACCGCCCCTAAACTCGCTCTGCGCCCCGCTGTTCCTCCGCCTCGAGAAAATCCCGTGCCGAAATCGGCTGCGGCCGGGGTCGCGCTGCGGGCGGCAGCGGCGAAGAAAAAATCTCGGCCGATGACGTTTGGTCGCGTGCTCAACAGCAAGGGACTAACGATTTTCACCCGGCAGTTGGCCACCCTCGTCAAAGCCGGCATGCCAATTTTGCGGAGCCTCGAGGTCTTGGCCCGGCAGGAAAAGCGCGCGGGATTCAAAATCGTTTTAGACGAGATTGCGGATACCATCCGCTCGGGAGGGAATTTCTCCGAAGGACTGGCGGCGCACCCGAAGCTTTTTGACCGGCTCTATGTGAACATGGTTCGCGCGGGCGAGGCGGGCGGTGTGCTCTCGACCGTGCTGGAGCGGCTCTCGGTGTTCAATGAGAAGTCCGAGCGCATCAAGGGCAAGGTGAAGTCGGCCATGATTTACCCGGCCATCATCTCGAGCGTGGCCGTCGCGATCGTTTCGATTCTCATGGTCGTGGTCGTGCCCCAATTCCAAGCCATCTTCACGGGCATGCTCAAGGGGCAGCCCCTGCCGGCGCTGACCCAGTTGTTGCTCTCCGTGAGTTTTTTCATGCGCGACAACTTTTTGCTCACGGCGGCAGCAGCGGCGGGAGTTTATTTTGGCTTTGGTCTTTTCAAGAAAACGAAATCGGGTGCGCGGGTGATCGACTGGCTCCTGATTCATGCTCCGGTGATCGGCGACCTGATGTTAAAAGCGACGATTGCCCGGTTCACGCGCACGTTTGGCACGTTGCTTTCCAGCGGGGTGCCGATTCTGCAGGCGCTGATCATCACGCGGGACACGAGCGGCAACGTGCATGTCGCCAACGCGCTGAACCTCGTTCACGACCGGGTGAAAGAGGGCGACAACGTGGCCAAGCCCCTGGAGGCGACGGCGATTTTCCCCGGCATGGTCACGAGTATGATTGAGGTCGGCGAAGAGACGGGCTCGCTGCCCGACATGCTCACGCGCATCGCCGACAGTTACGACGAAGAGGTGGATAACGCGGTCGCCGGGCTTACCTCGGTGATCGAGCCGATCATGATTGTGTTCATGGCGGTGGTCGTCGGCACGATCGTCATCGCGCTGTTCCTCCCGCTGGTGAGTATCATCGAGAGCCTCAAGTGAGGTCGGGCAATCGCCGCCCGGCCTGAGTGCGGCTAGTTTGGGACTTTCCGAGTGAGTAGAGGCGAGCTCAGCCCCGGCAGGCGTTCGGAAAATTCGTCGGCCTCGTTGGCCTGCCGCAGAGCGCGTTGGACCATGCCCATTTTTGCATCGAGGTTGTCGATCATCGAGACGAAGACAGCCTCGGGGGCGGCGGCGTAGACGGCGGCGCCCCACTCGGGTTCGCCCTGATGGCTGAGCACGATGTGTTCGAGCCGTTCGAGGCGTTCGGGATCGAGTTTGGCGCGCAGACCGGCTTTGCGGACGAGTTGGTAGCCGAGAACGACGTGGCCTTGGAGGATACCGCGCCGGCTGCGCTTGGTCGCGAGGGTGCCTTCGTATTCGATCGTTTTCCCCGTGTCGTGCACGAGGATGCCGGCCATCGCGAGGTCCGCGTCGACTTCGGGATAGAGTGGGAGCAGGGCTTGGCAGGCGCGCGCCATGTGGGTCGTGTGTTCGAGCAAGCCGTGACGATAGGCGTGGTGCATCGCGACGGCGGCGGGCGACCAACGAAACTGCTCGCCGATCTCGTCGAAGACGGCCTGCACCGTGGCGCGCAACTCTGGATGAACGATGCTGGCGATGAAGCCTTCGAACTCGGTCCAGAGCGCGGCTCCATCCTCCGGCGCGACCTCGATGAGGTTCTCCAACATCGCCGAATCGGTCAGCTCGCTTTCGGGGACGATCGTCAGGCGCGAGAGTTTGGGCGAGAGCCGACCTTGGTAATACTCGATCTTCCCCTCGACGCGGATGACGGCGCCCTCGCCGGCAAGCCGCAGGGCGTCGAAGCCGGGATTGTCACCGAAGACCGTGCAACTAAATGAGCCGGAGCGGTCGCCAAGATCGAGGCTCAGGAAAGGATTGCCGTTGGAGGCGGTCTTCACGGCGAGCTTCTTGATCACGAGCATGGCGGCGAACGGGGCTTTGCCGCCGGCGTCGAGGCCCTTGAGTTCTCGGACAGATGAAAAAGGCAGCGGGTCGTCAGCCATGAGATTTTACGAGTTGGGTGTAGGTCTTGAAAAAGGGATGGCGCACGTGGCCGAGCAGCGCGTAGAAAACGGCTTCACTCGGCAAGACATGGGCGCCGGCGCGGGCGAGCGCGGCGAGACAGGCCGCGGCGTCGTCGGGCCGTCGGGCGCCCACGGCATCGCTGAGAACGGTCACCTGCAGGCCGGCGTGAAGCGCATCGAGTGCGGTTTGATAGATGCAGATCGGCGTCTCAAGGCCGCACACCAAAAGGTGTTCGGCCGGGGCGAGGGCCTGGCGGATGGGGTCGTCGGCGAGCGCCGAAAACGTATCTTTACCGAAGGCCAGGGCCCCCGGAGCGGCCGAGAGAAGTTCGGGCGCGGTGCCGCCGAGCTTGGCCGGAACCTGTTCGGTGAAGACCACGCGCAGTCCGAGGCCATGGGCGGCGGCCGTCACAAACTGGCACCGGCGCAAGAGACGATCCCCGTCGGCCACCGCGCGGAGGAAGACGGGTTGCACGTCGAGGCAGAGGACGGCGATGCTGGCGGAGGCCGGATCAAGCGGGGTCGGATTCACGAGAAATAGGGACGGCGGGCCTTCACTTGTACGAAACGCTTTTCCGGCAAAATGAAGGCGGTGAGGTGTCCGCCCATGGCGCAGGCCGTGTCGATGCCCACGGACCATTTGCGTTTGTAGATCTCGGGACGGGGAGTGTGGCCGTAGACGACGAACGGAGGGCCGTTCCAAAGATCCGCCCATGACGGGGCTGCGGGGGCCTCGGCGCGTTTGCAGGGCTGGCCCGCGGCGTCGATGACTTGGATGCGGGTGACGATTTCGGCCGGTTGTTTGTTCCAAGGCATGTCCGGCAAGAACCCGCCGTGGACGCAGACGAGATTGAGTTCGGGCTCCTCGTAAGTGAGGAGCATGTTTTCTAGGTAGCTCCAGTCCTCGGCCGTGAGTTGGTCGAAAGTCTCGAGGTCGTTTTCTTTGACGAACTTTAGGTCACGAGTGCGGCGGTAGTTCAGCAGCCGGAGTTCGTGGTTTCCGAGGAGTGAAATCGCCCGGTGCGCGCGGGCCAGTTCGAGGACGCGCGGGGTGTTGGGACCGCGGTTTACCAGATCGCCCAAGAGGACCAGGCGATCATCGGGCTGGAGGTCGATCAGACGGAGTAATTCGGAGAATTCTTCGTGGCAGCCGTGGATGTCGCCGATGGCGATGAGGCGTCCGTTCATGCGTTGGGAAAGTGCTAGCGTCCGCCCTTCGCGGGAGTAAACACTAAAGGATATGGAAATGATTCTGCAGCCGCTGGCGACCGCGTGCTTGGTTTCGGGTCAGGCCTTTGCCGAGGGCGATGGCGTGGCGAGCTATCTCGTGCGCACGGCAAATCTGGAGATCATCCGGCACGATGTGCTTGCGACCCAAGTGGCGGCGTTTGCCCCGGCGGGGTTCGTCGCCTGCAGTTGGGTGCATCCCTACAAGATGCGAAAGGCGGGCGAGAACCCCGAACGCACCCTGAAGTTGAATGCGGAGACGCTTTTCTTGGCGCTCGCCGATCCGGCGACGGAGCCGAGTCCGGAAAACACCCGCCTCGTACAGTTTCTAGCGTTTATGTTGGAGCGGAAAAAGCTACTCCGACCAAAAGGGCGCAGCGCCGACGGGACGAAAGATGTCTACGAACACGCCAAGACCAAGGTGCTGTATGCGGTGCCCAAGGGTGAATTGACGCCCGAGTTTTTCGTCAGTGTACAGGCGCAGTTGAGTGTGTTGGTGGGGGAACCGAAGCCGAAGGCGACGACGGTTGCCATTGCCTCGACGGCGGAAGCCCAGACGGTGGTCACCCCATGATCACGCCCGAGCCCGAGCCCGTCCCTGCGCCCGTCCTGCCCGCTGCCGTCCCGGTTTCGGCCCCGGTGGCCGCACCCTTTCTCAAGCTCAAAGCCAACATCAAGCCCCGCGTGGTGCAGGGGCACCCTTGGGTTTTTGTGAATGAAATCGAGGCGCTCATCCCGACGACTCACGACGGCACGGCGATCGAATGTCGGGATCGCACCGGGCGTTTTATCGGCACGGGAATCTACAACAGCAAGTCGCAGATCGTCTGGCGGCGGTTGAGTCGGAATCGGGTCACGCTGGACGCGGCGTGGATTCGGGCGGCATTGGTGCGAGCGATCGGACGCCGGGCGCCGGGGACGGCACGGCGGTTGGTGTGGTCGGAATCGGACGAATTGCCGGGCCTCGTGGTGGATCAATTTGGCGACGCCCTCGTGGTGCAGATCCAGACCTTGGCGCTGGATCGGATGACGGCGGTGATCAGCGATCTGTTGGCCGAGCTCTTGCAGCCGGCGGAGATTATTTTCCGCAACGACGCGAACATCCGGCGACTTGAAGGGTTGCCGTTGGAGACCCACACGCGGTCGGGGCAACCTTGGCTGCCACGTTGGGTCACCATCGAAGGGATGGAGTATTGGTTGGATCTGGAGGGTGGTCAGAAGACCGGTTTTTACCTCGACCAACGGGCCCAGCACCCGCTGGTGGCGAAGTATTGCGCGGGCAAACGGGTGCTCGATGCCTTTTGCAATCAAGGTCCGTTTGCTTTGCACGCCGCGCGGGCAGGAGCGAGCGAGGTGCTCGGGCTGGATAGCTCCGCGGAAGCGATCGCGGCGGCGCGACGCAACGCGGAGCGCAATGCGGTGCGCGCGGTGTTCGAAGGGGTCAACGTCTTCGACTGGTTTAACGCCGAAGCGCGCGGGACCGAGGCGGCATGGGATGTGATCGTGTTGGATCCGCCGCCCTTTGCGAAATCGAAGAGCGCGCTCGATGGAGCGCTGCGCGGGTATAAGGAGCTTAACCTGCGGGCCCTAAAGGCGCTCGCGCCGGGCGGGGTTTTGGCGACGTACACCTGTTCCCATCACATGCAGGACGCGGAGCTGCGCGGCGTGTTGGCCGAAGCGGCGGCGGATGCGCGTCGACGGGTGCAGGTGCTGGAGTTTTGCCACCAGCCGACCGACCATCCGGTGCTGTTGACCATGCCGGAAAGCGAATACTTGCGTGGCTACCTGCTGCGGGTGGAGTGAGGGGCGGTCGCCATGACTCGCCCCAAACGTGCTCTCATCGCGGATGACGAATTGCCGGTGCGGGTTGATCTCTAACGGGTGTTGAGTGAACCGGGGATCGACGCTTTTTCGTGAGCAGCGTTGGCGCAGGGGTTGGCGCCGATCGAATTCCAAAAGCGCACCGCTCACCCGCGGGGCGATCGGGATTCCGTTAACGCAGGGCGCTTTCGAGATCGCGGCGCAATGCCTTGATCTCGTTGAGCTCTTTGCGGAGCGCCTCCTTTTCTTCCTTGGTTTTGGCGTAGGCAATGGCCTCCATCAGGTCGCGCTCTGACTCCATGAGGCTGACGCGCTCCTTCGCGACGGATTCGCGCTGAGAGGTCGTTTGGCCGCCAAAAATTGAGAGGGTCTTGCTGGAAGATTGGTTCAGGGCCCGGTCGGTGCCGGTGGACTTGATCTTCGCCTTCTCGCGCTCGATCTCCTTTTCCTGTTTGAACACTTCGAGTTCGATTTCGGTCGCGCGGGAGCGGCGCACCTCGACCTTGGGCAAAATCTCCGGCGTTTCAGCTTTTGATTTGGCGAGTTCGGCGCCGGTGGGAGCGGGCAGGTGGGCGGGGGCGCCGGTTTCGGATTTGCCGCTCACGGGCACAGCGGCCGATTTCGGCGCAGTCTTGGCCTTGATTCGCTCGGCTTGGCGCGCGCGGATCATGGCTTCGGTCACGTTCGCCGATGGGGCCGGCGCAGCTGAAGCCGATGCGCTCGGCTCTGGAGCCTTGGTCGCGGGC
>Ga0209550_10001988_pt1 | contig 19741 bp, 12 predicted proteins | sample LauGreSuBDMM15SN_2_FD_187567 | JGI IMG/M metagenome (GOLD analysis project Ga0209550, IMG submission 187567) | Freshwater lake microbial communities from Lake Michigan, USA - Su13.BD.MM15.SN (SPAdes) (version 5) | ecosystem: Environmental > Aquatic > Freshwater > Lake | place: Lake Michigan... | reverse complement strand
GAGAAGACGGCAAGGAGCGGCGAGACGATGGCGCTCGAGCGCCATCGTCTCGCCGCTCCTTGCCGTCTTCTCGACGGCCTCTCGGATGACGGACACGAGCTCGGGCATCGGGAGCTCCCGCAGGCGCTCGCGCCGCTCGTGCGCCATCCGGTGGACCGCTGCCGAAGCGTCTGCAATGAGTGCGCCCTCACGCGCTGCCTGTAGCCCCTCCTCCGCCGCCACCTCCTCCGCCGCTCGCGCCTCAAGCGCTGAGAGCTCCTCCGTGTGGCGCGCGGTGCCCACGGCGGCGCGCTCCCGCCACTCGGCCACCTCATGCTCGTCGAGTTTGAGTTTGCGCCCGAGCAGTTCAAACCACTCGTTTGGGCGGGAGAGCGAGAGCTGCATCTGCAGGCTGAGCTCGTGCTCGAGCTGACGAAGCAGCTCCTCGTGCTTGGGCGCGTCGCGCACCGACGGCGCGACGAGCGCCCGCTCGTACGCGTCCGCATCCACGGCAGTCTGCGCGAGCGACGCGTCGTGTTGGCGGCCAACCTCGGCGAGCAGACCCTCCAGCGCGCAGCGCAAGCTCCCCGCCGCATCGTCCCCTACAGCGGCGGCGCTCGCCATCATCTCCTCGCACCGGTCTTCGACGGCCCTCATCACCTCCGCCACCTGGCGGGTGGCCGTGCCTTTGGCACGCGCCACGAAGAGCTGCGTGTGCAGCTCGCCCATCTTGACGCGCTGTGCCTCGATCCGGCCACGCAGATCACTCACCTCGCCCTCGAAGCGCGTCGCCGCCACTGACAAATCCACCGGCGCCGACAAGGCCCCCGCTGCGGGGGCCGCCTGCGCCGCCGCGTTCGCCGCCTCGATGCGCTTCGCCAGCCAGCCAGCGAGGCCCTCAATCTCCTTCTCGAGATTGGTCGTGAGCTGGGTGAGGGAGCTCTCGCGAGACGAGATCGCGACGCGCCTCGTCTGCTCGGCCGAGTTGTCGACGACGCGGCGCGCGGCGCGTGCCTCACGGTGGGCCTGCTGGTGCTCTAGGAGCGTGTGCGCTTGCACCTCGCGCGCGCCCCGCGAGCTGGCCGCCAGGCTATTCGACCACTCGGCGGCCAATCGATTCACCTCGAGGCGCACTGCACTCACCGCCTCCGCCGCCTCAGCGTCGATCTCAGCGCGACCTCGACCAATCTGCTTCGCCAGCAGGTCCCCTGCAGGCTGGAGCGCCGCGCATTCCTTTGTGGCCGCCTCCTCGGCGTCCAGCCCGATCCGACGTAGCCTACGTCCGAGGGTCGACCCCTCATGGGCTGCCGCTCGCTTGAAGGCCACCTGCAGGCGGTGCGCAGCGCGCGCTGCCTTCTGGCTGGCAGCGAGTAACGAACGTTCGCGCTCGTTGACAATTGTCACCTGCGACCGGCGACGGGACGCGGCGTCAGGAAAGGGGTACTCGGCGCTCCAAGGCGCGCGCACTCCGAGGCGCACTCAAGAGAGTTCTGGTCATCAGGTCTGGTCCTCAGAGGTCATCAGAGGTCCTCAGAGGCCCTCAGAGGCCATCTCACCTGCCACTGCTGACGTCGCTCGGCTCTCATCTTAGCCTCCGTTTCGCGCGCCTTGCCGCCCACGCGCCCAATGGCCTCCCTCTGCTGGCGCGCCTCTCGATTGAGCCGCTCGTGCACTCGCGGCATCGCCTTCCTCAGCGCCTGCTGGTGCAGCACATTGAAGTTCACCAGGGCGGCGTCGCGTCCCGAACGCGCCGCCTGTAGACGCGACTCGAGCGCGGCGCGAAAGTCTCCGACCTCCTTCTCGGTGGCCTTCTGCGAGACGGTGCGCAGCTTGAGCGTGAGCTGCGTGCGCGTCGAGCTGAGTTGCCGCGTGTGCTCCGTCGCCGCAGACAGCAGCGCCTGGCGCTCGCGTCCCGTCACCGAGATGGCCTCGGACACTTGAGCCTTGAGCTGCTTGAGCTTGGCCGCCGAGGCGGCCGCGTCGACGTGGAGCAGGCGCACGAGGAGCCGGCTGCCATTGGGCACGCCGTGCGCCGCGAGCAGCGGTGGCTCCGTCGCCCAGCCGTCGCCCACCGCATTGGTACACACGGTCGGCCAGTCGATGGCTGCTGAGCCGATGCCGTGCGCCGCTGAGTCCCTGGCACTGCCGCCCTGGAGCTCGAAGAGCACGCTCGCGACCTCCGAACCGGCATCGTTCGAGATGGGCAGCACGAGCTCCTCGTTCCACATCGCACCCGCTCCGGGTGCCACCTCGGCCGCGTTGCCGGTGCGCACCGAGGCGAGGTGGCGGCCATCAGCTGCCTGCAGGTGCACGACGACGTGGAACGCTTCGTACGAGGCCTCGATGTTGAGTGCGCCGACTACCTTGACGGCGAGCGCCATGCCGATTGCAGCGCGCTGCCTTTGCTGCTACTTTTGGAGCGTGCGGCCAGCAGCCGGTCGGCGGAGGCTCAGCAGAAGCCTCCTTCCTGCGGATTTGGCGGCAGGTAGGTTTCGTTCATTCCTCGTACACGCCTGAAGCTGAATGGGCCGCTCCCTGCAACCGTGCCTCTAAGTTGCCTTACAAGTATTGCTTGATACGAAACAAAGCCTTTCGGGGCACGTAACTTTTCTGCCCACTCTTCGCCCTAGATCGGCTCTGCCACATGGAGCCCGGCGCCGATAACGTCGACTTCTCAGAGATCTACGCCATGGACCGGATAGGGTACAACATGCGTCAAATCAACTTTTGCCGGGTCTTCGTCGCCATCGTCTCCGGCATGGCGTCAGGCATCCTCGGGCTCACCGGCATCCTCGGTTTCCTTGCCTTCTTCGGGAGCACATTGCTCCTCTCGGTCGGCCTGTACCTCTCGGTCGGCTGCAACCCACGACCCTACTTCAAGAACCCGAACGACATCTGGTCCGAGGGCATCAGTCAGGCTGGAATGTCCTACGTCCTCTTTTGGACGCTGTTCTACGATGTGAGCCCCAGCCCGTGCCTCCGTACACATCGCTGCCCCCGCCCATCCTGCTATTCTGGCTCCGCTCTTGCTCACTCGCTCCGTCGCGATCGCGCACTCTTGCCCGTCGTGTGCCGCACAGATCGTCCATATCTACTGAGGTGATCCCTCGCGCCACCACCAGGTCGCGCTCGTTGCTGGGTCGCTCCACCTCGGTGAGCTGTGTAGCCCTGTAGCCTAACTCGCTAATAGTATAACATCTTCGAAATATGTTTTACACGGTCAAGTCGCGCGTGTAAAGGGCCCTGGATTTCCACGTCCCTCTACCATCGCTCTACCGCTGCGCCACCCTTGAGCGCCGCCAAGTGCGCATTCACCTCAAGCGCGATCCACTGTAATTCGGCCTCGGGCAAGCCCTCGCCGATGGTCCACTCATCGGCTCCGGCCACCAACCTACAGACGTACACCGGCACGCCGTTCACGAAGGCAGATACGTCGACCGATGCACCGTCCAGCTCGCTCGTCGGCCCACCATCACTCGCGACTTTCACGAGCCCAGCTACTGATTGGGTCACTTCCCACGCAAACTCACCCACGGTGAGGCTCGTCGCCTTGGCGGGATCGAAGAGGGACTGCTTGGCCACGAGGCCGCCGGCGAGCCAAAATGGTGCCATGAAGAGGAGTGGCGCGCCAGCACTGAAGGTCGCCGGCACAATGGCCGAGAACCACGCAGCTGTGAAGGCACCACCGAAGAGTGTGCTGGTGCTGAGTCCGGCGGCTGGCACGTCGATGACGAGCGACCCGGCATCGGTGCTCGAGATGCGCGTGCGGGCACCGCGCGGGCGCCGTGACGTATCGAGGACCGATGAGCTGCTGAGCATGTCGTCGTCAAACGGTGGAGGCGACGGCCGCTGGGATGGCACCCTTCCGCCGAGCCCGGGCGTTCGCTGCTCGTCGAGCCGTGGATGGCTTAAGAGGCGAGAGCGGCTGCATGTGACTGTTGGCGTACCGAATGCGTGTTGACGCACGGATTTGCACCCGATATACGTAGGAGCAGTCGCGGCAAGTGAGATGAGCACGAAGAAAACAACTCTCATCGTGTGCCGGTCCGTGCGCCAAGGGAGTTTCATCCACGCCGTGACACATCGGTCCATGGAAGTTCTCCAAGTGGACATCAGCGATGACAAGAAAAGTCATCTTCGTAACGTGATGAGATTGACGACGCTCGGAGACCCCGACACGCAAGATGTGAGGCTTTCTGTCCCCCCTGACGCCTTGGCCGCCGCCTCCTCCTCATCACGCTCTCGCCCTCCCCCTCACCTCCGTGAGCAGCCCCGTCAACTATGCTGTACATCGCCACGATTGCCCTCGCGCTCGCCACCCAGCCTGAGGTCGAGGTCCACCCGGAGCGCCAGGCCCAGATCGATTCCGTCGCCAAGGCCGGCGCCAAGTGGGTCGCGAAGGCGCACCCGCGCTTCGCGAGCTTCCGGCCGGGCGCCTCGATGAGCCTGCTCGGCGTCAAGGGCGACTGGGCGCAGGACATCCGCGAGCACATCGCCAAGGGCCTGGTCACGCCATTCGTGCCGCAGAACGCGAACATGGCCATCCCAGAGAGCTTTGACTCGGCGACTTTCTGGCCGCAATGCTCCAAGTCGATTGGCATGATCCGCGACCAGAGCAACTGCGGTTGCTGCTGGGCCTTCGGCGGCTCGGAGGCGGCCTCAGACCGCATGTGCATCGCCACGAACGCATCGATGCTCTTCCCGCTCTCGGACCAGGACATCTGCTTCAACTCGAACTACAACGGGTGCGGCGGCGGCCAGATCAGCACGCCATGGACGTACATCTCGTCAAAGGGCGTCGTCACGGGCGGTCTGTACAAGAACTCCGAGGGCCAAGACACCGGCTTCAAGGGCATGTGCTCGGACTTCTCTCTGCCCCACTGCCACCACCACGGCCCGACCAAGAATGACCCGTGGCCGGCCGAGGGCACCCCGGGCTGCCCGTCGGAGCACTCGCCGCAGGGCCCCACCACATGCGACCCAACCGCCTCCCCCGCGCACTCAAGCTTCGCTGCTGACAAGATCACCTTCGCTGGCCGCCCCGTGTCGGCGAGCGGCGAGCAGGCGATCCAGCAGATGATTCTGGAGGCCGGACCGGTCGAGACGGCGTTCACCGTGTACTCGGATTTTGAGGACTACGACTCGGGCATCTACCACCATGTCTCGGGCAGCATGGCCGGTGGCCACGCGGTCAAGTTCGTCGGCTGGGGCGTCGAGAATGGCGTCAAGTATTGGAAGGTCCAAAACAGCTGGAACCCGTTCTGGGGCGAGAAGGGGTACTTCCGCATCGTGCGCGGCAACAACGAGGGCGGCATCGAGTCGTCGGTCATGGGCTCGCCCACCGGCGCCCAGTGGGGCAAGAAGTCCGAGATGGATGCTGCCAATACCAAGATGGTCGAGGCATAAGCGATGCCCATAGGCGAGACTCCCGTCGACGGCGGATGTAACCTTCAAGCCGCTCAGCCCAAAGCGAGCGGCGGCGCGCGATGGACGCGTGTGCGAGGCCGCTCGCCGCGTGCGAGCGGCCCGAGCGCGACGGTGAGCGCGACGGGGATGGGAGAGCGAGATGGCGCGGCGCGTCCGCGGCAAGGGTGCACCGCGCAGTGTCGATTCTTGTGTGGGTAGGGGGCGTGCGGCGTGGGGGCGCGTGGCTCTGCACTAACCGTCGCTTCTGCACACGACATCCACATGGCTAAGGTAGATGCTCGATGGTACATCTCGCCGCCCCAAGCTAAGCAAGCAGCCCCGCGGATTTCTTAACCGTCGTAACCACAAGGTGCTTGCTGTGTGACGTGGCAGCGATGGCGTCGCTGCTTTCTATCGTGCTCAGCTGGACTGCGCTCCTTGCACTGGCGCAGACGCCGCCGCCGCTGTACGACTTCGGGGAATCGCCGCTCACAAAGCTCGACGACACCAACTTTGACCAGACGGTCATCAAAGACGACCGGCACCTGTGGGTCGTCGAGTACTACGCCGACTGGTGCGGGCATTGCAAGCAATTTGCAAAGGGCTTCCAGAAGGCGGCGGAGAACCTGGCCGGCATCGTCAAGTTCGGCGCGGTGAACGCGGATGAGTCCAAGAAGACGGTGCAGGCCGCCGGCGTCCAGGGCTACCCGAGCGTCAAGCTGTACCTGCCTGGCTCCGGCAGCCGCAACCCGTACACTGGCAAATTTTACAAGACGCCGGTCGACTACAGCGGGCCGCGCACGGCCAAGGGCGTGGTGGAATTTGCGACCGCGACGCTGCCGTCGCTCGTCGTCCCGGTGACCGACAAGTCGCTCGCCAAGTTCCAGAAGAATGGCACGCTGCCCAAGGCGGTGCTGTTCACTAAGAAGGAGGAGACTCCGCCGCTGCTCAAGTCACTCTCGGTGCAGCTTCAGGGGCGGATGCTGCTGGGCGAGGCTCGCGAGACGGCCGAGAAGACGGTCGCCGAGTTTGGCGTCACTGACTTCCCGAAGGTCGTCGTGCTGCCCAGCGCACCCGACGCGGCGCCTGTCCCGTACGAGGGCGAGCTGAAGCCACAGGCTCTGGCCGCCTTCCTCATGACGCATGCAGCCGAGGCGCCCGCGGCGGCAGAGGAGGCGGGCGCGGCGGGCGGTGACGGTGGCGACGCAGCCGCGGCTGAGGACCTGTCGCTCGCCGTGAGCGCGAGCAATGTGGCGGAGCTCGTCGAGGGTGAGCGTGACGCATGGGTCCTCATCTTCGCTGGGAGCGAGGTCGCGGCGCTCTCGACTCCCGGCGGAGTGGGCGCGCTCGCGGAGTCGTTGTACGGGCAGGTCAAGGTGGGCCGCGCGGCCGCCGACCTCGCCGACCGCTTCGGGCTCAAACCGAGCGCGCAGCCGCAGCTGGTCGTCTATCCATTCCGAAAGGTCGGTGTGAAGCGCAAGGCCTCGAAGCCCTTCGCAGCCAACGAGGAGGGGGTGGCGGCGGCCAAGAAGGCGGCGCTCGAGTCCTTGCCTGAGACGGGCGTGATGCAGCTCAATGGGGGCAATATCGACCGGTTCATCGCGGAGGCGATGCAGACAGCGTCCGCCCAATCCTTTTGCCTCCTCTTCTCCGACAAGAGCGAGATTCCTCCCCTGCTCCGCGCCATCTCTCTCTCCTTCGAGGGCAAGGTCGCCTTCGGCATGGCGCAGGCGAGTGAGGCTGCGCTCGCGAAGCGCTTCAATGTGCAGAAGGCCCCCACGCTGCTCGTCATGTTCCCCGGGGATAAGGTCGACGAGCAAGGCCAGGTGCCGCTCACGGGAATGATCTTCACGCCGCAGATGCACGGTAAGTTCAACTACGGCAACATTGCCAACTTCGTGGCGCAGATCGTGCTCATGCGAGAGCAAAAGATTGGCAGCGGCGCGGGCGGCGAAGGCGGCGGCACCGACCAGGGAGGCGGCGGCGGCGGCGGCGGCGGCGGTGGCGGGAAGAAGGAGGAGGGACCGATCGAGGAGCTGAATGCGGCGACCATCGGCCCGCTCTGCGTGGCCAAGGGCGGCTTGTGCGCCATTGCGATGCTCGACGGCGCTCCCGAGAACGAGGCGGCCAAGACGGCGCACCTCGAGATGCTCACGAAGCTCAAGAAGCGTAAGAGCGGCTCGCCTCTCTCCTTCTCGTGGCTCGACGCCACCTGTCAACCGTCCTTTGCGGGCGCCTTCGGTCTCTCTGAGGTCGACCTGCCCACGATGATCTTCATCTCGCCGACCAAGCTCAAATGGGCTCGGCACATGGGCGCCTTCGACGTCGAGACCCTCGGCGCCTTCGGCTCGCTCGTCGCTGCCGGCAAGAAGAGCACCGAGACGCTCGACGCGTTCCCCACCCTCGAAGAGGTCGATTGCGCCGAGGTGAAGCGCGGCGCGGCGGCGTACGCGGAGGAGGGCGAGGGCGACGAGGGTGCGGACGACATCATGGCCGAGATCCTCGCAGAGGAGGCGCGGGCGCGCGAGGAACGCGAGGCGGCGTCCGCGGGCGAGACTGCGGAGGCAGACGCGGCCGGCGGCGGCGCCGGCGCGAAAAAGGAGAGGAAGGACATGTCGAAGTTAGAGAAGCTCGAGGCGGACGTCGAGGAGTGCGAAGATAGGGACCTGCTGTGCATGGCGCGGCGTGAGAAGCAGCTCAAGGCAGTGGATAAGGAGCGGAAGCTGCAGGAGCAGCTCGCGGCCATTAAGAAGAAGAAGGCCAAGGCCAAGAAGAAGGCCAAGAAGGCTGGTAAGGCCTGAGAGGCGTGTGTGCCAGGGAGAGACCGTTTCTGAGCGCAACGCTGCTATGCGTGCATGCGTGCATGCCGGAGCTGCGCGGATGCGGGAAGGGGACAGGTTGCGCTCACGTCGCGCCCGAGACGAACTGTGCATCGCGGACAGGTGACGAGCTGAGATGCTATCAGATCATGTTCTCCGGGGTTCGCCTCCAGGTCCAGCTCCACGCGCCTTTCCCCGTTCAGTCCCTGACGGACAGTGTACTCGTACAGAGGATTGTGGGTAATGGAGGTCGGCTTTTGATGCTCAGCGGCGCGCTGACGATGAGCGAATGTGTGGCTGCAGTAGGCAGTGCTGTAGAACCCGAACGGTGCCAACAACAGAAGAGTCTGAGTTGTTAGTACGTACTTGTAGCTTCTTGGGTGGACACAAAGAGAGGTGTTGATGTGAAATTCCCGCCCGGCGGCACAATGACAATCATGGTGGAGTTTTGTCTCGACCCCCTCGCACCCGGGCTTGAGCTTTGCCAACCCTCATGGGCTTGAGCTTGGCCAACCTGACGGGCTCATTCGCTGAGTTGCTGCCCGACAACCACGTGGATGGTCCGTATGGCATCTCTTGGGACTCCAACAACCCTACAACGGTGCTGTCCTTCTCCTTTGGCAACATGCTCATCCACTCGGTCCTCCCAATACCGCTCTCGGGCGTATTTTGGATCGCGGCGATCGTGTTGTACGGGCCGGTGGTTGGATTCATCTTTGCCATGGTCACGAGTGCGATCGGCTGCTCCATTTCGTTTGCGATTGCGCGCTCCTTCAAGCCCTATTTTCTAGAACGCCTCGGCGAGAATGCGAAAGTGTGGCGCTCAATGGATGGTGCCTTGGCACGCGACGGCTGGAAAATCCCGCTGCTCATACGCTCCACGCCGGCATCACCGGCGGTGTTGACCAATTTCATGCTATCTCTCACCTCAATCGATTTCTGGACGTACACGTGGACTATGGTGGTTGGGATGATCCCATCTGGGTTCCCCTATGCGTACGCTGCGGTCGTCGGCCAGCAGGTGCTCCACGAGTTCCCGCCCACAGACGGCCCGCTGCTCGCGATATCTATATTTGGGTTGGTGGTGACCTTCCTAACGGTGTACAAGGTGGGCGCGGTCGCCTCCGAGGCCCTCCGAGAAGCGGGCATTCCAGACCTCGAAACCTACGAAAGCCCGAGGAGTCCAGATGGAGCGACTTGGGTTCGCCCGCTATCAAGCCCTGCTGCGCAGCCACCAAACTCAAGATATGAAGATACGCCATTCAAAGGAAAGCACTTGCTATTGTGAACGGTAGACCTTGCAGGGCGCCGCTATTCCGTAATCAAAACGACGAGCTCCGCAGACGGGAATCACACCGGACGGGACGGCGCGGAAGGCGGAAGCAACACGGCCGCGTCGCCGGCCGCTAGTCCCTAGAATGTATTCAAATAACGGGGCGTGTAATCCGCACATACTATTACTCAATACTTAGCTGGAGGGGAGCACACACGCCACAACGTATGAATATTCATATCTGCATTGCCATCATCAGTCATCATCGTCGTAGTCTGACCACCACATGTAAGGTCCCTCATGCATGCTTGCAGCCACGCAACAACGCTTCGATGAGGCACGCGGGCACACGTGAGGGAAACGGGGTGGACCGGAGCAAGTTAAGGAACAAGCTGCGCTCCAAGGCGCGGCGGCGGCCGCGCCATCAGATTGTCACCTCGCGCGGCGTCGCGCCACGCTTGGGCGACTTTTTCGGCTTGGGCGTCGCCTTCGGCTTCGTCGGCGTCGCCTTGCGCTGCGATCGAGGATCGGCGAGCAGATCAGCGTCGGATACGTCCTTTTTGGTGCTTTTCTTCTTGCTATTTTTCCTGGAGGTAGAGCGCGCATTATCCGCAGACGAGGGGATCGCGGTCACCGGCACCAGCACCGCCGGCGGGGGGATCGCCCCCGGGTCCGCCGCCGGCGCACTCTGCAGGTCTGTCATGATAGCCTGGGCGACCAGATACGAGATGCCCTCGGGCGTGACCATGCCGCTGGGCTTGGAGCGCGCCGTCAGCTGCGAGCCGGCATCGGTAAACGCGAAGCACATGTCCGTCACCCAATCCTGCTCTGGCAACCACGCCTCCTCCATCGGCACAGGCTGAGCGCCGAGCGCCTTGCACACGTCGGGGTCACATTGCAACGTGAGCGCGCACCGCATGACAGTCTCGAGGTCGAGGGTCTGACTGTCACTCATCTGAAAGTGGTCGTACATTAGCCCGAGGAGCGCCTCCTCCTGCTCGAGCGTGAGCGCGCCCGCGACCCTCCGATTGGGGTCGCGGCCGTACTCGGAGCGGGTCGTCGAGCAGGTGGACCGGTCGGTCATCGAGCCGCTAGGGAGCTGGAGCGCGGCCATCTTTTGCTCGAGGGACAGCATGTTACTATGAGTCGGCGGCGACATGGTTACTGGCCAGCGTGCGCTCGCGCCAGTCTCCTGCCGGACGTCGAGGTCGTCAATGCGTGCGTGTGCCCAGCCAGCTCGAAAAGCAGAGACTTGGATTCCAAAGTGCCAAGCTGTCCCACGCCCCCTCAGTGCCTGTCCAAACTTCAAACTGTGAATAGCCGTTTACGAACATATTCACCTCCGCTCATTCTCCGACTGTCAGAACGCGTCGTTGTGGGTTGTGCAACCGCACGAATGGCCGTCGAGGCGGCGCCGGCACCATGGACGGCTCCTGCGTCTCCGATCGCTCACGATGCCGCGCCCGCCGCGATCGCAGCACCCAACCGACGTCCCGCCAGCGCACGAGCTGCCCTCAGCCATGCGCAGGCTGGCAACGGACAGTTCACGCATGGACACTTTGGCAGCGAGGGCCTGAAGCCGCCTGAAGCCTGGGAATCGGCCTACCTCGCCGGCAAAAGGATGTTCGACAAGCGTGCAAAGGGAACGCAGCCTGGCTCTGCGATCTCGCGCTTTGCTGGGACGGAGGCCGCCTCTGCCGTTGCAGCTATCGCTGCGTGCTCCTTTGGCGTCATGCCGGCCAAGCAGGCATTGGCGACGCCCGGCTGGGAGATTGGCCCTGGTGGCCGCTTCCAGTGGGAGGCGCGAAAGCCTCCCCCCCGAACCAGCATGACGTCGGCGTCCCCACGCGCGCCACGACCGGCGGCGCCGTACCGACCCGTCGCCAGCCCAAGCACTCGGAAGACGCCCGTGCACCGCTCGCCGCCTTCGTTTGGCGCCGCGCACCGGCCGCCACCTGCCGCCGGCCTTTTAGCCCATGCAGAGCCGGTGCCGACGCCGCCAGCTCAGACGGCGGCACCATCGGCCGCATCGTTTGCTCCGGAGGGCGCACCCTCTGCAGACATGAGCGACGTGTGGGTGGAGCAGATCCGACCAGCCATCACCTGGCTGTACAATTTCGTGGACATGGTGGTCAGCGACGGCGCCGGCGCGTCGGCGGCCTCCTCGGCGGCCTCGGCGGATCTCCTCCTCGCCGAGCACCGGCGCGCCATGCACGATGTGTGCCAGCATGTCGGTGGCCTGCTGCGCGTCTCTGGCGACGGCCTGGCACTGTGCATGTGGCGTGCCCTCGTCGCGCTGCTCACACACTTTGGGCAGCGCGCGGAGCCGCTGATGGCACAGCTGCGTCGGCTGCAGCGCGACCGTCTCACTTTAGATGCTCTCGCCGAGAGGCAGGCCGCTGACGTGTCCAGCTGGGCGCGTACGCAGGAGCGGCTTGAGAATGAGGTCGAGCGGCTGCACGCGGAGCTGACGCAGGAGAGGCGACGGGGCGCTCTCGCCGTGGCGCCGGCCGCCGCTGCCGACGTAGCCGCCTCGTCCACCAGAAAAGGGAGCTCCGAGCTGGCCTCCGAGGTGACCGCGCTCCGGGCGGAACTGAAGGCAGCGCGCCTCGAGAAGGCGAAGCTCAAGACGGAGCTGATGATCGAACGGTCGAAGCATGCCAACCCTGAGCGCACGGACGAGGACGCGGAGAGTGCTCCGAGCACTGCCGGCATCTCTGTTCGTGCGGAACTCGAGGCACGCCGGCGGCTATCCGCGTCGGCGGCTATGCGCAACTCTCAAGGCGTCAGTCTGTTCACGATGCACCTCGAAGTGGAGCGGCTCGAGAAGGCACTTCGAAATGAGGGGCTGCGCCGCCATGAGCTCGAGGGTCTCCGTGCGGCATTTGCCGCGAAATTCACGCCCGTGTTCGTGCAGAACCTCGAGCGCGAGCTCGCGATGCAAGATCTCGGGCTCTCGGTCAAGGACGCGCCCATTAGTTAGCAGTGCGAGGTGCGCGAGCCGCGACCTTTCATCCATCTGTGACCCTGCCACGTCATGCGAGTACGCGACGACGGCAGCACGGCACGTATCACCTTCAATTCCCCGGAGTGCGCACTCCAGGGGTCCCTTCATTACATTAGGCAGCTTGTTCAGATGAAAAACTCACTCACGGACACTTTCGTCTTTCCGGGTTTCCGGATTTTCGGATTATATTCCTTGTCCGAGGTGCGAGGACCGAGCGGGCGAGGGTGTTCCTCTTCCTCTGCTTCGCCCCGCTGTGGTCGATGCGCTTTTCGTCGGACGTCGCGGGCCGACCACCGACTTGAGCTCTCGGCGTGTAAGCGTGTATGAAGGCTAGGGCGAGAGCCAAGAGGTCAACTCGACACCTCACCTTTGGGTATCCTTCTTGCTGACATATCAGGGGCCAGGTGGAGGCAAGTCGAAATGTGTCCTTCAAAACACCGCCTCGTCTTGACTTGACTTGACTTGACGCGAGCGACAAGATGACATCTCCGATCTTGTTGCAGAACCGGACTTCGACTGAAGCGCGCGGAGATGTCGAGCCCCGCCAAGCGCGCACGCACGGACACCGAAGCCGGCGAGGCCCGCGTGGCCATCGCCTTCGACATCGACGGCGTCTTCAAGTACGGCCGCGAGTGGTCAAAAGATGGCCTGCGGGCCCTGCAAAAGGTGACCGAAGCAAAGATGCCCTTTGTCTTCGTGACCAACGGCGGTGGTGGGCTCACAGAGGCCTCTTACGCGAGTAGCATGTCATCAAAGATCCGCGCGGCGTCCTCGCTGCCCGAGAAAGAGCGCACCGATGTCATCATCGATGGGAGCCGGATGGTGCTCTCGTATACGCCCTGGCAGTCGCTGCTGGCACCGTCTCTTGCCGAGGGCGCTGTGCTGATCATCGGTGACCCGAAAGAACAGGTGCTCCAGGTGGCGCATAATTACGGCCTCAAGTACGCCGTGCACTACTCCGACTACGCCGTGAAGCACTATAATATCAATCCGTTCCGCGGCGCGCGCGAGGGCGGCCACTCACATACGGCCGTCGCGACGACGGCGGTGTCTAACGCGGAAGGCGCGAAACGCACTGCCTGCGAGGGCGCGGACGATCGGCCCTTTGAGGCCGTGCTCGTCATGTGCGATCCGTACGAGTGGTATGAGGCCGTGCAAGTCGGCGTCGATGTGCTGTGCTCGCCAACACCGCTGACTGTCGAGTTCGACGTCACGGTGCCGCCCATGCCGTGCCACTTCTCGAATCCGGATGTGTTGTGGAAGTCGGAGCACCCCTTCCCGCGCTTTGGGCAGGGCGCCTTCAAGATTGCGCTCAAGGCCCTCTACATGGAGCGGATGCGCTTCCTGCGCATCCCCCAAGAGACCATCGATGAGAGGATCGCGGCCATCCGACAGTGGGGAAAGCCGACAGACGCGACGTTCCGATTCGTTGAGCAACGGCTTCGTGAGCTCGCGCCGATGCCGCACGCGACGACCGAGCGCTTCTACATGGTGGGCGATAATCCGACATCCGACATCGAGGGCACGCGCCGCTCGAACATCGTGCATAAAAGCACGTGCACCTCGTGGGACGGCGTGCTCGTGCGCACCGGCGTGTACAAGTCGGGAGACGAGACCAACGGCGCGACCGTGGTGGTGGACGGCATTGGCGACGCCGTCGACTGGATCATCGAGCGTGAGAAGGGCCTACGCGCCGCCACGGGGGGGGCATCGTGAGCCTCATTCTGGTCGCGTTCCCGATTCCTAGCGGCACGACAACACATCGCGAGTCGGTTTTCCGCGCGCAGCGGTTCGCGGTTCGTACAGTGAATGATGAACATCCCAAGCAGAAGAGACGCCAACAGCAGTGTGAAGTGTCGGGGGGAGGGGGGGGGAGGGAGGCAGTCGCGTGGGAGATGTAGACGGGGAGGCTCGGGACCGCGTCGCACCGCGTCCGCGGCGGAGACGCGGTCGTGACCCGGCAACTCAGAAATGCCTATTATAGGCTACTCGCGTTACTCATTCTGCGTACATGTGATTGAACCGCATACCGCTACGCTAAAATATCGGGGAATCTGCACATCTCCATACCGTCTTTGCGATGCCGATCTCGCGTTGGGACGGCGATCGCAACGAGATACGCGTTACGCCCGACCCGGTCGACCCGGGCGTTCTCGCGTCGATTACGATTTACGTTCGGCCGATCCTCAAGAACAAGATCCCTTTCGTCATAGATGGACGCGATTATACGTAGGCCATGGCCATGCGTTACGTACCGGGCGCGATCGCGCGGCGACTGATTGAGACCACCGTGTGCGTTAGCCGGACCGCGGCTCGCGGATCCGAAACATCCGATCCACCATAGACAGCGACGTGACCTATTTTCTTCCCTTGCGCGAGCGGTGGCCCACGTGACGCCGTCATGACGACTGATCATGACGATTACGGCGTGTGTGTCCCGGAGCGCGGCGTGAATGACGCGGCACGCGAGACGGGGACAGGAGGAAGTAAAGGGTTCTCGTGCACGGCAGTGATGGCGGCGTGCAGCAGCTCCGCGCCGCAAGCCGACACAAAGACGTGCAAGTAGCCCTCAAGATCCTCGCGCCGCTGCTGCACGAAAGCCGATTGGGGCCCTGGGCGCCCAAGCAAGTGGAATCCCTTTGGCGGGAAACGTAACGGGCGCACCTCGTTCGGGAACCAGTGGCACAGGTACTGGTGCAGCGCGCGCCACACGCTGTACCGCCAGCTCACTGTCTGCGTGTTGGAGACGATGGTGCTATCCTGGACGATGCGAGTGTGCACGTACGTCGCGCGGAATAGCACGGGCAGTCCACCGGTCGCGTCGATGGTCACAGACACGCGCGGAGCCCAACTCGGCGTTCTTGACGGCGCGGGGCTGGATTCGATCCGACGTGCAGCCAGCCTTGGCAAGCCCGGCGATGCGAGGGCTCCCGCGCCCTCAGATGCGCCGCGGGGCGAGCCGCTCGATACGGCGCCCTCGTCCCTCGTCGAGCCGCTCGATACGGCGCCCTCAGATGCGCCGCGGGGCGGTCGCGACATTTCTCGACCGTACGGTTCTCGCACACGGGGCGCCGCGCTGGCAGCGGCCGCGCTGGCAGCGGCGGTGGTGACAGGGGCGACGGCGAATGGGACGGCGGCGGCTGGAGTCTCTGCGTCGACCGTTGACCCCACCGTGTGTGCCGCCATTTGCACCCCCAGCGCAGCTTCGTCCGCCGCCTCATTGAGCTCCTTGAGCGCCTCATTGAGCTCCTTGAGCTGCACTTCATAGCGCTCGAGCTCCTTGCGTCCCTCGGGCGTGATGGTGCCGTTGGTGAGCTGCGCCTGCAGCTCGCCGACACGCGCACGCATCGCCTTCGCCTCGATCGCCTTGGCCTCCGCCTTATTCGCCTTTGCCTCCGCCTCTGCCTGCAGCTTGCGCACATCCGTGCCGCCGCCGCTCTGGCCGACCTCGGCGTTGGTCGAGACCCCACCGGAGGTGTCATCACGGGGCGAGATCAGCTTTTCCAGCGCCTCAGATGGCTTCCCGAACTCATCGCGTCGCTGGCCGTCACCCCCGATGAAGATCATGGCATCAGATCCCTTTCGAAATGCGGTGGCAATCCTGCTGCGACGCGATGTCCCGAGGATCGAACCTGTCTTGGCCCTGAAGACCAAATCAACCATGCCTGTGGATGCGCGCAGCATGTCGCTTGCCCTTTCATGCCCCTGCTCGCAGGCCTGGCCGTTGATGGAGACAAGGACATCGCCCTTGCTCACATAGGGGGCAAGGGGGCTCGCTGCGCTCACGTCTGCGATTTTGACCCCGCCGCCTGCGCTGCGGTTCATGAGGCTGATGCCCACGGCCATCCCGGGGACCTTCTCAAGCTTGATCTCCAAGGACGCGCCACCTTCGGATTTCGCGCGCGGGCTCGGCGCTCTATCGTCCACACCCGGGCCACCTTCGGATTTCGCGCGCGGGCTCGGCGCTCTATCGTCCACACCCGGGTTGTCGGACGGCATTCCTCTCTCCACAGCTGGATATGGAAAGGGGAACGCGAAAAAACGTTTCGATTTCTTGTCCACCTCACCGGGCACAAGGGGCTGGGAGCCGGGCACGTACATGTACATGTAACGTGCGACTCGGCCTCGCTCTTTCGACAAAGACGGCGTTCCCTTCTCCCCGCTCGCATTCCTGACTCGACATGTCTTGACTTGACATTCCTAATGCGACCGATTGCGCTCGGCCCTGTCGTCCTGCTCCTCTTCCTCTTCCTCCTGCGCTGCGCGGAGCATTTCACCGAGCGTACGGCATGGTCACACCCGGTCGTAGTTCGCATCGCCGCCAGCGTGTCGTCGCTTCACGCCATAGACCGAGGGCCCACGCCCGATGAGTTGCAGCCGCCTCCGCCATCGCAGCCGTCGCTGCCAATCTCACAACCAGCGTCCGCTGTTGGTCTCAAACGTTCCGATAGAGGGTCAGAGCTCCACACGCGACCTTTGCATGCCGACGAGAGCACGGCCATTTGGCAGCCGCGCATCGGCTCGTGGCTTACGCGGCACGTCGGCATGCAAGTAACCAGCCGATCGCTCGTGCCGCGGTGGGTTGGGTGCGCGGGCGGCTGCGGCGACCATGGCAGTTGCAACGCACAGCTTGGCACGTGCCAGTGCACTAGTGGCTGGATGGGCGATCGCTGCGATATCGAACAGCGCTGGGAGTGCAACGCGGACGACGGACGGTATCTGTGGACGCGCTGTGCCGGCGAGTGCGACAAGCGCTACGGCCATTGCTACTGCGGCGCACGGGCGACGTATCCAGACCGACCGCTGCTCCAATGCGAGCCGCGGGGCATCGAGCGCGAGATCCAGCCATGGAAGGTGGACGCGCGGAACGAAGCGGAGCGCCATCCATGGAGTTCTATCTGGGGTCGGCCGAGAGAGGGAACGGCGGAGCTTCCCGGTTGGTGTGACGCGAACGCGAGCGTGGGCGAGAAGCCGGCGGTTGTGTGCGCGTGCCGGTACGACGGGCGGGACGGCTATCTGTGCCAGTACAGCGTGGCCATGTTCTGCCTCAACCAGTGCAATTTCCGTGGTCGATGTGAGCATGGGTTCTGCCTCTGTGAGCCTGGGTGGTGGGGCATCGATTGCTCGATTGCGAATACTGACGCCTCAGCAGGCATCGCTCAGACGGCAGCGTCGGCCGCAGCACCGACAGCCAGCGCGGCGCACGCGGCGGCCGCTACGGCCGCGGCGTCGCGCGTGCGGCCGCTGATCTACGTGTACGAGATGCCGCAGAGTCTCACCACGGACCTGCTGCAGCGGCGCCACGACAAGCTCTTCTGCGCGCATCGGACGTATCTCAAGGCAAACGCGACGCAGTACGCATACGGTATCTACCAGGGCTATGTGCTCGAGGTGATGCTGCACGAATGGCTACTCGGCTCGGCACACCGCACCACCGACCCCGCCGAAGCTGACTGGTTCTTTGTGCCAGTGTACGCGACGTGCGCGATCGTAACGGCCATCTTCGGCACGCCGACGACGAGGCCCACGCGCTACCGGCTCGCCATCGCTTCGCGCCTCTACCTGCGTGCGTATGAGCACGTGCGCACCAGCCTGCCGTACTGGAACGCCTCGGGCGGCGCTAACCATATTTGGGCATTCGGGTACGACGAGGGCGCATGCTTCGCGCCTGCGCCGCTGCGTCCGTCGCTGCTCATCTCGCACTGGGGCAATACGATGAGCGCGCACAACCGATGCACCACGACGTACAGCGACGACCGTTGGGACGTCGCCACTGATCCGTACACTGGCTGGCCACTCGGTTCACTCATCGAGGGCCACCCGTGCTTCGTGCCAGGCAAGGACCTCGTGTTGCCTTCCTTTCGCGAGCTTGAGACCTTCTTACCCGAGCCGCCGCGCCGCGTGCCCGCCCCCCGGCGTGCGCTCTTCTTCTTCTCCGGCGACCTGGGTTCACCACCGGGCACGACGGGCGCCGGCCCACATACTTCCCCACAATATTCTATGGGCATCCGACAGGCCGTCTATCGGGCGGCAGCTGCGGCGCGGGCCGACGACATCGAAGTGACCGGCCACCTGACGCGCGATTGGTGGCACATCCAGTACCACGCCAAGCTGCGAAACGCCACCTTTTGCGGCGCCTTTCCGGGTGACGGCTGGTCAGGCGGCATCTCATCCGCTGTGTTCGCCGGATGCGTGCCGGTGATCGTGATGGATGGCATCGAGTTCCCTTTTGAGAACGTGCTCAACTACAGCGCCTTCTCGATACGAATCGCCGAAAAGGACGTGCCGCGGCTGCCAGCCATCCTGCGCGCAGTGCCGCCCGAGCGCATCGCCACGCTGCAGGCGGGACTGGCACGTGTGCGCTCCCGATTTGGCTATAGCTCGCTCGCCCGGAACGAGCTGCGCCTGTGGCCAGCGGGGCCGCAGCGGAACGTCCTCCTCAAGCTTGCTGTGCACAACGAGCAACACGAGGACGCTCTTCAAACGATGCTTCGCGTGCTTCTCTACCGCGCCGCCAGCGCGCCGAGGCGCCGAGGGGAGGCTTAGGAGGAGTTTCTCTCGAGTACTTCGTCTTCGTTTCCGACCCGTTTGCCGCGCCGATCGGATTCATACCCCACCGCACGCCGACCGTACGGACTACGCTCGGCTACACGACGGAACAACTACGCGCATATATTCATGTCAAGAGGGATGCCTCCGAAAACCACTGCTCAGAGTGCCGATTCGCTTCTTTAGCCGAGCGGAACCGCGTCCGCGCTCACGTCAGAGCCCGTCGACCATGCCGTCCGACCGGACAGTCACCCGCACCGCCCCGCCCACCGGGTGTCAGGCGCCTCGTCCGGTTTACGTCCGGTTCTTCCTTCCGAAATTCTCCTCTACTAGGCTATCGTAGGTATCAAAGGCCTTATATGTTATAAAGTAATTCACGAAGGTCCAGAAGCGAAGACGACAGACGCATCGCCATCGGCTTTTCCCCCTAAAATAACTAAGAAACATATCGACGAGAACCTACGGGAATTGAGAACGAGCCGCGCGAGGGGCTCGACGGCCGGGGGACTGACGACTCTGTCGGGAGCCGGGCGTCTCTAGCAGTGAAACTTTTCCGCAGGCTGCCGTGCGGTTGCCCGGCGGACCGTACGCCAATGTATCGCCAAGCTTGCTCGCGATGCTCTAATTTATGCGAACAGTTGGCGGTCCCGATTCTTTGGCAAATCCTGCGGGAGCGGCCATAGAGTCGAGAGGTTCTCCCAAACGCCG
>Ga0209550_10001987_pt1 | contig 19747 bp, 33 predicted proteins | sample LauGreSuBDMM15SN_2_FD_187567 | JGI IMG/M metagenome (GOLD analysis project Ga0209550, IMG submission 187567) | Freshwater lake microbial communities from Lake Michigan, USA - Su13.BD.MM15.SN (SPAdes) (version 5) | ecosystem: Environmental > Aquatic > Freshwater > Lake | place: Lake Michigan... | reverse complement strand
GAGGACGGCGCGCTGCACACCGGCACCACGCAGGACTGCACGCCCTACGCCGAGCGCGCCCAGGCCATGCACCGCGCAGGCCTGCACGGCTCGTCCGACATGCGCCTGGCGGCCTCGGTGCCGGTGGTGCTGGTCGAGAAGTACTGCAACGACAACAACATCTCGCTGCAGGACTTGGCGCGTGACCAGGCGCACCAGCGGCGCTTTTTGAACGACCCGGCGCTGGCGCATTTCCGCATCTGGAAGGGGCAGATCTAAATGGCACTGGCCACCTACTCCGACCTGCTGGCCAGCGTGGCCAACTGGCTCAACCGCACCGACCTCACGGCCGTCATCCCTGACTTCGTGACCCTCGCCGAGGGCAGGATCGCGCGTGATCTGCGGCTGCGCAAGCAGGTGGTCAACACCACACTGAGCACGGTGGCCGGTGTGCAGTCGCTGGCGCTGCCGTCTGACTTCCTTGAGCTGGAAAACCTCACCCTGTCGGGCACCAGCCCGCCCGGCGCGCTGTCGGTGGTCACGCCGGAGTACCTTGACCGCAAGTACCCCGACGCCTACTACACCGCCCAGCCTCGGGTGTATGCCATCGTCGCTGACTCGCTGTTGTTCGGCCCCACGCCGGACGCTGTTTACGCGGTGTCGGTGACCTACTACCAGCGCTTTGCCCCGCTGGCCTCAGCCAGCACCAACTGGTTGCTGACCAACCACCCGACGGTCTACCTCAACGCCTGCCTGGTTGAGGGCTCGGCCTACCTGATGGACGCCGACAAGGCGCAGGCCTACGAGTCGCGCTACCAGGCCGCCATGCGCGAGCTGCAGTTCGTTGACGACGCCGCGCTGCGCTCGGGCACGGCCATGAGGGTGCGTGCGCTGTGACCCCGCTGCTGGGCTTTTCTCCTGACCTGGACCCGATGACGCCGGGTGTGCTCACCGACTGCGTCATGACGATCCCGTTCGAGGCCGGTCTCAAGGGCGCGCCGTCAGCCGCGACCACCGGCGTCACCGCATTGGCTGCCGCCTGTCAGGGCTCGGCGGTGGTGTCGGATCTGTCGGGCTCAAGGCGCTTTCTGGCCGGCACCAGCACCAAGATCTACGAGTGGGACGGCAGCACCTGGAACGATCGCTCGCGCGGCGCCAGCTACACCTTGGGCACCGAGGATCGGTGGGTGTTCATTCCGTTTGGGAACTCAACGATCGCCGCCACGCCCACCTGCAAGATCCAGCGCTCAACCGGATCTGGTCTGGCCTTCGCCGACATCGCCTCGGCACCCCAGGCCAAATTCATTGAGCAGACGCTGGGCTTTGTGATCGCCTTTGCAACGACAGACGCCACCTACGGCAGCAGTCCTGATCGGTGGTGGTGCTCAGCGCTCAACGACGAGACCGACTGGACGCCGGCCATCTCGACGCAGTGCACCACCGGCCGGCTGGTGGGCGGTGCCGGGCCTCTGCTGGCCACCGAGCGCTTCGGTGATGACATCGTCGCCTACAAGCTGCGCTCAGTCTTCGTCGGCCGCTACTCCGGCGCACCCACCGTGTGGGAGTGGCGCCAGGTGTCCAACGACGTCGGCTGCGTCGGCCAAGAGGCCATCGTCGACACGCTGATCGGGCACATCTTCGTCGGCGTAGACAACGTCTACGTCTACGACGGCACCACCCCTCGGCCGCTGGACAACGCCGTGGCCATCCGCAACTGGCTGTTCAGCGACATGAACCCCGACTATCGGTTCAAGACGAGCCTGATCTGGGACCGGATCAACTACACGGTGTCGATTCACTACTGCTCGACGGCCAGCACCACGTTGGACAGTTGTGTCGTCTATCACGTCCTGACCAAACAGTGGGGCCGCGCCAACCGCGCCATCGAGGCCGCGGTGAGCTACGTCAGCCCGGCGCTGACCTATGCCGGCAACGCGACGATCACCACCTACGACGCAGGCCCGGCCATCCCCTACGACAGCCCGTTCTGGGTGGCGGGCGCTCAGGTGTCGGCCGTCTTCAACACCTCGCATGTGGTGCAGTCGCTGTCGGGTGCGTGCACTAGCAGCTCCATCACCACCGGCGACGTCGGCGACGAGTCAGGCTACAGCTTTTGCGACAAGGTGCGCATCCGTTATGCGCAGGCGCCCACCACCTCGACGGCCACCGGCTTCGTCCGTGACGAGGAGGGCGTGACGCTGTCCACCAGCCAAAGCGCGTCTAAGTCAGACGGCCGCCACGACATGCGCCAGCGCGCCAGGTTCCACCGATTCGCGGTGGCCCAGACCGGCGACTGGAAGGCCAGCGCCGTGCGTGCGGATCTCAAGCCGGCGGGCTCACGATGAAGCTCGACGTCTACCCGCGCTTTCCGGCTGATCGGAACCTGTACGAGCGCAAGCTGACAGACCTCTGGCGGGCCACCAACCAGCAGGTGAACCAGCTCACCGAAGGCCAGATCACCGCCGTGCACAACGCAGCCACCTCGGTGCCGACGTCGGGCACCTTTGCGCCGGGCGACTTCATCCGCAACAGCGCGCCGAGCGAGCTGGGCACCGCAGGCAGTAAGTACGTCGTGATGGGGTTCTTGTGCACCGTGGGCGGCACGCCGGGCACCTTCGTCCAATGCAGAGCGCTGACCGGCAACTGATGCAGCTGTGGCCCGTCCCGCTTGAGCAGATCGACCGCGCCTGGCGCGACGGCGCGGCCTGCTTGCATGAGGCGTGTGATGTCTCGGGTGGCGAGATCACCGGCAGCCAACTGAAGATGCTGCTGAGCAGGGGCGAGCGCACGCTGCTGGCCATGCACGACGGCACCGAGGTCGTCGGATGGGGCGTCGTGAGGGTCGATCAGCTGCCCAACCTGCGCACGCTGTTTGTCACCGACCTGGTGGCGCACAACGGAGGCTTCGAGCTGTTCTTTGAGGCGCTGAAGACGATGGCCGCCTCGCTCGGATGCTCAACCATCCGCTGCGCCGCCGGGCCTGCACAGGCGCGTCTGTATCGCATGAAGCTACGTTTCAAGCCTGTCTATCAAATTCTGGAAGTTGAGGTGTGACCATGCAAATCTCTCGTGAAAAGCTCTACGCCCTGGGCGAGCCCTTTGGCAACGACTGCACCCGCAAGGTGGCCGGCCGCATCATCTACGGCAAGGGCGGCAGCCAGTCGTCAACCACCGTGCAGTCCATCCCGACCGAGCTCAAGCCGCTGGCCACGGCCTACAGCAACAAGGCCATGAATTTGGGCAACATGGGCTACCAGCCCTTTACCGGCCAGCGCTACGCCGGGCCCACGGGCGCCGAGCAGCAAGGGCTGAATATGGTCGCCCAGCGCGCTCAGGGCGGCGATGCCACGATGAACGCAGGCGCATCTGCACTGCAACGCATGATGCAGCCGGGGCAGTCAAATCCGTACCTGGACCAGGCTGTCAGCCGCGCTCAGGGATCTGTTGTGGATCAGTTCAACAACATGACCAAGCCGCAAACCGAGTCGTCGATGGTGGCCTCGGGCAGCTTCGGCAACTCCGGCCTGCAGCAGACGCTGCAAAACCAGCAGGTGGCCGCCGGCAAGCAGCTGGGCGACATCGCCAGCCAGATGTACGGCCAGGACTACCAAGACAGCAACAACCGAGCGCTGCAGGCCGCTCAACTGGCACCGACCTACGGGCAGGCCCGATACAACGACGCGCAGCAGCTGATGAACGCCGGCGCCTACGCGCGCAACTTCGACCAGCAAAACAAGGACTTTCGCTACCAGCAGTACCAAGACCAGCTGGATCTTCCCTACAAGCAGCTCGCAGCCATGTCCGGCGTGTTCGGCAGCAACCTGGGCGGCACCTCGACCACCAAAGGCACAGGGGGTGGCAAGTGATGTTCAACAACTCGCTGTTCAACAGCACGCGGGGCATGCAGGCCATGCCGCAGTACGTTCAGCAGCCCAGCTCGCAGGGGCCTGCCGTGAGCCTGCCAGGCACCAACATCAGCATCGTCAACGGCAAGCTGGTGTTCGGGCAGCCCACGAGCCCCACGATGGACATCCCTGAGTGGGCCAAGGCGATGCCGATGGCACCCGCTGCGCAGTTCAGCAACCCCTTGTTCAACAGCGCGCCCAACCCCTACATCGCGCCACAAGCCGTGATGCAACCGGCCGGCGCTGCGCCCGCCAAGGGAGTCAAGTGATGTTTGGACTCAAGATCTTGAAGAATTTGACGCCTGAGCAGCTGGCGCTGATGGGCGTCGTGGCCGCTACGGGTGGGTTGGCTGCACCCGCTGCCTTGGGTGCTGGCGCAGCAGGTGCCGCTAGTGGTGCCGGTGCTGCAGCCGCAGGTGCGGGCGCTACTGCAGCAGGAGCAGGCGCAGCGGGCAGCAGCTTGCTGTCTGGGATCAGCGCCGAGGCCGCGCTGGCAGGCACCGAAGCCTCACTCGCAGGCAACGTGGGCGCAGGCATCACCGGCTCGCTTCCAGCCATGGGCGAGAGCTACTTTGGCGCCGCACCGGGCATGGGCGGCTCAAGCATGTTCGATCAGCTGTCGCGCTACGGCACCCAGGCCAAGGGCTACCTGGACGAGGCCAACAAGGTCATCAAGCCGGTGGGCAAAGCGCTCGGCGCAGCCAAGACGGCGCAAGGCCTGCTGTCGCCTGACACGCCTCAGATGCAAGCACCAGCGCCCCAGTTTGGCGGCGGCGGCAACCCGGTGTTCATGGGCCTGCTGCAAGAGCAGCAAGCGCAATCTCAGGCTCGCATGCAAGAAGAGATGCAGCGCCGGCAGGCTCAGCAGAAATTACTCGAAATGATGGGAGGTCGGTGATGCCTGGACTTTTGGACTTCATCGGTACGCCAGAGGGCCAAGGCCTGCTCAGCGCTGCCTTCGGTGGGCTTGCAGGCGCACGCCAAGGCACGCCGTTCAACAACATCGGCCGGGCTGGTGTGTCTGGCTTGGTGGGCTACAACCAGGCGCGCGATCAGGACGGCGAGCTGGATCAGCGCAAGCAGCGGCAGCAGCTGTTTGAGATGCAGCTGGCCCAGATGCAGCAGGCTCAGGCCGATCGTGCCGCCGAGCGCACGCTGGCTCAGCAAAGTGTACGCACGCCACAGCAGATGGCCATGGCGGCCAACGGCGGGCCCACCAACGCAGCCGCTGCTGCTATTCCAACGACTGCGCCCGGCTTTGACAGAAAAGCGTACATCGACGGGCTGTACCAAATCAATCCAAGGGAGGCCATGGCGCTTGAGCAGGCGCTCATCAAGGACGACGCGCCAATGATCATTCCAGAGGGCGCCACCCTCGTGAGCGGCCGCCGCTCCAACTTCCAGCCGCTGGCCAAGGGCGCGCCCAAGGCTGATTCTCAGCCGACATCCGTGCGCGAGTTTGAGTACGCCAAAGCTCAGGGATACACCGGCACCTACGACCAATTCAAAACGCTTGGCCCAACCATCCAAGCGGCTGCAATGGCGGGGTTGCGCGGCGCTCAGATCGCCGACATCAACTACGGCCTGCCCACGCCACCCGCCAGTCCGGCCGGCGGCGTGCCTGTGACTGCGCCAGATGGCAAGGTGTATGTGTTCCCCAACCAGCAAGCAGCTGACCAGTTCAAAGCGAGGATCAAGTAATGGACTACGCAGCGATGGCAAAAATGTATGGCGGCGGCGTGGCGCCCGCTCCTGAGCCAACGATGGCCGCACCCGCCTGGGCCGCCAACCTGAGCCCCAAGGATCAGGCAGAGATCAAGATCAAGATGTACGCCGAGGGCCGCAAGCGGATTGCAGATCTGCAAGAGCAGATTGACAGCGCAGGCAACACCATGGCCGAGCTCAATGAGTTCGGGCGGCTCAATCGCGAAAACGCGACGGGGTCTTTGTTTCAGCAAATAACACCAGACACGGCGCTGTTCAGGTCTGGGCCCGCCATGGAAATGTCGGCCATCACATCAAGACTTGCCCCAGCGCAAAGGGAGCAGGGCTCCGGCGCGTCATCGGACCGCGACGTGGCCATGTTTCTCGGCGGCCTGCCGAGCGTTGACAAAGAAGGCCCGGTGAACATGGGCATTCGCGAGGACTACGAGCGCAAGTACAACGCAGGCATTGAAAAGCTCAAGGCCATGCAGCGCCACCTTGACCAAAACGGAAACCTGATGGACTTTGATGCGCGTTGGGCTGAGAGAACCCGGCCACCGGCCAAGAGTGTGGCACCCGCCGGCAGCAGCGTGCGCGCTCAAGCTGATGCAATCATTGGCAGGGGTAGGTAATGGCAACCGCAGACGACTACGCCGCGTGGATTGTCAAGAACGCCGACAAGAAGGGCACGCCTGAGTTCGACATCGTCGCTCGCGCGTACCAAGAGGCCGGCAACAGTGCCCCGCCACGCACCCGCACCCTTGCCGATCAGCTTGGGCTCACGGCTCGAGCCGGCATCAAGGGACTGGCCGCACCCGTGGCCCTCTTCTCTGATGCAGTTGGTGGCCTGACCAACACCGTGCAAAACGTGGTCGCCGGCCGGCCCAATGCGGGCCTGCAGTTCAAGCCGGCGTCGGTGGCGATTGACGAGCTGCTGGACCGAGCCGGGCTGCCCAGGCCGGAAACTAGCGCCGAGCGCATCGCCTCAACCGGCGCCGAGCTGATGACCGGCGCAGGTGCTGGCACCAAGCTCGCGCAGCTGGGTTCAAGGGCGCTGACAGAAGCCGCACCCGTCGCGCGCGAGGTGTTTTCTCGACTGTCCAGGGATCCGGTGCAGCAAGTCGTCAGCGCCGGCTCGGCTGGTTTGGCAGGCCAGCAGGCCCAAGAGGCGGGCGCAGGGCCGCTGGGCCAGTTCATCTCAGCCGCCGGTGGTGGTGTCTTGGGTGCTGGTTCGCTGGCGCTGGGGCGTTCTGCTGTTGACGGCGTCAAGAGCCTGATTCCACGCCAGCAGCAGGTGCAAATGGCGCGCGTAGACCAGACCATCAACGTGTCGCTGCAGTCCAGCGGGATTGACCCAGCCACGATCACCCCGGCCATGCGTGCGTCACTGCGTGAGCAAGTCGGCAGGGCCATGGATCAGGGCCAGCTGGACGATCGCGCCGTGGCACGCCTGGCCGACTACACCCGACTGGGCACAACGCCCACACGCGGAAGGCTCACGCTGGATCCGTTTGACATCACGCAAGAGCAAAACGCTTCGCGCATGGCCGCAGCTACCGGACAGCGCGACGTCGGGCTGCCGGCGATTTCCAACGCCAACAACGCGCGGCTGCTGACTACGGTGGACGGCTTCAACCCGATCGCGGACCGCTTTGCCACCGGCCAGCGCTCGATGGCGCCGATCTTGGCAACCAACACGGCGCTGGAAAACAGCAAGACGGCCGCCTATGCGGCGGCACGGGAACTGGCTGGGGGCGACATCCCGCTGAACCGCGGGCCCGTGCTGGCCGCGATCAATGAGGACTTGCGACGGTCAATGAAGGAGCCATTCCTTCCTGCCGAGGTGAGGGCGATCTTGAACCGGCTGAGTACGGACCCTGATGCGCCGTTCACCGTCACGTCGGTGGACAACCTCAAGACCATCATCGCAACCGCGCAGCGGGCCACCTTGGACGGCAACGTCAAGGCCGCGCTGGGGGCTGTGCGAGATGCGCTGGACAGCGTACCGATGACGCCGGAGAAGGCGACCTTTGGCGGCAGCCAGCTGGTCACCGAGCAGGGCGCCAACTTCTTGCGCAACCAAGACGCACAGGCCGGCAACCTCAAGGCGGCGCTGGACGCCGCTCGAGGCGAAAACTTCAGCTGGAGAACTTGGCAAAGGAGTGCCCCAGCTATCGAGGCCGCGGTGGACGACGCCAACCCCGAGACCTTCGTCAAGAACTTCATCCGCAGCCCCAACGCCAGAGCTGCAGATGTGATGCGCGCGGCCGACGTGATCAACACCAGCCCAGACGCCAGGAACGCTGTGCGCTCGGAGCTGGTGCAGTACCTTAAAGACGCCGCCATCGGCAAGGGCAACCAGTCCGAGACCGGCAACTTCAGCGGCCGCGCCTGGGTGTCGGCGCTGGACGGCATCAGCCGTCAAAAGCTGGCGCTGTTTTTTGCACCCGAGGAGATTGAGACGCTGCGTGCGCTGGGTCGCGTGGGCACCTACGAGACCTTCCAGCCTCGTGGCTCGGCCGTCAACAACAGCAACACCGCCGCAGGCTTGGCGGGCGCGCTGCAGGGGATCTTGAAGTACTCCAAGCCGCTGGCCAACAAGCTGCCATTCGGCGAGCTGGCGATCAGCAACCCGTTGCAGAACATCACGCTGTCGGTCATGCAGCGCGGCGCGAACGACATTCCGAGGTCGTTGCTGGTGAAGACGCCGGTGCTCAACTCGCTGCTGGATCCGCTGGTGCTGCCGGCAACGCTCGGCGGCGGCCTGTTGTCAGCTCCATGAGTCCCAGGCTGACTTGATCAGCGCCACGATCACGAGCGAGGCAGCAGCGCCCGCCTTGATGGGGTCGATGTAGTCGAAGATCTTTTCAATCCAGTCCATCGCCAATCCCCCAGCCCGCCGCGTGCGGGCTTTTTTACGTCTCAAAGGATACACCCATGCCTGTGCCATCACTGATCACAGACCTGTCGACGACGCCCGCGTCGAACTCACCGGCAGGCTCTGAGAACGTCTTCCCCAGCCTCGACGACTACCTGCGCGCCCAGTCGGCCTTCTTGGCCAGCGTGCGCGACAACTCCGGCAACGGCTGGGTGAGCCCGTATCTGCCACTGGCCGGCGGGACGATGACCGGATCTGTGAGCGGGTTCACCGCCACCACCGTTACCGCCAGCGGCAACGTGCAGATGGCCTCTGCCAATGGCGGTCAGTTGGCGGGGTTGCGGAATCGGGTTATCAATGGGAATATGACGATTTGCCAAAGGGCAACGTCAACTGCGGGTGTTACTGGCAGCACGCAAACATTTCTTGTAGATCGTTTTAGAACAGGCGGCCAAGCGACTAGCGGAGTTTTTACAACATCGCAATCGTCGGATGTTCCAAGTGGGTTGTATAGTTTTAGCGCAAGGATTGCAGTTACCACAGCAGATACTGCTATTGCATCAACTGATGTTTTGGGAATTGTTCAGCCCATCGAAGGCTATAACATTAGGGATTTATTTGGAACAACCTTTACCTTGTCTTTTTGGGTTCGTTCCAGTAAGACAGGTATCCATTGTGTTGCTTTTTCTAACGGTAGCGCAGATAGGTCTTATGTTGTTGAATACACAATCAGCGTAGCAAACACTTGGGAGTATAAAACAATTACAGTTTCTGGTGGACTTACTACTGCTGGAACTTGGGATTTAGCAAACGGGGCTGGAGTTAGTTTGCGCTTTACACTCATGGCCGGTTCATCATTTCAGACCACAGCAGGGGCTTGGAATACAGGCAACTTTTTTGGTACGTCTGGCCAAGTCAACTGCCTTGACAGCAACACTAATATCTTTGCAATCACAAATGTCCAACTCGAAATCGGCCCCGTAGCCACGCCATTTGAGCAACGTCCGATTGGTATGGAGTTGGCGCTGTGTCAGAGGTATGCCCTAAAACTTGAGCAAAATGCATTCTGGGGCATAGGGTACTTGAGAACTGGCGGTACAAACTCATACGGAATTATTCCTACTCCAGTTTCTATGCGAGCAACTCCGTCTGTTACCCCAACAACAGGAGGCGGCTCGGTGTATTCCATTGATACGCAAACATTCTGGACTTCACTTGGAATTACTAACGTAATGCCAAATGGTATATATGTAGGCCCAACATTTGCAACATCTGCTGGAACTGCTGGAAATTCTATGATGATGATAAATGGTAGTGCAGTAACAATACTTAGTGCGGAGTTGTGATCATGTACAAGTTGCTTCAAAACTCAGTTGTGCTTGTTGAGCAAGCAATGGAAATCCCATTTGACCTTGCCAACACCGACTACCAGCAATATCTCACATGGCTTGCCGAAGGCAACACGCCTGACCCCTACATCGCACCACCGCCACCCATCCCCGCAACGGTGACGCGCTTTCAAGCCTTGGCCGTACTCGCGGCTGGCGGCTATCTGGACACCGTTCGCACCTACATCGCCACGCTGGATCAGAACAACGTCCAGCGGCTGGCTTGGGAAAACGCGACGGATTGGGAAAGAACTTCGCCAACCCTTAATGCGCTGGCTGCAATGCTCAACCTCACCGACACCCAAGTTGACGATCTGTTCATTGCCGCATCACAAGTGAGTGCTTAATGGACTCACAAAATTTGCTCAACCTTGCGTTTGGCGCAGCGTCTGCAGTGCTCGGCTGGTTTGCCCGTGAGCTCTGGAACGCCGTCAAAGAGCTGAAGTCCGACCTCTCAGATCTGCGGGAAAAGATGCCCCAGGCCTATGTGATGAAAGAGGACTATCGCAGGGACATCTACGAGATCAAGGAGTACCTGTCCAAGATCTTTGACCGCCTTGACAACAAGGCCGACAAATGAGCGAGATGCTCTCGCCTCACTTCAGCCTGGCCGAGCTGACCGCATCCGACACCGCCGCCCGGCTGGGCATCGACAACACCCCGCCGGCCGACGTGCTCGAGACGCTCAAGCACACCTGCACCGGCCTTGAGGCTGTCAGGGTGCTGCTGGGCGCCCCGCTGCACGTCTCCAGCGGCTACCGCTCACCAGCGCTCAACAAGCTCGTCGGCGGCCAAGCCAACAGCCAGCACTGCAAGGGCGAGGCGGTCGACTTCACCGCCAGGCAGTTCGGCACGCCTGAGCAGATCGTGGCCAAGCTGGTGGCGTCGGGGCTGGCCTATGACCAGGTCATCCTTGAGTTCGGCCGCTGGGTTCACATCAGCTTCGGCAACAAACAGCGTCGGCAAGCGCTGGTGATCGACAAGGGTGGGGTGTGGCCATGGCAGTAGATCCGATCACCGCCGCGCTGGGCATCGGCTCCAAGGTGATCGACCGCCTCTGGCCAGATCCCGCCCAAGCTGACGCGGCCAAGCTCGAGCTGCTCAAGCTGCAGCAGTCGGGCGAGCTGGCGCAGATCACCGGGCAGCTTGAGATCAACAAAACCGAAGCCGCCTCGTCCAGCCTGCTGGTGGCCGGTTGGCGGCCTTTCATCGGCTGGATCTGCGGCGCGGCGCTGGCCTACACCTTCATCGTCTACCCGCTCTTGCTGTGGGCCACCGCGGCCTGGTGGCCGGACATCAAGCCGCCCACGCTGGGCACCGGCGACATGCTGTTCGAGCTGCTGCTCGGGATGCTGGGCCTGGGTGGTCTGCGCACGTTCGAAAAAGTGAAAGGGGTTGCGTCATGACCAAAAAAACACCGTCGCTGTCAGTAGCCCGTGGCGAAAAGTTGCCTGCGTCAAGGGGTGCCGGTCTGACTGCCAAGGGCCGCGAAAAGTACAACAACGCGACCGGCAGCAACCTCAAGGCGCCGCAGCCACAAGGCGGCGCGCGGAAGGATTCGTTCTGCGCCCGCATGAGCGGCATGCCAGGACCGATGAAAGACGAGAAGGGCCAGCCCACGCGCAAGGCGGCGGCGCTGGCTAGGTGGAAGTGCAAGTAACCAAGGAGAAAACATGAAAGCAAAACCAGGTCTCTACGCAAACATCGCAGCAAAACGTGAGCGCATCGCAGCCGGCAGCGGCGAGCGCATGCGCAAGCCAGGCACGGCCGGCGCACCCACGGCAGCCTCATTCAAAGCTGCGGCCAAGACGGCTAAGCCTGCGAAGTCAAAGTGAAGTGGCTCATCGCCCTGGCGCTTGGCGGCTGCGCTGCGGTGGCGGATGATGAGCCAGGCGAGCTGTACGAGTGCCGGGTACTCGCCCAATTTTTGATCTGCGTGCCTGAGCGCGCGAATGCATAGGACACGACATGCCTGTCAATTCGTTGTACCCCGAGATGAGGCCCACGCCGCGCAATCGGTTGAGCGGCTTGCTGGCTGATGCGCTCACCGGCGTGCGCGACTTTGCCGACCAGGTCAAAGTGCCTGAGTCGGTGCTGCTGGTAGGTGGGCAGGGCTTGGGCTCAATGTTCCTTGGCCAAGCGCCCGAGGAGATCAACGAGCTGTCCTACGGCAACTTGCCGATTCAGATCAACCCCTACGCAGGCCGCACCGGCAGCTATGTGCCCGAGATGAAGCAAGGGCGTGGGCAGCAAGTGGCTGATGCAATTTCGCTGCTGTCGTTGCCGGGTGCAAAGACGGTGGCAGGCGGGCTGTTGGGCAACATCACGCCGGGTGTTGATGCTGCCGCTACTGTGTTCCACGGCTCCCCGCACAAGTTTGATCGCTTTGACAGCAGCAAGATTGGAACCGGCGAGGGTGCGCAGGCGTATGGGCATGGGTTGTATTTGGCTGAGTCGCCGGATGTGGCGAACACCTACAAACTTGCTGGCGTGGATGCGGTCAACTTAGTGGGACGTGACGGCAACGCCATAAATCTTTCGGCGCTCCCACAACCGTTGCAGAAGGCGTTAAACGCCAACGCAGGCGCACCTGATTTGCTTGGAAACGCTCAACGGTTTTTGGCAAACAAATTCAACCAAGACTATTACTCAGAAAAGTATGGCGCATCATCTATTGATGACGCCGTCAAAGCCCTACAAGATCTGCGCGCATCTGGCGTGTCGGTGGAAAACCCCGGCTCCCTCTACAAAGTCGACCTCCCCGACGAAGCCATAGCCAAGATGTTGGACTACGACAAGCCGTTGAGTCAGCAGGCGCCGGAGGTGCGAGAAATGGTGCGGAGCGCTTTTCCGCCAACGTACATCAATGGCCGATACGTTGACCCATTCAACAGCCAGGTGTCAGGGCGCGCCATGTTGGATCAGCTGGGCATGATCGCCAACAAGCGCGGAGAGCCTGGGTTTGCACAAGCCGAGCCAATGCTTCGCCAAGCAGGCCTCCCCGGCATCCGCTATCTAGACGGCGGCTCACGCAGGGCAGGGCAGGGCAGCAGCAACTACGTTGTGTTCCCTGGCAACGAAGGTCTGCTCACGATCGTGGAGCGCAATGGAAAACCAATCAAATAAGGCACAACATGGCTCAACCTCAATTCGTCTTCGACCGCTTTGGTAACGTGCTGCGCCAAGAGCTGGCCGGCCTGGGCGACACCGCTCTCACCATGGGCAAGAACATGGTCATGGAACCCGCAGCTGGCTACGCCGGCCTGCTGGATCTGGTTCGCGGCCGCGGGCTTGACTCGGCCGTCAACACCATTGACAGAACCAAGGCGATCGCCGGCGGCCCCAGCACGCGCGAGGGCATGCGCAACCTGCAGGCTGTGAGCGACACCATCGGACTGCTCACCGAGCCGCTTCAGCGCGGCGTGGACGTCGTGGGTGAGTACTCGCCAGCAGGCGGTGCGGTGCTGATGGGTGCGGGCGCCGTCATTGACCCATCAAAGTTGCGCTTCATGCCAAAGAGGATGGCGCGCACCAACGCAGCCCTGGAGCGCGGTGGCGACATTGCTAGAGCAACGGGCGAGGATTTCGGCGCAATCATGCAAGCTGCCGAGGAAATGAAGCGCAGGGGCGAGATCGCTCACCCGTCGCATGCAGCCAGGCTCAAGCCGCAGGAGGTGGCGCAGCGCCGGGACATGATCGACCAGATCTTGGCGCAACCCTTGGAGCCCTTCACGCCACCAGCGCACGGCCTGCTTGACAGGTCTGTGATGCGCACCATTCCCAATCAAGGCGGCGTGCCGGGTGTCGCGCAAAACGACATCGTGCGTTACGAGGCGCCGCGAGCAGACCTTTCGCACATTGAGTCCCTAGAGGACCCCGCCAACCTTGAGCGCATCCGCAAAGCGACCGCTCGAGGCCTGCTTGCCACAGACGGCGGGTTCTACAAGTCCTACCAACCCATGAAAGCGGCGCTCGATGAGATGGGCTATCCGCCAGAGACCTTCAAGGATGGTCTGGCGTCCGGCAGTTTTGCATCAGCCCAAAACACGGTCGCAGCTGAAAACGCGATCCAGTCATTGCTGATGGGCATGCAAAGACAAGGCATTCCAATCAACGAGCAGACCGTCACGGCGGCCAAGGCCGCGTTCAAGGCCAACACCGGCAAGGGCCTGACCCTCATGAAGGGCCACTACGAGCCATTTGCCAAATACTTGACCGACGGATTCCCCAGCGGCAGCGACCAGGCTCAGAAGATTGCCAGCTTCTTCAACAACAAGATGGGCAACTATCGCCCCTACACGCTCGACACGCACGAGAGCGCGGGCCTGTTTCTTGGCACCAAGGACGCGCCGTACTGGTGGACGGCCGGCGGCATGACGAAACCCGAGTACGGGCCCGTGGAAAAAATCGTCAAGGAAAAGGTGGCCGATCACATGGGCATCGACCCTGGCGTTGCGCAGGAGGGCCGGTGGTTTGGGTTGGGTGAGTTGACCGGGCTGAAAACTGGCGGCGGCGACTGGCTGGACAACTTTGAGCGGCAGGCAGCCTACTCAGCGCACCAGCTTGGCAAGCCCATGGATCGCAAGAGCCTGCGCGACTACACGGTCCGCGCTTTTGCCGGCGATGAAGTCTTGCTGCCTTGGTACAGCAAGAACGCGCCCATTCCAGACTACCGGCCCAAGCTCAAAGGCAAGAAGGGCAGTTGATAAACAGGAAGGCGTCAATCCTGTCGGTGCCCACGTCGTCTGGCAGGGGCAACGGCCCCCACTCTTGGGCGGGGTCTAGCTTCTGTTCGATCATCAACTGCTTGACTAAGGCGTCGGTGGCTCGTGTGCGTGGCAGCTCCTCATTCGTCACCGCATCGATCAGCGTGTAGTCCAGCTCGCTCTGATGCGGCGGGCCGGCGTCTGGGCCCATCAACCTCGCGGCTTCTGCCTTGATCTTGGCATGCAGCGTCACCGGCGCAAAGATCCCACGCACCTCAGCCAGCTCGGCTGCGGCCTTGCGCTCGCGGTACGCACGCTGGCGCAGGGTGGTGGGCTTGACGGGCGCGGTCATGCGTTGATCTCGGTGACTTGCTCAGCAAGGCCGAGCATCCACTCGGTGGCCTGCTCAACCGACATCCAGTCACTCATGTCGATGAACGTCTTGCCCATGAAGTAGCCGGCCTGTACGCGGCCCTTGCTGGCGCGGGTGCAGAGTTCAACGCCAGACACCTTGCGGGCGGCGAGGGTGGCTTGTGCGAGTGCGTGTACGTTTTGCATGTCTGTCTCCGGTTGCGATGTAGTGACTGTATCGTGTTACGCGTAACAGCATACAGGGACAAACCCGTAGATGAGCAGTCGAGGGGCGGTCTGCAGTTTTCCCGCACAATGCCAAGGCGGCGCAGGCTGGCCCGCACCAATCCCGCATTTGTCGCTCTTTTCATAGGTGAACCGGATTCCGACCCGAGGCACCACGACGATTGTGGTGTTGGCCCGTTTTCATAGGCTGTAGCCCGGTGAACGAGCCGGATAAGTACCGACGGAAACCGACGCGAAACGGCGTATCCTGATGCTTCCGCCCGCACAGGGCCCGCACAGAATCCCGCACGGTGTACATCAGGAAGCTCAAGGACAAGTGGCGCGTTGAGATCCAACGCGACGGCGTTCGCATGTCGGCCGTCTTCCTGACCAAGACCGAGGCCGCGGCCTGGGGCATCCGCGAAGAAGCCGCGCTCATGGCAGCCAGGCGAGGCGTGTTCCCGCGTCGCACATTTGCCGAGGCGCTCGCCAGGTACGCCCAAGACGTCAGCAGCACCAAGGCCGGCGCACGCTGGGAGCAGTTGCGCATTGAGGCGCTCGTGCGGGATTTTCCCGCACTGTGCGGGAAGGTGATCCACAAGCTCACGACGCAGGACATGGCGGCCTGGCGGGACGCGCGGCTAAAAACAGTGTCGAAAGGCACCGTGCAACGCGAGCTGAACCTGATCAGCCATGTGTTCACCAAAGCTCGGGATGAGTGGCGGTGGATGGGTGACTCGCCGTTTTCCGGCATGCAGTCGCCAGGCGACAACCCGGCCAGAGACCAGCTGCCCACCTCGTCTGAAATCCGCCGCATCCTGCGCTGGCTGGGCCACTTCAGCGGCCGGTTGCCGACGTCCAAGCAGGCCGAGGTGGCCTTCGCGTATCTGCTCAGTCTGCGCACCGGCATGCGCGCCGGCGAGGTGCTGCAGCTCGGGCCGGCCACGGTGAGCGGCTCGGTGGCGACCGTTCACCACAAGATGGAATACAGGACCGGCAAGCCGCGCAAGATTCCGATTTCACGGCGCACTCAGGTGTTGCTGCAGGGCTTCCTCGGCTTCACCATCGGCAGCGCCAGCCTTGACAGCATCTTCCGCAAGGCGAGGGATTCGCTGTGCATCAAGGACGTGCATTTTCACGACGCAAGGGCTTACGCTTTGACTCGCATGTCCAAGCGCGTCGATGCCTTTGAGCTGGCCCGCATCAGCGGCCACAAGGATCTGCGCATCCTGATGTCGACGTACTACCGCGCGTCGTCCGAAGACATCGCCTCGCGGCTCTGAGTCACCCAGGCCAGCACGTCTTCCTTGCGCCAGAGGCGGTGGCTTGCAATCCGGCCAAACCACGGTTTCGGGAAGTCCGGCCGCTTGACCAAGCGCTCGGTGACGGTTTGACGCTTCAGCCGAAGCATCTCGGCGATCTCGGCTGCGTTCATGGTTTCGATCACACCTCACCCCCTTCGCTGACATCGTTTTGCGTTTCTGCAATCAGCATCAAATAAACATCGGCAGCCAGTAGCTGTTTTGCGTTTTTCATAAAAACCCTCGCAAATGACGCTTGTTGAGCGTTTGACAGAGTGCAGTTGGTGCGCTTTGCTTCTTGGCGAATGAGGCCCATCTCGGAGTTCAAAGACTGAATGCGTCTGCCTTTTCGACGGTATGCAGACTCCGCCGCAGTTAGCCACACGGGATCTGCTCGCTCCCCGCCGCTTGCGGCAGAACGTTTTGCCAAATCAATTTGCCGCTTGATTGCGTCGTGCTGAGCCTGGATAAAATCTCGTTCAGCGCAGATCTCTTGCATCGACCTCACGCCTCACCCCCTTCTGAGTCGGCCTGCGCTGGCAGCTCAGGCGGCGTGCATGTGTGAATATGGCCCGGCACCAGAGGCTTGCCGCAGGTCGGGCAAGGCTTGTGCTGGATCGGAAACGGCCATCGTTGCGGTTCAGTCACGTCTGCTCCTCCTTCATTGCTCGCGCATGCAGTCGCACATGCACGGCCAGCTTTGTCAGGTCGTACAACGCCTCGGCCGGCACCGGCTGCGTCAGTCGGAAGCCCTCGCCGGTAGTTCGCAGCACGAGCGCCAGCGCGTCTTCTCGAGCGTTGGGCTTGACGCTGGACACGAGCTGGGCGGCTCGCTGGGCTTGACTCCACACGATCACACCGGCCCCCTCGGCATCGGTGCCCAGTAGCTCACCGCCGTTCTGAGCAGCACGCCGCTCGAGGCGCATCGCCAGCCGTCTTCGGCGCTGTCGAACCAGCCGACCCAAGTCGGATCTCCGTCGGGCTCAGCAAACGCGATCAGCACCGACTCGGCGTCGTCGGGCTTGACGGAGTCGGCCATAAGCCAGCGGATGGTTTCGTTGTTCATGCTCAGAACGGAAAGTCGTCGGCGTCGTTCGGGCCGCTGGCCTGCTGGCGTGCTGGTGCTGCCTTCGGTGCGTCTTTGGGCTTGACCTTGACGCTCAAAAACGAGCCTGAGCCGTCCTTGCGCTGAGTCGTCCAGCCGTCAAGCCAGTACTCGGTGCCGCCCACGTTCAAGTTGCCGGTGAAGTCCGGCATGCTGCTGCCGGGTTCCTTGCGGTCGTTGCGGCCCAAGATGCCGCGGTTGTTGTTGTCGTACTGAGTCATGCTGCTTCTTTCAGTTGTTGAATGCGTTGGTTCATTTCGTCCAGAAAGAGCTGGACCTCTTTTTCCATCAGGGCGATGTAGGTGACGTCGCGCTCGACGCGCTTGATCCACAGCTGCAGCTCGGCGGGCATGCGTGGATCGAAGCTGACAAAGTCGCACCATGGCCGGCCCATGACGGCCATCTGAAGCTGCATCTGGCCTTCGTACTTGGCCGGCACGCGCTTGCTGACCAAGTACTCGATGTGCGTGGTGGTGCTCGGGCACTTGATCTCAATGAGCCCATCCAGCACCAGGCCGTCGGGGCTCGCGCCGCACTGCTCAATGCGCGGGTGGATGTGGAAGCCGGTCTCGTCGACAAACTCGCCGACTCGGGCCTCGTAGGCCTGCCGCGCGGCCGGTTCGGTTTCTGTGCCCCACTGCATCGCGGCATTCGAAAACGGCTCAGCCTGTCGGCCGGTGATCACCTCAGCGACGAGCTGATCCATGTACGACTGGCGGCTGGCTGATGGGCCTTTGGCGGTGCGGGCCATGACGTCGAAGACGCGGCTGGCCGTCACCTTGCCCAACCTGGCAGCAAACCATTCCGGCGTGCGCTGCTCTTCCATCAGGCGGCCTCAAGCTCGGCGCGGCGTGCGCTGAACTCATCCTTGAGCTCCAGCCTCGTGGCCTCTGGCAGGCTTTTGTAAAGCTGCACCAGCTCCTCGCGCGTGGCAATGGCCTTCAGCTCAGCGCTGTGCTTGCTGGGCTTGGCGGCCGCAGGCTTGCGCGAGGCGGCATTCCCGTCGTCATCCTCGGGCGCAATCCCACAAGCCGCCATGAGCGAATACCTGCGGGCGTAGGTGAGCGCCGAGCCGTACCCCTGCGGGTCGTTCTTGGCGGCCGGCACATGCAGCTTGCCGCCGCTCATGGACTCGCCAGATGTGTGTACGAACAGCGTCTCAACAGTAACGCCGTCGCTGCACTCATGCGTCGGCTGCAGCAGGCCGATCCCCTGGGCGTTGAGCGCATCAAGGACAGCCTCGATGCAGCCGTCCAAGCCGACGTAGCGGCTCTTGAAGTGCGGGTTGGTGTTGGTCTTGAGCGCAGGCGCAAAGCTGGCCTGTGCCGCAACGAAGGCGGTGTAGATGGCTTTCATGTTTTGTCCCAAACAAGTTGACGTGCGCGCTTGACGCTGTGGTGTCTTGAGTAGTGCTTGCGCAAAAAGCAGTACAGGCGGATGAAGTCGACGAGCTGGGTCATCCAAACCACCCAACAAAGATGGCCGTCATGAGCAGCACAAACGCGATGGCGAACACGATGTCCATGGGGTGCTTCCACGTCTCGGCGCAGTCACAGCGCTGGTCTTGAAGTCGCGCCAGCTCAGCGTCGTACCAAGCCGGCCGGAACTCGGAGTGGTTCTGGCTCATGCGGCCTCCCAGTCGTCAGGGCCGCCGTCATGGGCGTCGTCGCACTCAGTGGCAAGCTGGTCAATCAGCTCGGCGTGGTGCTCGATGAAGGCCTCTTGCAGGTAAAGGCGGGCGGCCGCGGCCTGCTCGTTGGTGCCGACGATTGCGAGCACCAGCAGCGTGGCCGTGTCGCAGTCGACAACGTCCTCGGGCTTGATGTTCCACGTCTTGACTTCGGCCGAGTCGTACTCGGTGATGGCATCAGCCAGGAAGCTGATCCAGTGCGCCGGAATTCCGATGGCGTGTTCGGTGGCCTGCGTCAGTGCGTACTGAGGCGGCTCAGGTGTGCGGGGATCGCCTGGGTGGGCGAGGTATCGGCCGTATTCCATTCGTCTCTCCAAGCGATGCGGAAGTGCAGCGCATGGAGAAGAACTCTACCGAATCCGGTACATCATGTCAACCGAATTCGGTAGAGTAAATGACAAAAGTTGGTCAAACGTACCGTCGTTTCATCAATTGGGGGGGGTAGGAAACTGCCTACCTTTGAGAAATTGCCGTCAGATACGATTACGAATGACGTCAGCAGCCAAAAAACGCGC
>Ga0209550_10001986_pt1 | contig 19748 bp, 20 predicted proteins | sample LauGreSuBDMM15SN_2_FD_187567 | JGI IMG/M metagenome (GOLD analysis project Ga0209550, IMG submission 187567) | Freshwater lake microbial communities from Lake Michigan, USA - Su13.BD.MM15.SN (SPAdes) (version 5) | ecosystem: Environmental > Aquatic > Freshwater > Lake | place: Lake Michigan... | reverse complement strand
GCGCTGCTGTTTTTAGGTGCGGGTTCAGTCATTATCGGTATGCATCACGATCAAGATATACGCCGCATGGGTGGTTTGTGGAAGTACATGCCGATCACGTGGTTTACGAGTTTGCTGGGATCACTCGCGCTGATCGGTACACCGTTTTTCTCAGGCTTCTATTCCAAAGACAGCATTATCGAGGCGGTACAAGCCTCGCATATTGCCGGCAGTGGTTTTGCGCAGTTTGCTGTACTGGCTGGTGTATTTGTTACAGCCTTCTATTCTTTCCGCATGTACTTTTTAGTGTTTCATGGTCAAGAACGTTTTGGTCATGAAGCCGCTCATGATGCACACGACGCACATGATGATCACCACGATGAGCATCACGGTTTAGCCCCTGGTGAAAAGCCTCACGAAACACCGTGGGTGGTGACACTGCCGTTGGTATTGCTAGCGATTCCTTCAGTAGTGATTGGTTATCTGACCATCGAAACGATGCTGTTTGGCGATTTCTTCAAAGGTGTGATCTTTGTCGCGGATAAGCATGAAGCGATGGCGGAACTCACCCACGAATTCCACAGTGCGACTGCGATGGCGATTCACGCCTTAACTAGCTTGCCGTTTGTGTTGGCGCTGAGTGGCGTGGTCGCTTCGTGGTACTGCTACATGATTAACCCCAAAGTACCTGCTTGGTTTTACCAAAAATTCAGCGCAATCTACACGCTGCTGGATAACAAGTACTACATGGACAAAATCAATGAAGTGGTTTTTGCCGCCGGTGCGCGCAAGCTGGGTTCCGGTTTCTCATCGATAGGCGATAAAACACTGATTGATGGCTGGATTGTGAACGGTAGCGCGCGATTAGTAGGGTGGTTATCCACCGTGACGCGCACCTTCCAGACTGGCTATATTTATCACTATGCATTCACCATGATCGTCGCAGTAGCCCTGTATATGGGTTATCTGCTGATGACTTCCTGATCGAATTCAACAGAACAGCGGCCCGCGAAAATACAACCATGCAGTCAACTATTCCTTATCTGAGCCTTGCGATCTGGGTACCGATCGTGTTTGGTATCGTGGTGTTAGCCGTCGGCTCTGACAGCAAGGCAAAGCTCGCTCGTCATTTATCGTTGCTCGGTTCGTTGGTCAGCTTTTTGTTCACGCTCCCGCTCGTCGATCAATTCGATTCAGCGGCGCATGGCATGCAGTTTGTTGAAAAATCAGCGTGGATAGAGCGCTTCAATGTTTTTTATCATTTGGGTATTGATGGTCTGTCGCTGTGGTTCATCCCCTTAACCGCTTTTATCACGTTCATCGTGGTGATCGCCGGTTGGCAAGTGATTGAGAAGCGCGTTTCTCAGTACATGGGTGCTTTTTTAATTCTGTCCGGCGTCATGATTGGTGTGTTCTGCGCGCTGGATGCGTTGTTGTTCTACGTGTTCTTTGAAGCGACGCTGATACCGATGTTTATCATCATCGGTGTTTGGGGCGGTCCCCGTCGTGTTTATGCAGCACTTAAATTTTTCTTGTACACCTTGCTTGGCTCGTTGCTGATGCTGGTGGCTTTGTTGTACTTGTACGCGCAATCGAATGGCAGCTTTGATATTCAAACATGGCATAAGCTGCCTTTGACGCTGTATGGGCAGATACTCGTTTTCTTAGCCTTCTTGATGGCCTTTGCGGTCAAGGTGCCGATGTGGCCTGTTCACACTTGGTTACCTGATGCTCACGTTGAAGCACCTACTGGCGGCTCAGTGGTACTGGCGGCGATCATGTTGAAGTTAGGTGGTTATGGCTTCTTGAGATTTTCACTGCCGATAGCGCCGGATGCTAGTCACTATTTATCGGGGATGATGATTGCCTTGTCCTTAGTCGCTGTGATTTACATTGGTTTAGTCGCGCTCGTACAAGCTGACATGAAAAAACTGGTGGCGTATTCATCGATTGCCCACATGGGTTTTGTCACCTTAGGTTTCTTTTTGTTTGGTGAGATGGCGGTGCAGGGCGGTTTAATGCAAATGATCTCGCACGGTTTTGTGTCAGGCGCTATGTTTTTGTGTATCGGCGTTCTTTACGACCGTGTTCATTCACGCGAGATTGCATCGTATGGCGGTGTGATTAATACCATGCCCCGTTTTGCAGCTTTGTTTGTACTTTTTTCGTTGGCCAACGCTGGTCTGCCGGGTACTTCGGGTTTCATCGGTGAGTTTCTGGTGATACTCGGTTCAGTCAAATACAATTTCTGGATAGGTTTGCTGGCGGCGACTGCGCTGATACTGGGTGCGGCTTATTCGTTGTGGCTAGTCAAGCGTGTGGTGTTTGGCGAGGTGGCGAATGACGATGTCGCAGCCCTGACCGATCTCACGTCGCGCGAGTTTTTCATGCTGAGTGTATTGGCGATTGCTGTGCTGTGGATGGGTGTGTATCCCGCTCCGTTTACTGATGCGATGCAGACCTCGGTGACTGATTTACTTCAGCATGTGTCGGTTTCCAAGATTCCCCAATAACCTAGATTTTTCATCGGCTGATCATGAATGAACTGAACCTGATTCCCGCTAGCGCTGAGATTTTTCTCGCGATTGCGATCATGGCCGTGCTGGTCGTCGGATTGTTTGTGCACGAAGATAGCCAGCCAATGAGTCATCGCTTGTCGCTACTCGCGATTGTTGTGACGGGCTACATCGCCATCTCAGGTTTTGGTGCATCCGGTAGCAGCTACGCATTTAATCAAATGTTTGTGAACGATCCTATGGCTATGCTGCTCAAGCTGTTTGCTTGTGTGGCCACGTTTATCACGCTGATTTATTCGCGCCAGTATGTGTTGATCCGCGGCATGTTGGGCGGTTCATTGAGCGGTGAATTTTATGTGTTGGCGTTGCTGACCTTGCTTGGCCAGATGATCATGATTTCAGGGAATAGCTTCCTGATCATTTATCTCGGACTCGAATTAATGTCGCTTTCGCTGTACGCATTGGTTGCACTGCGTCGCGATAACCCGATCTCTACTGAAGCCGCCATGAAGTATTTTGTACTCGGCGCACTCGCTTCCGGTTTTATGTTGTACGGGATGTCGATGTTGTATGGCGCCACTGGTTCTCTCAACTTGACGCAAGTAGGGGCGGCTATCGCTGCTGGTTCGGCGAGTAAGACGGTGCTCGTGTTAGGTCTAGTATTTATGGTGTCTGGGTTGGCCTTTAAATTAGGAGCAGCGCCATTTCATATGTGGGCACCGGATGTGTATCAAGGTGCTCCTACATCAGTTACGTTGTTATTAGGTGCTGCGCCTAAACTCGCTGCCTTTGCTATTTGCATGCGCTTGTTGGTGGAGGGGCTGGGCGCATTGGCAGCCGACTGGCAGCAGATGCTGGTGGTAATGTCAGTTGCGTCTCTGGTTATCGGTAACATTACCGCGCTTGCGCAGACCAACATCAAACGCATGCTGGCCTATTCGACCATTTCGCAAATGGGTTTTATGTTGCTTGGTTTGGCATCGGGTGTTTTTACGGGATCGACTGCTGAAGCAACGGCCAGCGCCTACAGCGCATCGATGTTTTACACCATCACCTATGTGCTGACTACGTTGGGTAGCTTCGCAACCATTATGCTGCTGTCGCGCCAAGGTTTTGAAGCTGAGCAGTTAGATGATTTCAAAGGCTTGAATCAACGTAGTCCATGGTTTGCAGCCATGATGATGTTGCTCATGCTGTCATTGGCTGGTGTGCCGCCGATGGTGGGCTTTTACGCCAAGCTGTCCGTGCTACAAGCAGCACTCGACGCCGGACAGGTTGCATTAGTTATTTTTGCGGTGATGATGTCACTGGTAGGTGCATTCTATTATTTGCGCGTGATTAAGCTCATGTACTTTGATGATGCGATTGATACGGCTCCCATCAGTGTTCCTAAGGACATGCAAATTGTTTTATCGATCAATGGTGCGGCGACTTTGGTATTAGGTTTGTTGCCGAGTCCTTTGATGAGTGCGTGCCTGCGTGCCATCACTCAGGCGCTAGCGTCCTGAAGCTGAATTCACTATGAATACCTCAACAGCTGCGTGGTTAGTTATTTTCTTGATGGCGGTGGCGGCTAATTTCCCGTTTGTGACTGACTCTTTTTTTGGTGTGTATCGATTCAAAGGTGCCCCCAAATCGTTTGCTATTCGCCTGTTTGAATTACTGGTCTTGTATTTTTTGTTGCTGGGTATGGCACGTGGACTTGAATCCATGGCCGGCAATGCCTTCCCTCAAGGCTGGCAGTTCTATACCGTGACTATTTGCCTCATGCTAGTACTGGCTTTCCCAGGCTACGTCTGGCGCCATTTGCGTCGGCAAAAAACCACCGATTAAGTAAGCTTCGCGGCGGCGACGCTAGCGCTCAATTTTTATCCATTTCTCGGAGCACTGATGGACAAACACCTGACGGAATCACCGATCAGTAGTGAGCTTGTTTACGACGGCGCATTCATCAAACTTCGCAGTGATCAGGTTCGTTTGCCCGATGGTACGCAAGCGGTTCGCGAATACTTGCGTCATCCAGGCGCTGTCGTCATTATTCCTTTGTTTGATGATGGCCGAGTCGTAATGGAACGGCAGTTCCGTTATCCCAACGATCAAGTGTTCATAGAGTTCCCAGCCGGTAAATTAGACTACGACGAAGATCCATTACTTTGCGCGCAACGTGAATTGCGCGAAGAGACCGGGTATTCAGCGACTGAGTGGCACTATGTTTGCACCATACATAATGCGATTGCTTACTCGGATGAACATCTGGATATTTATCTGGCCAAAGGTTTGTCTGAAGGACAGCAAGAGCTAGACGTCGGCGAATTTCTTGATGTGTTTACCATTCCATTTACTGAAGTGCTTGAGTGGGTGAGAACTGGAAAGATTACTGACGTAAAAACCATCATTGGCACTTTTTGGCTTGAGAAGATTCAAAAAGGCGAATGGACTCCACCCAAGCGATAGCGTTTATTCGCTTTATTGAGATCAAAAAAAACCGCAGATCATTCTGCGGTTTTTTTTGTAAGCGAAAACAACAAATACTTAGCGTTGTGTCTCGATTTGTACCAACGGCTCCGAGGGTGTAGACACCACCGGCTTACGCTCACGTGGTGTGCGTGTAGTTGGAGCGGATACGGCGGAAGCTTCCTGTACCTGTCGTAGTTTGTCTGGGTTGGTCACCGCCATGGTCAGGCCGGCAGATTTCAATACGTCGTCCAAACTCTGTTGGCTCGCTGCGGGCGCTGGCACCGGTGCAGGTGCAGGTGTAGGTGCAGGTGCAGCTGCAGGAGTTACTGCCACCGGTGTTGGTACGAACACGGGAGCAGGTGTTGGAGCTGCCGCAACTGTTGATGATTCAGCGTGGGTTTCAGGATGACCATCGTGCTTAATATCATGCTCATGATGCTCGTGTTCATGATGCGTACTTGTATTCGAATGCGCAGGTGAATCAACAGGCGTGTACTTGTGCTCAACCACGGGAGCTTCAGCTATTGCCGCAGGGGTGGCTGGTGTAGTTGCTTCGCTCGTAAACGTCGGCGCCGATGAGTAAGTCGCTGCAGTACTCACAGGCGTTTCTGTTGAATAGCTTACATGTGGCTCGTTGGTGTGCTCGATAAATTGCTGCACTACCTCGACGGTATTCGATTCGAAGTGATCAACATGCCCGTGTGAATCTTGCTCGGCCATACCAGCATTCTCTAATTGATTGCCATCGACCTGATCACGATCACGACGATTACGGTTGCGGCCGCCACGACGACGACGGCGACGTGGCTCACCCGATGCATCGGTGGTTGACTCTTCACCAGGGGTGGTAAGTAGATCAGCCTGAATCGCTTGATCACTACCCACTGAAGCGGTCACTGGATGCGTGCTTGCTGGGTTAGTGACGTCGGCGCTGACAAGATTGGTATTTTCATCGACAGCGAGTGGACGCTTGTCATCACGTTGCTGACGATTACCGCGTTCACGGCGTGGCTCATTACCGTCTTTAGGTTCACGCGCCTCTTTAGGCTCACGCGGTGGCTTGGGCTGACGCGGCTCTTTGATTTCCTTAACCTTAGGCTCACGTACTTCTTTGCCTTCGCGTGACTCTGGACGCTCTTCCGTCTTATCACGTCCGCGTCCACGACCGGAACGGTTACGACCGCGACCACCGCGCTCGCTGCGTTCACGATCTTTAGTTTTTGCGCCGGAGGCTGTCGGAGTTTCAGTGGCTGGTTTTTTACGGAAAAATCCAAACAGACGCGACAGAAAACCTTCGGCTGCTTGCTCATTGCTTTGTCCGCGAGTTTCGCGACGCTCAACAATCGGTGCAGGTTGATCAGGTGTGATCGATTTAACGACGGCTTCCTGACGTGGCTTGCGCTCTTCTTCTTTGCGCTTACTGTAACCGACATCGGTGTCGCCTTCTTCAGCTAATTTATAGCTGGCTTGCAGATCATCTAAGCGTGGATCGTCGTGCTTGATACGATCAAGCTTGTAGTGCGGTGTCTCTAAGTGCTTATTAGGAATCAGCACCACAGAGGCGCGATGACGAGTTTCGATTTTTAAAATCTCGCCACGTTTTTCGTTCAGTAGGAATGCAGCCACATCCACGGGAGCTTGCACGTGGATCGCTGCTGAGTTTTCCTTCATCGCTTCTTCTTGAATAATACGCAGGACTTGCAATGCAGATGACTCGGTATCGCGGATATGCCCAGTGCCGTTACAGCGTGGGCAAGTGATGTGGCTACCTTCGGAGAGCGAAGGGCGCAGTCGCTGACGCGAGAGCTCCATCAAACCAAAGCGAGAAATTTTGCCCATCTGAACGCGTGCACGATCGTAGTGCAATGCATCCTTGAGGCGATTCTCAACTTCACGCTGATTCTTGGAATTCTCCATGTCGATGAAGTCGATCACAATCAAGCCGCCCAAGTCACGCAGGCGTAATTGACGGGCGACTTCATCAGCGGCTTCAAGATTGGTGTTGAATGCGGTGCTTTCGATATCACCGCCGCGCGTGGAACGCGCCGAGTTCACATCAACGGATACCAGTGCTTCAGTGTGATCGATAACGATAGCGCCGCCAGAGGGCAGCGGTACGGTGCGCGAATAAGCGCTTTCGATTTGGTGTTCGATCTGAAAACGCGAAAACAGCGGCACATCTTCACGGTAGCGTTTGACTCTGTGCGCCATATCCGGCATCACGTGACTCATGAACTGCTGAGCTTGTTCAAAAATGTCATCGGTATCGATGAGAATTTCACCGATATCAGGCTGGAAGTAGTCGCGAATTGCGCGGATGACGAGTGAGGATTCTTGATAGATCAAGAAAGCACCTGGTGCCGATTTGCCCGCGCCATCGATGGCACGCCAGAGCTGCATTAAGTAATTTAAATCCCACTGCAGTTCATCGACGTTACGTCCGATGCCGGCAGTACGAGCAATCACAGACATACCCTGAGGTAGATCGAGCTTGTCCATGGCTTCACGCAGTTCTTGTCGGTCTTCACCTTCAACACGGCGAGACACGCCACCACCACGAGGGTTGTTCGGCATGAGGACCAGATAGCGACCGGCGAGTGAGATAAATGACGTTAGCGCAGCGCCCTTGTTGCCGCGCTCTTCTTTTTCAACCTGAACCACAATTTCCTGACCTTCGCGCAAGGCATCGCGGATGCTTGCGTTGCGGATGTCGACGCCTTCGCGGAAATAGCTGCGCGCGACTTCTTTAAAGGGAAGGAAACCGTGACGTTCTTCACCGTAGTTGACAAAGCAGGCCTCGAGCGAGGGCTCGATGCGGGTGATGATGCCTTTGTAGATATTGGATTTTCGTTGTTCGCGACCGGTGGTCTCGATATCGATGTCGATTAGCTTTTGCCCATCGACGATTGCTACGCGCAACTCTTCCTGTTGCGTGGCATTAAACAGCATGCGTTTCATTATGTATGGCTCCGTGGCCCTGATAGGCCCATGCCCGGCTAGCTGACTAAACGTCAATTAGCGCGGAAAAATCATTGGATGCACGCGTGGGAGCAGAAGCTGGGAGAGGGATAGTGCCGTTAAGTGCAGACCGAGCATTTGATGTTCGTCGCACTAGGCGTGGATGAAACTGAGGTTTTGCTACGTACGAAAAAAGATCACGCTATCACGCAGCAACAAACCAGCCCCGATTGGCGGCTTGTTATTGGTGTGAAGGCGTTGTTCAACCAGCGTTGGTTGGAATCTCATTATCGTCACAATCAGCAAATAAATTCAGTTGCATCTGCCAGCAAGCCTTCGTGTTGAGAAATGGCTTGCCAGACTAATCCTTACTTTCCTGGCTAATGCTTCCGGTGATTTTGCGTCCGGTCCGATCGCAACTTCGGTGCGACCCTGACAACGCAAAAAAACCTGCATGCACAGCTTTTCTATCGAATTCTCTGGGAGGATCACAGAATGCCGCCAGTTACATGGGATCGCATTATCAGCGAGCCCTGCGCTCATTGTGTAAGAACCTCGAAACAGACGGGGCCGATAGACATGCCCCTGTGTAGAATGCGTTCTTTAATGTTACACACCCAGCGATTTACATCGCTTTGCGGATTATATATTCAAAATGAATGACTTAGCGAGGCTTTCCGAAAATGACACGAGGTCTCGCGCTGATCTTGCCGAATCATCAAACCGACCCGCTGTTCAATGGCTGACGATTGACTCAGAACAAGCTGGGCAGCGAATTGATAACTTTTTGCTACGAATCTGCAAGGGTGTTCCTAAAAGTCACGTCTATCAAGTGCTGCGCTCCGGTCAGGTCAGGGTAAATAAGGGGCGCATAGATGCAACTTATCGGCTGGTCGAGGGCGATATGGTGCGTGTACCGCCGATGCGAATGGCTGAGCGTGAGCATACCCATGTTCCCGCCATGGAATTTGCCATCCTGTTCGAAGATGAGCATTTGCTGATCATCGATAAGCCTGCGGGCGTGGCAGTGCATGGGGGTTCGGGCATCAGTCACGGGGTTATTGAGCAACTCAGGGCGGCCAGGCCGCAAGCCAAATTTTTAGAATTGGTGCACAGACTGGATCGTGAAACCTCGGGCATTTTGATGCTGGCGAAAAAGCGCAGCGCCTTGACTGCGCTGCACGAGCAAATCCGTGAGGGACTGATTGATAAGCGCTATCTGGCGCTGGTTCACGGGCAGTGGATGCATCGGCGTCAGCATATTAAGCTGCCTCTATTTAAATACACTACGCCTGAAGGCGAGCGCCGAGTGCGTGTTCAATCCGATGGACAGGCTTCGCACACGGTATTCAATTTATTGCGAAAATACGGTGAGTTTGTTTTGTTGGAAGCTGAGTTGAAGACGGGTAGGACGCATCAAATTCGTGTGCACTTAGCGTCGTCGGGGTTTCCAATAGTCGGCGATGAAAAATACGGTGACTTTGCATTCAATCGCCAATTACATAAGGCGGCAGCGGGAAGAGGCGCCTTGAAGCGCATGTTTTTGCATGCATGGACATTGCGGTTTCAGCATCCAGCAACCGGCTCGGAACTCAGCATTGACTCTTCGTTAGCGCCGGATTGCCAGCGCTTTTTAGATAGCCTGACCAATGATTAAGTATTCAATAAAAAAATATAACCCTGCGTGATGGATAACGCGTTTAGAAAAGAGTTAGGCTAATGGCCAGAAAACAATTTGACCTAATCGTGTTCGATTGGGATGGTACCTTGATGGACAGCACCGCCACGATTGTGGCGAGCATGCAGGCAGCAGCGCGTGATTTAGGCTTGCCGGTGCCAGATGATCGTGCTGCATCACACGTTATCGGACTGGGTTTGCAGGATGCTATGCAGTCCGTGTTGCCCGGCTTAGACCCTAAATCGTATCCGCGGATGGTAGAACGCTATCGCTACCATTATTTGGCACAAGACCAAACCCTGACCTTGTTCGACGGTGTCAGAGAAATGCTGGATGATCTTGCCAGCCAAGGCTATTTTTTGGCAGTGGCAACGGGTAAGAGCAGAGTGGGATTAAGTCGTGCGCTGAGTACCGTGGGTTTGATGTCGGTATTTGATTCCACTCGGTGTGCCGATGAGACATTTTCCAAGCCACATCCCGCGATGCTGCAAGAAATTACTCGTGAACTGGGCCAAGATATGCGTCGCACAGTCATGATCGGCGATACCACGCATGATTTGCTGATGGCTGGTAATGCGGGGGCGGCGGGGATTGGCGTTCATTATGGCGCGCATCCACGCCATGAACTGGAAGCGATGTCACCGTTATTTGGTGCGAACTCGGTACCTGAATTGCATGCATGGTTAAATGAACATGCCTAATTTTTTGAGCTGATACATTTCAAATGAGCGAAGCGATCTATATTTGCGATTCCGAGTCACTGGACGAAGGTGGCAAAGGTATACGCTTTCCAGTCACGGTTGCTGGTGATGATTTAACGGCGTTTGTCGTTCGCTATGGTCAAGAGCCGCGTGCCTATTTAAATCGATGTGCGCATTTGCCCATGGAGCTCGACTGGACTGAGGGTGAATTTTTTGAATCCAGTGGTTTGTATTTAATGTGTGCGACCCATGGTGCTTTGTACGAACCTGATACTGGACAGTGTGCGGGCGGTCCGTGTCGCGGTGGCCGTTTGCATGCGATCAACGTTATTGAGCGCGAGAAGAAAATTTTTTGGGAACCCGACGACTACGTGCGTCCGGCCCGAGCCTGAACTTACGTATTAACGCCTACAGGAATTTTTCCAATGAACGAGAACACCCCTGGTCAAGAACCTGAATCTGCTGCGCCAACACCAGCGCCAGAATCAACGCCAAAATCTTCGCAAGAATCAGCAAGTGAATCAGCAACTACAACGAAGGCCGCCGAACCGGCTGGGCCACCGTATGTGCTGCTAGAAAAACTTGCCTTTGAATTACTAGAAGATCAGCGCATGAATCGTCGCTGGCGCGTATTCTTTCGTTTCTCGGCGCTGATATTGGCACTCATTGCCTTGTGGACGGCCTTTGATCTCAAAGGATCGACCAAACAAGTGAACTCGCGTCACACCGCCTTGATTGAGATCGACGGCGAGATTGATGCGGGTAGCAGCACAGGGTCCGTGAGTTCGATTTTGCCAGCCTTAAATGATGCGTTCAGTGATGTCGCTTCGGTGGGCTTGATTTTGAAGATGAACAGCCCTGGCGGAAGTCCGGTTCAATCAGCAATTGTGAATGACGAAATTAATCGACTGCGCAAACTACATCCGAACAAACCCGTGTATGTGGTTGTTGAAGACATGTGCGCTTCCGGTTGCTATTACATTGCTGCTGCTGCCGATAGAATTTACGTGAGTCAGGCCAGCATAGTAGGTTCGATAGGTGTGTTGATGAGTAGCTTTGGATTTACCGGCTTAATGGATAAATTAGGCATTGAGCGTCGCTTGATGACTGCCGGTGAAAATAAAGCGTTAATGGATCCTTTCTCGCCTTACAGTCCGAAACACAAAGAATTCACCCAAGCGATGCTCAAAGAAATACATGAACAGTTCATCGATGCGGTTCGCGCAGGTCGGGGTAAACGCTTGAAGGAAAATCCAGAGATTTTCTCCGGTCTGTTCTGGACAGGTAGCCATGCGATCACACTCGGTTTGGCGGATGGCTTGGGTACAGTCGATAGCGTTGCGCGCGATGTGCTCAAAGCTGAGGATGTGATTGATTACACGGTACGTGAAGGGCTGTCTGATCGCGTGTTGAAAAAATTTGGTGCAGCCGTGGGTGAGGGTGCAGCGCGTGCGCTTGGTAATGAGTGGCTGAAGCCGCGTTAAACTAATGTTGAAGCACTATTGAGTTCGTGAACTCTGCGTTAAATCGCTAGCAGTAAAAATACCGTCGGCTTTTTTTTGAAATCAGGAAATCGTCCGGCGGTAATTTCATTTTTCCACACCTGTGCAGACTGAGTACGCACCATTTCAGTCTCCAGCGTCAGATCAGTCGCCACCGTGACTAGTGTCGAACTAGTGCAATGATTTGCAATAGCTTCCAGCATCACCTCATTGCGATACGGTGTTTCAATAAAAATCTGTGTTTGTTTTTCTTGGCGCGAACGTTGTTCAAGCTGACGTAAGCGATTCGCTCGTTGCCCGGAATCAGTCGGTAGATACCCTTGAAATGCAAAGCTCTGTCCATTTAAACCGCTGGCCATCAGTGCCAGCAGTATGGATGAAGGGCCAACTAGTGGTTTTACAGGGATGTTTTTTTGATGTGCCAACCTAACTAAATCTGCACCCGGATCCGCTACAGCGGGAACGCCGGCTTCCGAAACTAATCCTGCATTTCTACCTGCTAGCAAAGGTGCTAGTAACGAAGGCAATTCAGACGCTGCGGTGTTGATATTCAATTCACAGATTTCAATTTCCTGTAATGGCTTTCCCAGCGGATGAGTGGTCGATACCAACTTGAGAAATGCGCGCGCTGTCTTAGCGTTTTCAGCGATGAAGTAATCTAACTGAGCAGTGGTTTCACGCACAGAGGCTGGCAGTACTTCATCGAGCGCACCTGGGCCTAAAGAATTGGGAATGAGATAAAGAGTGCCGTTCATTGATCTATAAAGTAAACAAGCGCACGCCGGCTGCGCGCAGCATGCGTGTTAATGCAATCAAAGGCAAGCCGGTGAGAGCGGTCGGATCGTCGCTTCGAATGTGATCAATCAGTGCAATACCTAGACCTTCATTTTTTGCGCTGCCTGCACAATCATAGGGTTTTTCAATCTGTAGATAGGCGTCAAGCTCTGCGTCGGGTAAATCTCTGAATGTAACGGTGGTGGCGACTGACTCTATCTGCAAAGGTGCTGTGCTTGCTGTGCGATTGTCTAGCAGACACAGCGCCGTATGAAAAATCACCTCACGCCCGCGCATTTTTTTCAGTTGCGCCAATGCGCGTGCATGGTCGCCGGGTTTTCCTATTTGTTCGTGGTCTAAGGTGGCAACCTGATCTGACCCAATAATCAACGAAGAATCTACCAGTTTAGCGATGGCTTTGGCCTTAGCTTCGGCTAGCCTGAGCGCCGTTTCGGCAGGCTTTTCATTGTCGAGCGGCGATTCATCAATGTCCGGCGACATAACCTCGAATGGCAACTGAAGGCGAGATAGCAGTTCTTTGCGATAGGCCGAGCCTGAAGCGAGAATTAAGCGCGGAACGAGTGAGGGTGACATGAATCGACAGGGTGGGCTGAGTAAAGTTGAGCGCTCATTTACCAACAACGTAAGGAGGAGTCGCATCGTAAAGCTGAAAGTAAACCCTGTTATCATAGCGGGTTTTCCGAATTCTACTGGCGTATGAGTGCTACCACCGTTAACAGTCTTGAATTTTGTCGATTGGCCGAACAGGCTTCTGGCACGACTCCCGTCGCCGAATTCGTCAGGCTACGAGCTGACGTGCATGACGCGAGTGGTGAGTTGAGTTGGGCGTTTCAAGGTGGGCGTCATTCTGAAGGCTTGCCGCAACTGTCCCTGACGGTTAAAGGAGAGGTTCGCTTAGTTTGTCAGCGCTGCCTGACTCCTTTTACTCAACAGATTAATGCCAAAAGTCGTCTGGTGTTAGTGACGGACGAGGCGCAAGCAGAGGCCACCGAAGAAAGGCTGGATGACGAGAGTATCGACGTCATTGTTGCCTCAACAGCGATGGATTTGTTGGCGTTGGTGGAAGATGAGGCTTTGTTGTCGTTGCCTTTATCACCGCGGCATGAGGTTTGCCCTGAAGGTTCTGAAGTGGTAGTTGATGGTAAATTAGAATCACCTTTTGCTATTTTGAAAAAATTAAAGTGACTGAAGTAGCAGGAGGGCGGCTTTTTTGATTGGCCGGCCTGCCCAATAGGCGCCAGAGTGATCGAAGTTGTCTAATTTATTAGTTAATCACTTTTGTTAATGCTGCTCTGTATGTTAAACTTTCAGATTGTCTGGTTTAGGAGTACGACATGGCTGTTCAACAAAACAAGAAAACCCCGTCCAAGCGCGGCATGCACCGTTCGCATGATTTTTTAACACCTGCTGCATTGGCTGTTGAGTCAACGACAGGTGAGACACATTTGCGTCATCACATTAGCCCTAACGGCTTTTATCGTGGTCGCAAGGTCCTCAAGACCAAAAACGACGAATAATTTTCTGGACGTAGCAACTACGGCGTGAACAGTCTTCGACTGCTTAGCGCCGTTTTTGTATCCAGAGTTCCCACACCCGTCGTGACATCGCATGAATGATCTCGGCCTACTGTCGGTCCGGCAACTTCTGCCGCTGACATGACCATCACACTTGCTATTGATTGCATGGGTGGTGATCACGGTCCTTCTGTCACCGTTCCTGCCTCCCTCGCTTTTTTGAAAAGCGAGCCCTCCGTCAACCTTATTTTGGTCGGACGGGAAGCGCCTATTCAGTTAGAGCTGAACAAGCTGGGCGCTGCTAGTAACCCACGAATAACTGTAGTCAATGCCAGTGAGGTCGTCGAAATGGACGATCCCTTGGAAACCGCTTTGCGCCGTAAAAAAGATTCGTCTATGCGGGTCGCAATTACTCAGGTTAAGGACGGTCACGCACAAGCCTGTGTTTCTGCCGGCAATACCGGCGCTCTCATGGCTGTCTCGCGCTATCTATTAAAAACCATGCCGGGGGTTGAGCGGCCCGCGATTTGTACCATTCTCCCGAATCAAAAAGATGGCCCGACTTACGTACTTGATTTAGGCGCGAATGTTGATTGTGAGCCGCATCATTTGCATCAATTTGCGTTGATGGGCTCAGCGCTCGTTTCTGCCGTTGAAGGACATGAGCGTCCGACGGTGGGTTTGCTGAATGTGGGTGCTGAAGATATTAAGGGTAACGAGCTGGTGAAGCAAACCGCTGAGTTGCTGCGCGCCGATCATGCAAAAGGCTTGATTAATTTTTACGGTAACGTCGAAGGTAACGACATCTTCGAAGGTACTACCGATATTGTGGTGTGTGATGGATTTGTAGGTAACGTTACCTTGAAAGCCGTTGAAGGTTTGGGCCGGTTAATTAAAGGTGTGTTGGTGAGTGAGCTGCGCAAAGGTTGGTTGGATATGTTGGGTGCGTTGATCGCTCGAAGTGCACTCAAGCGAATTTCGCAGCGACTAAACCCATCCCGTTACAATGGCGCCAGCTTGTTAGGTTTACGTGGTTTGGTTTTCAAGAGTCATGGTGGCGAAAAAGCCGATGGCTTTGAATGGGCAATCCGACGCGCATTTGAAGCAGCACGCCATGATGTGTTGTCGCGCATAGAAACTTCGATGGCCGATCTGATGCCCCAGGCAGTTGATCACGCCGACGCTGAGCAAAAAATAGCATGACTATGTATACAAAAATTGTCGGTACCGGAAGCAGCTTACCTCCGCGTAAACTCAGCAATTCGGATCTCGCAAAAATGTTAGCTGAGCGAGGGCTAGAAACATCCGACGAATGGATAGTTTCGCGCAGCGGCATCTCCTCACGACACTTCGCTGATCCGGGTGTGATGGCCAGCGACCTTGCTACCGAAGCTGCACAACGCGCTATCGAGATGGCGGGTTTGCAACCAGACGATATCGATCTCATTATTCTGGCAACATCAACCCCCGATTATCTCGGTGGTTTTCCAAGCACAGCATGCGTTGTACAACGCAAACTTGGCATTACAAATCACTGTGCTGCGATGGATATACAAGCGGTGTGCAGTGGTTTTGTTTATGCGGTTTCAGTCGCTGATAGTTTTATTCGATCCGGTATGCATAAGCGTGCATTAGTGATCGGTGCTGAAGTATTTTCACGCATTCTTGATTTTAATGATCGCACGACCTGCGTGTTGTTTGGTGATGGTGCGGGTGCAGTGGTGCTATCGCAATCTGATGAGCCAGGAATTCTTGCTACGCGTATGCATGCTGACGGTCGGTATACCGATATTTTGTGCGTTCCCGGATCGGTGACTGCGGGTGCTTTGTCTGGTACCGCTTTTCTGACCATGGATGGTCAGGCAGTTTTTAAACTCGCTGTTTCGGTGTTGGAGCAAGTCGCTAATGAAGTACTGGATGCGGCGGGTATGCAGGCATCGCAAGTTGATTGGTTGATTCCGCATCAAGCGAATATTCGTATCATGCAGGGCACCGCGAAAAAATTGGGCCTGCCACTAGAAAAAATGGTCGTCACGGTTGATCGTCACGGCAATACGTCGGCGGCGTCCATACCATTGGCCTTAGATGAAGCCATGCGTGACGGTCGTATTCAACCTGGCCAACACATACTGATGGAAGGTGTGGGTGGCGGCTTTACTTGGGGCGCTGTGTTAGTTCGCGTCTGATAGAAAATTCTGATTTTCACTACCCTATGAAAAAAATAGCGTTTGTATTTCCTGGTCAAGGCTCGCAGGCCATTGGCATGCTAAATGGTTTTGCAGGTAATGCTGTCGTGGCTGAAACGATTGCCGAAGCATCACAGGCCTTAGGTTTTGATCTCGGTAAATTAATTTTAGAAGGTCCGAAAGAGGATCTCGATCTGACGACGAATACACAACCAGTGATGTTAGCTTCGGCAGTCGCGTTTTATCGCGCGTGGATTGCTGCGGGAGGCACGTTAGCTGACGTTGTTGCAGGCCATAGCCTGGGTGAATATTCAGCGTTGGTTGCAGCCGGAGTGATTCAATTTAACGATGCTGTGCCACTCGTGCGCTTCCGCGCGCAAGCTATGCAAGAGGCTGTGCCGGTAGGTCAGGGAGGAATGGCCGCTATTCTTGGATTGTCGGATGATGATGTGCGTGATGCGTGTAATGAGGCCGCACAAGGTGAGGTAGTCGAGCCAGTTAACTTTAACGCTCCAGCGCAAGTGGTTATTGCGGGTCACAAATCGGCGGTTGAGCGTGCGTGCGAAGTGGCAAAAGCTAAAGGAGCAAAACGTGCCTTGCCTTTGCCAGTCTCAGCGCCATTTCATTCTTCACTTTTGAAGCCTGCTTCAGATCGTCTGCGTGACTATCTGGAAGGCGTGGCATTTGCGTCGCCTGCTATCCCTCTTATTAATAATGTGGATGTGGCGGTGGTGACTGATGCAGCGGCAATTAAAGATGCGCTTGTTCGTCAAGCGGCCAGCCCTGTGCGCTGGGTAGAAACAGTACAAACAATGGCATCACTAGGTGTTGAGCGTGTAATTGAATGCGGCCCCGGCAAAGTACTTTCTGGATTGGTGAAACGTATCCACGGTGAACTCGCTACCGATGCCATCAACGATCAAGCATCAATGGACGCGCTTTTGGAGACAATAGGATCATGAACAAATCGGTAGGACTAGATAAACAAGTGGCATTAGTTACGGGTGCATCGCGTGGTATTGGTCGCGCTATTGCCATGGAACTCGCGCGTCGTGGTGCCACCGTGATTGGTACGGCGACATCGGATTCAGGTGCGATGGCTATCACTGAGTACTTGTCGCAAGCGGGAGCTGGACGTGGCGTTGTACTTAATGTGAACGACGCTGCTCAATCGAATGAATTGGTAGATACCATTAGCAAAGAGTTTGGCAGCTTGTCTATATTAGTGAATAACGCAGGTATTACTCACGACCAGCTTGCTATGCGTATGAAAGACGAGGAGTGGGATGCGGTCATCGCTACCAACCTAACCGCTGTGGGTCGTTTATCGCGCGCGGTGTTGAGAGGAATGATGAAAGCCAAGCACGGCCGCATTATCAATATCACCTCCGTCGTTGGTTCAGCGGGTAACCCTGGACAGATGAACTATGCCGCTTCCAAAGCAGGTGTGGCCGGCATGAGTCGGGCATTAGCGCGCGAGGTTGGGAGTAGAAATATCACCGTCAATTGCGTTGCTCCTGGGTTTATTGATACCGATATGACCAAGGCACTAAACGAACAACAAGTTGCTGCACTATTGCAGCAAATACCTGCGGGCCGCTTTGGTATGCCTGAAGATGTTGCTGCTGCTGTAGCGTTTTTGGCATCATCTGAAGCGGGATATGTCACGGGTACAACGCTGCATGTTAATGGCGGCATGTATATGAGTGGCGGATAATCCAAGTAATTACCGACTTTTGCTCTATTTTTAGCGCATTATTTTGTTAATAAAAGCAAAAGTCAAAAACTGAGTTCCATCGCGCAAACCTGATAAAATGCGCGCACTTTACGAAACCTGTCCTTTGGAGGAGCAAGATGTCTGACATCGAATCCCGCGTTAAAAAAATAGTTGCTGAGCAACTTGGTGTTGCTGAAGCTGATATCAAGAACGAATCATCGTTCGTTGATGACCTCGGTGCAGATTCACTCGATACCGTCGAATTAGTCATGGCACTCGAAGACGAATTCGAAATGGAAATCCCTGACGAGCAAGCTGAAAAAATTACGACGGTCCAACAGGCCATCGATTACGCCACGGCACACGTCAAGTCTTAATTTCTACGCAGCGAGCAATTAGTTAGTTTTCAGGAGCATGGTTTGAGTCGCTCAAAGCAACGTCGTGTGGTCGTCACTGGACTTGGATGCGTTTCCCCGATTGGTAACTCTGTTACTGATTCGTGGGATGCCTTATTGGCTGGCAGATCGGGTATTGCCACCATCACACGTTTCGATGCAAGTCCCTTCTCTACGCATTTTGCTGGTGAAGTCAAAGGCTTCAATGTCGAGGACTACATGCCCGGTAAAGAAGCTCGCCATATGGATACCTTTATCCATTACGGCATGGCCGCTGGTATGCAAGCGATGCAAGACAGCGGGCTTCAAGTCACCGAGGAAAATGCTGAGCGCATAGGCGTGATCGTCGGCTCCGGTATCGGTGGACTGCCGATGATTGAGCAGACACACACTGAGCTCACCAACCGTGGTCCGCGCCGTATTAGCCCCTTCTTTGTTCCAGCCTCGATCATCAACATGATCTCGGGTCATCTGTCGATCAAGTACGGATTAAAAGGTCCGAATATTGCAATTGTTACCGCTTGCACTACCGGTCTGCATTGCATAGGTGAAGCCGGCCGCATGATTGAATACGGTGATGCCGATGTCATTATTGCAGGTGGAGCAGAGTCGACTATTTCTCCGTTGGGCTTAGGTGGTTTTGCTTCAGCTCGCGCACTGTCTTCGCGTAACGATGATCCAGCAACCGCATCGCGTCCGTGGGATAAAGATCGTGATGGTTTTGTGCTCGGTGAAGGCGCTGGAGTCATGGTGCTAGAAGAGTACGAGCATGCTAAGGCGCGTGGCGCAAAAATTTATGCTGAGTTGCTTGGCTTTGGTATGAGTGCCGATGCTCACCATATGACCGCACCGCTGGAAGACGGCGATGGTGCACGACGCTGCATGGTAGCGGCGATGCGCAATGCGGGCGTGAATGCAGATCAGGTTGATTATGTGAATGCACACGGTACATCGACACCACTAGGCGATGTCGCTGAAACAGTCGCTATTAAACGCGCCCTAGGTGATCACGCAAAAAATATCGTGGTCAATTCAACCAAATCCATGACGGGGCATTTGCTCGGTGGTGCGGGTGGATTGGAAGCTGTCTTCACCGTTCTAGCCGTTCACAATCAAAAATCTCCACCGACGATAAATATTTTCAATCAAGATCCAGCGTGCGATCTCGACTACTGCGCAAATCAAGCGCGTGATATGAAAATTGATATTGCAGTGAAAAATTCGTTCGGCTTTGGCGGTACCAACGGAACACTGATTTTTTCCCGCGCACCTTAATTCTTTGCTGCACTAACTCAGTGCTGTCATTGCATCGTCCATGAGAGTTAACGTAAGCGGCACACAGTAACGTTC
>Ga0209550_10001985_pt1 | contig 19753 bp, 19 predicted proteins | sample LauGreSuBDMM15SN_2_FD_187567 | JGI IMG/M metagenome (GOLD analysis project Ga0209550, IMG submission 187567) | Freshwater lake microbial communities from Lake Michigan, USA - Su13.BD.MM15.SN (SPAdes) (version 5) | ecosystem: Environmental > Aquatic > Freshwater > Lake | place: Lake Michigan... | reverse complement strand
GCTGGGGCCTGAGCCTTCTTACGAAGTGACACTTTGATTTCCCGCTTTCAGGTGAGCCAACGTCTTGACCCCTCTACTTAGTAAGACACCAAAAGGGGGCAAATGTTGTCCCCTTTTGGCTGACAACTGCTAGCGGGTGAGTAAAGCTGAGCGTTGGATGGCTACCTGAGCCAATCTGATGGGCCTACGTTGAGATGGCGCTGGAGACTCGCATAGTAAAACTCGCTTGCCCCCTAATTGGAAATGGTACCCGAATTGCGACTACCCTCATCAAATTATTGCCCAAATTCTAGCCCATATGTCAAACCCGCGATAAAACAAACACCATTTAGTGAGAGGGGTGCTCGGCTTCTGAATAAAATAGAATGTAGACACAGGGAAACTTAATTTTAGATTTTGGGCGAAGAGTTGATTTGAGTAGTAGATCAAATCTTCTGCAAGTTCCTAGGGGTTCTTTGGGATCTAGATTTCAAATTCAATAAAATTTGTTATTTAGATAAACTGAAATATCTCATCTAGTCTCCAAATCATGTTATCCAATACTTACAAAAAATGAGCTAATTTCTCGAATTGTTGAGCTGTTTTAAAAATACAAAATGAAAATAGCTGTTCAAATGCTAGATTAGACCTAATGTTCTAAAACTGTTCTAACATTTAATTACATCTAGGTGAGGGAGCACACTTGGTCATTTTATTCTCAAGTAATTTAAATTTGCACTTGCCCAAAAAATTATGCTGCACATTTTAAACACTATGAAATCTAATTTTTTTGATGTTGTATTTATTTGCCGGTTTTGGAGTTTTATAACTGTAAATAAATTGGGTGCTTATGAGCGCAATTTAACATGATGCCAGGGGATTCCAAACCATTGGTGGTTATAGCAGACTTTTCGTGTTCTAGAGCTTACACGCATCACCTATCTTATATAAGAGCTTACGCCGAATTCATAAAGAATTTAGGAATCGAAGTGCAGGTATGGGTGAACCGATCTGCAGATAAAACAGTACTTGAACAGTTGAATCAATTTAACGTCTTACCAATCCTAAATTCACCAGATTACGGTTACGAATTTAAAGCAAACCCATTAATGTATGCACTTAATCGTGTAGCAAGTTCATTTGTAAAAGTGAGTTCTACATATTTCACCGATAAATTCGTTGAGAGTATCCGCCAAAAAGTTGCACAGTTTTACTTTCATAGAGCAAATCGGGAAATAGAAAATTTACTCAGTAGGAATATCAAGACAATTCTAATTTTTCCATCTATGGACGGGATAGGACTGAGGTTTCTTGGTTCTTGCGTAACAAAAAAATATTCTATTCACTCTTATGTTGCGCGCACCCTCAATATCGAATCGAGAGGGGTGCTTGGAATTTCTGACCCATTGGCTAAGTACTTAGAAATTTTGCGCAATGACAATTTTTATATTGGATACGAAACAGATATAATTCGAAACGACTTCAGTCTACACATTTCAGAGAGTAATTTGGTTTGGGCTCCAATACCACCTCGCGATCTACAGCGAGCCAATGAGGTTTTCGCAAAGAAAAAAAACTCAACTTTGACACTAGGCTTTATTGGCAGCGCAAGAAAAAATAAAGGGTTTGACTCCATTCCTCAAATACTCAATATGCTTAGAACTAGTAAAATAGATTTTAAAGCAATAATTCAATTAGCAAATTTTGAGTGGGATGATTATCCAGTTACGTGCGAATTACTGTTAGAATATAAAGCTCAAATTAAATTTCTCGATGGAGGATGTTCTGAAAATCAAATTTTAGATGCTCTAAATCAGATTGATTTTTTAGTTATGCCCTACTCGGTTGAGAGTTATAAAAAATCAGGTTCAGGAATTCTATTTCAAGCCGCAGATTTGGGTATACCAATTCTTGCAACTGATGGAGTTGGATTTGATTGGGATTTAAAGAAATACTCAATAGGTATCACCTTCAAAACCTTAGTAGAACTAATTAATACCCTGAAAACTTTAGAAAATTATCCTCAAGACTTCGAAAAAGCTCTTAAGTATTATAATCGAGAGAGAGAAATAGCCACAAAAAATCTACTAGAATTAATTTTGTAAAATGATAATTATGATTGATGCTTCTTGCAGTAAGTTTTATACGCATAATTCATCTTATATGCTGACTTACGCAAAACGGGCAGCGAAGATGTTCCCGAAAGAAAAAATAATATTTTGGATAGGTGAATCAGCTGACAATGAAACTATAAGAAATTTTTCTGACTCTGTTTTTCCTATACTTAGATCACCTATCTACAGTTACACGAGAGATTTTACTTTTTTTTATTTACGAGATTTATTATTAAATTGGGTAGCCAAGTTAATAAGCAATTTACAAATTCTTGGTTTCATACAAACTGTGCTTGAAAACTCTGTTTTTTACTTTTTTACTCGAATACCGGTTAAACAGACGAAGGTTTTGTCTGAGCAAGGAGAAAAACTCAGTTTTATTCTGCCATCAGCGGACGGGCTTACTTTAAGGATTATCCAAAGAATTATTGAATTAGGATATCCTGTTCAATCAGTACACATTAGGACATTGGCGGCTGAGAGTCGAGGCATTTATGGCATCGATGATTTTCCTAGGTATTTTCTTAACTTGCAGCAAAGTAACCCAAAAATTGAATTTAAGGTCGGCTGGGAAAGCCATGTAATAGCTCAAGGATTGCTGGAGTCAGGTATAAAAAGTGGTGACATTTATTGGGCTCCGATGCCAACCTCTAGGGAAACAACTTACAAGTTGCTTAATTCGCCTTTAAAAATAGGGTTTTTGGGGGCAGCACGAAAAAATAAAGGTTTTGAGCTAATTCCTAGAATTTTAAACATCCTGGTGGGGAGCAACATGGTTGTATACGTTCAATTAGCTTCACAGCCATGGCCGGGATATTCAGATATTTTACTTCAGATTGAAAATCAAAGTCGAAATATTAAATTCATCAAAGGTGGAATAGCCCACATAGACCTTCTGCAAATAATAGCCTCTGTCGATGTTTTAATTTTGCCTTACTCATTTCTGCAATATGAAAAAATGGGTTCCGGAATACTTTATCAAGGTGCAGATCATTTAGTTCCGAGCATCTCTTTTAAACAGCTTGGATTTTCGTGGGACATTGAGCACTTCGGAATTGGTGCCACTATTAATGATTTAAGTGAATTGAAAGAAATTCTAAATTCTAAGAATGTATTGACTTGGCGAGCTAATATTGAAAAGTATAACGCTCAAAGAAACGTTGCAGTAGATAGTTTCCTATCAAGAAAGGTATTACTTTCTGAGTAAATAACCAATTGGATACATAGGCTTTAATTTATCATTTATAATAGTTAAGTGAGATGTTGACATGGGTTTTGCAGGCGAGCTTGATATATCATGTGTTTTCAAAATCCAAGTAATTTCTAATGCATCGTATAGACCTAAATCAGCTGTTGCCACATATGCAGAGTAGTTGTTAGCTTTTACGAAGACTGGATTATAGTGCTCATGTAGTTGTTTAATTAAGTCTAGCCTATTGTTTAGATTAAAGTCGTTGAACCTTGGGATCAATTCATGAAATTCGCCAACAATTATCTGAGGTAAATTGCTTTGGGTAAAAATTTGATTAATTAAACGCCATTCAGAACCTTCAATATCAAATTTTAAATTCCATTCGTCAGAATTTGAAATTCCTGCGACTTGTAAAATTGATCCTAAGGTGATTGAGGAACTGGAATCCATATCACCCCAATTCTTTTTTATGAGTTTTATTCTCCTATTCAACCTAATTTTCTTGGTTATGTTCAAATCAAAACCGTAAACACTATTACCTTGTTTAGCCAATTCTTCTTCAAATTGAAAGTGACTCCCTATGCCAATTGCAACCCACTTTTTAGACAAAATTGACTCAGAAGTAGTCACATAAGATCCATCCAGGCTATTACCTATTAAAACTAGTTGATCAGAATCAGAGGCTTTGTGCTCAAAAATGTATTGGCCTAAAGTTTTTAGGTAGGTAAGAATTCTGTCACTCTCTAATCTCATAGCAAGTTCGAAATCTTGCACTACATTATTGTTGTTAATAAGCAGTTTTTGATATTTATAGTCCGAAAAATCCAATAATTTTTTCATTAAAGTTGAAATTAATTTAGCCATACCTGGTATCCTGCGAACCAGCCCAAAGTTAGCCATGCAATAAATATATCTACCTACGAGCACTTTTAACAAAAGGACTTTTTTGTGAAAATGCAGACGGCTAAAGCGTTAGTAATTGGCGTGTATTGCTTTGCATATTTGCAAATTACTGTCCGTATGATCGACATTGTGGTGCAAAATGGCCACAATTGGGCTACTGGCGAGTGGTTGATTAATTACGCAGGGGGATTTATTCGGCGTGGGCTCACAGGGTCACTTTTAACCTTACTTCCATATTCTAGTACCACTCTTTTAATAATACTGTGTACAAGTTTGATGCTTTTAGTCACTTTTATATTTTTCTCAGTTTTAGTCCCGCAGATAAACAAAAACTTAGATATCACCACCATATTCTTGTTACTAAATCCTGCTTTCCTGCTTTTTATAGCTTGGGATCCAAATGTTTTTATAAGAAAAGAGTGGTTAGGGTTTAGTATTATTGTTTTGTTGGCTTATAATACATTTAAATTTAAACTTATAGTTATAGATTATATAGTAATAATCTTTTTCGCTCTATCTATTCTTAGTTCTGAAGTTAACTTTGTTTTTATCTCAGCTTTGTTTTATTTTTTTTCACACCCTATTAGAAAATCGAATAATCAGAAAACTCTTCAACTGAAAATATCTTTAATCGTTTCTGCTGTACTTGCATTATTGCCTGTTTTATATTTTCATGGTACCGAGTCAGACTCAAAATTAATTTGTGATTTCCTTATTACTCGTGGCTTCAACCCTGAAATGAACTGCAATGGAGCAATTGCTGTTCTTGAAATGTCGATAAGTCAGGCGATGGAGCATTTTAATGATGCATATCCGGGATATTTTTTTTATATTCCTCTAGCATTCATAAGTTTTCTTCCAATTAAATTTTCGGAATGGTATCTAACAAATCGTAAAACTGCACTTTACTCGGGAATATTGATATCACCACTTTTTATTGTTGCTTGGGACTATGGAAGGTGGATTTCAATGTACGTAACACAGTTAACAATAATTATTTTGTTCGAAAGGTATTTTTCAAAAGGTAGCAAAATTTCTATGTCAGGGTTAGTTCTAACCAAGTCCCAGGGCATTGCATTGTTTATTATGGGCTTGTGGGGACTTGGCCACGGCGGCAATCCAATTACTAATGGGTGGTTAGGGTTCTTTGCGACACTATCTAGATTCTTAAGGGATATGGTTTACCTCATTACTTAATTAACCACACACTTACATGCAGAGTAATTTTCGGTGGGATCGAGTAATCAAGATTTTTTGACACATAATGGTTTGGTATTTAATAAATAATTCAAAATTTTGGCAACTTTGTCATTAACTTACGGGTAATTAGTTTTATGTTAGTGGAGAAGATTGGGTATATACTCACTTCATGCAATCTATTTCTGTTATCGGTGGGTGCGGGCATGTGGGCCTACCTCTTTCTGCGGTGTTATCTAATAATGGATTTAAAGTTTTTGCTTATGACATTAATCTTAAGAGCGTTAACTTAGTCAATGAGAAGAAAGCACCTTTTTGGGAGCCTGGTTTAGATGAATTGATATTAATTAATTCCGGTAAGAATTTAATTGCAACGGACAATCCACATGTTATAGCTGAATCTGAAATTGTTATCTTGATAGTCGGCACCCCTTTAGATGTGCATTTGAATCCTGACCCAAATGCCGTAATAACAGCCGTGAAAGATGTTGTCCCATTCCTCAGAAGTGATCAATTATTGATATTAAGAAGTACCGTTTTTCCAGGGGTTACTGCGAAGGTGGAGAGACTTATAGATTCCTTAGGCTTAAACATTGAAATTGCATTTTGCCCAGAAAGAATTGCTGAAGGCCTTGCTATTAAGGAACTCCATGAATTACCTCAGTTGATTGGAGCGCGCTCAGAGCAAACTGCTGCGGCTGCGGCTCTAATTTTCCAAAAATTAGGTGTTAAGACAGTCACAATTACCCCGGAAGAAGCCGAGTTTGCCAAACTCTTCACCAACACTTGGAGATACATTAAGTTTGCGGCAGCAAATCAATTCTGGATGATGGCAAACGACTCGGGAGTTAGTTACGAGAATATTCGTGATGCTATTAGATTTGAGTACCCTAGAGCAAACGATCTTCCTAGTGCAGGATTTGCAGCTGGGCCCTGTCTATTTAAGGACACAATGCAACTTTCGACTTTCAGTGGGAATAATTTTCCATTGGGACAGGCGGCCATGCTGATTAATGAAGGACAGCCAAACTATATAGTTGAAAAGCTTCGTGAAAAATTCGACTTACAGAATTTAACTGTTGGCATTCTTGGAATGGCGTTCAAAGGCGAATCAGACGACAATCGGTCATCTTTATCCTATAAGCTAAAAAGAATACTTAAGTTTTATTGTAAAGAAGTTTTGACCACCGACCCTTATGTAAAAACAGATTCGAATTTGATATCACTTGAAAGAGTAGAATCAGCTTGTGACATTTTGATTATAGGCTCACCGCATAATGAGTATCAAGAGCTTAAAACTGAAAAAATAGTAATTGATATTTGGAACCTGCGTAAATCCGGCTCTGCGGTATGAGTTATTTGCGAGGCAGTTTGATCGTTCCTGCGCAAAATGAGGGCGAGTTTATAAATACGTTTTTATTAAGATGTGTCGAAAGCATTAAGACACCTTTAGAGATACTAATTGTGGTAGACAATGAAGATGATACTACTCTTAGCGCAATTAGTAATGACTTTAACTCCAACAACTTAGTGGTACGAAAATTGATTAACACTTATGGCAATGGCCCAGCAAATGCAGTCAAATTCGGTATAGATTCTGCACAAACACCTGTCTTGGTTGTTACTATGGCGGATGGCTCAGACGACCCAAACGACATAGATAACATGGTTAGACTAGTTGAAAGAGGTTGCGCAATGGTAGTTGCTTCGAGATACATGCCCGGAGGGCAGCAGATTGGTGGGCCAAAAGTGAAAAGACTTTTGTCCCGAAATGCAAGCCGAATATTGCGACTTTTCGCCGGAATTAGAATTAATGATGCTACGAACTCTTTTCGAGCATTCTCTGCCGAGTTTGCACATAAATCTGAAATTAAAAGCAAGAATGGGTTTGAATTAGGTCTTGAGTTAACCGCTAAAGCGATACGGAGTAAGCAACTTATTGCTGAAATTCCAACCATTTGGATTGATAGACAAAGTGGTAACTCTAAGTTCAAGCTTATAAAGTGGTTACCCTCATATATAAAATGGTTTTTATATTGTTTTGGTCCCAAAAATCTGAATTTGAATAGAGGGTAAATTTATGGAAAAGGTTTTAGTTACAGGTTCAGCTGGATTCATAGGTGGTTATATAGTTGCAGAATTGCTTGAACAAAAATACCAAGTGATTGGACTTGATAATTTATCCAAGTATGGACGAGTTACTAGATCTTTTGAGGATAATTCAAATTATAAATTTGTGGTGGGCGATGCTTCGAATACAGAGTTGCTAGTTGAGTTAATGAAAGATTGTGATCATGTAATTGGTGGCGCAGCCCTGATTGGTGGCATTTCATACTTTCACGAATATGCTTATGATTTATTAGCTAAAAATGAGCGCATGATTGCGGCGCTTTGTGACGCTGCAATTCTTACGAGAAAGACTCAAAAAAACCTAAAAAAAGTGACCTTTATGTCAAGCTCAATGGTTTATGAAAGTACTGACCGATGGCCAAGTAAAGAAGGAGATGAGGCTTTAATTCCCCCACCAAAGTCAAGTTATGGATTTCAGAAGCTTGCTGTTGAATACTTCGCTCGAGCTGCTTGGGATCAATATCAACTACCGTACACAATTTGTCGACCATTTAATTGCGTAGGGATTGGCGAGGCTAGAGCAATTGGTGGTGCTGAAATTAAATCTGGTGATATTAGCTTAGCTTTGAGTCATGTTGTACCTGATATTGTACAGAAAATACTAAAAGGTCAGCATCCTCTTCACCTGCTAGGTGATGGCAAGCAAGTTCGTCACTACACTTATGGTGGAGATTTAGCGAAAGGCGTAGTTGCAGCTATGGCAAGTGAAAAAGCGCTAAACGAAGATTTTAATTTGTCCACTTCAACCTCAACGACAGTTTTAGAACTGGTTGAACTTATATGGTCAAAAATTAATCCTGAGAAAGAGCTGAAAATTATTTTTGATAAGCCATTTACACATGATGTTCAAAAGCGCATACCTGCTGTTGAAAAAGCCAAGAGAGTTCTAGGCTTTGAAGCGAACACAACATTAAGTGAAATGTTAGATGAGGTTATCCCATGGATCAAGTCAGCAATAAGTCAGAATCTTATTTAATTTATGAAATCACCCAATCGTAAAGTTATATTTAATGATTGGTACTTTTAATGCCAGTAGCACTAGTAACGGGCGTAACCGGTCAAGATGGGCACCATTTGACACGACTACTAATCTCGAAAGGGTACAAGGTTGTCGGAATTGTAAACGGTCAATCCAACCACCGAGCAGAATCATTTTCAGGATTATTCCCTAAGGTAAATCTAGTCCGTGGAGATTTAACAGATTTTTCCAGCTTAATTAACGTTGTCAGCAAAGTTATGCCTGATGAAATCTATAACTTGGGGGCAGTTAGTCATGTGGGATTAAGTTTCAATCAGCCAGAACTTACTGCAAATGTTACTGGATTAGGAACACTTAGGCTGCTTGAAGCTGTGAGGAGATTGGGACTAGAAGATAAAATTAAATTCTATCAAGCGTCTTCATCGGAAATGTTTGGAAAGGTTCGAACTACACCTCAGAATGAATTAACTCCCTTTCATCCTAGGTCTCCTTATGGTGTTGCTAAAACTTTCGCCCACTACACCTGTGTAAACTATCGTGAATCGTATAACATGCACATATCTTGTGGCATATTATTTAATCACGAAGGTGAATTTAGAGGACATGAGTTCGTTACCCGAAAAATAACCTCTAGCGTTGCAAAAATAAAGCTTGGTAAAATTAATAATTTTTCATTAGGCGCCCTATCGCCAAAACGTGATTGGGGATATGCAGGTGACTATGTTGAGGCGATGTGGAGAATGACGCAACAATCTTCGCCGGACGACTTTGTAATCGCAACCGGTAAAACACATTCAGTTCGAGATTTTTTAGAAACTGCCTTAGAGGTAGCTGAATTAGACACCGAGATCGAAAAATACGTCACTTTTGATGCGGATATGAAAAGGCCAGCAGAAGTAGACTTATTAGTTGGGGATTCAAGCAAAGCAAAAAAAGGACTTGATTGGGAGGCAAAAATTAATTTCAAGGAGTTAATAACACTGATGGTAGAGAATGATTTGCGTTTAGAAAGTTTTGGTGTGTGAATATTTCTACAGAAGAAGTTAGTGCCAATTTTAGCGAAACTGGGATGACATTTATTCTTCAGCAGGACATGTTCAAGTCTGATTAAAGCAAGTTTAATTTAAGAGTTGGAAGGATATCCACCAATGTGCTTAAACAATGACTGCTTTAGTTTCCAAAAATTTTCGAAATCTAAAGTTGCAATTTTTATCTCAGGGCCTGGCAACCTCGAATATCCATGGGCTTTAGAAACTGCACTGAGACTAAAAGAGGATGGTGCACATGTTACAGTATTTGATATATCTGATTATTCCCTCAAATACTCTGCAAGAATTAAATTATTCGATAAAATACTGCCGGTAAAAACTCGAAAAATTCTAAGATGGATTTTTCTAAAAAAAAATACAAGAATTGAGAATAGATTTTCTAAATTTTGTACCGATAATGAAATACCCTATTTTAGAAAAAAATCAAATAGAATTGTTAATGAATATATTCTCAATAAACTTGTAAAAATCTCAGACTTCAATAGTGTTAACTGGGGATTAATCAAGGCTAACGAGATAATTCATACCCACTTGTCCAGTAAATACAAAAAGAATTTAGTAGACCACGATTTAGTACCACTATCGCTTGTAATTGGAATTCAAGAATCTGTGATGGAAACTCTTGATTTTATCAAATCAATTTCAACTCAAGAATTTGCCTACTACTTTGTCTGCAATGGCAGGCAGCCAGTTCAGGCTGCACTAACCACTTATTTGAGGTCTCAAGGGAATTGTGTATATCTATATGAAGGAGGTGGGGGATATGTATTTCCCGAGATATTAACTAAACATATAGATTACTGGGAAACAAGTCCCGCAAACCATGTTGAAACTCAATCTAAAATTTTGTGTCCTCAAAAATTGAACAAAATTGATCGAAATATAATTGATAAAGTTATATCAGCTTTTCGAACTCAAAGTTTCATGCCCTATGTTTTAAACTATTTAACGAATGATTCTCCGAAATTCGATGAGGCACGTCTAGGGGTGGCAGATAGCTACGCATTTTTTACAACATCACAATACGAATTTTCTATTCTGAATGAACAAAGAAAAAACCCCCAATATTTCCAAAATCAAATCGATGCCGTTCAATCAATTCTAAATAATTTAAATTCAAATGATAAATTATTTATTAGAGTACATCCTGGTGACCCAAACATGCCAACACAGCCAGAACCTGAATGGGAAATATTCAGAGAAAATAGGCACGTTGAAATCATAGATTCAAATGATCGAGTAAACTCTTATGATCTGGCAAAGTACATGAGAGCAAACTTTGTATGGGAATCTATAATTGGATATGAATTTGCTGTTACGAATATACCAATAGCTATTATGAGTGAGGCAGCAATTTATGCTCCGTGCATGCCAGAAATCTGTGTGTATGATGAAGAAATGTTAAAGAAATTTATAATGCAGCCGATTCTGCCCAAATTTGAATCTTTGTTGAGTTATTCAAATTATCTGGCACAAGGTGGTTTTCCAATCAAAGCTTCGCATGAAGAACCGGATCGAAAGATTTTTCTATTGAATGAGCGTGTGGATATTTACAAAGAAATATTCAAAAAGCTTCCTGATAAGATAAGGATTTACCTAACTTGAGTCTCAGTACCGAACGAATATCTGTTGCGCATTTGACTGATGTTTTTGATGGAAGGAATAATAGTGGAACAGCAAGAGTAGCAAAAGAATTGATAATTCAATTAGCAAAAAATAAAAATGTTCATCAGACATTTATTCATTTTGGCAATTCAAATGACCCAATTTATCGCTTGCCTAATTCAAATGAAATAATAATTCCGATGCAAAAATTTGGTGTGGCAAGTCATTTTTTCTCATTTTTAACTTTCTGGATTAGAAATATTTGGACGAAAGAGATTAAAAAATTTGATGTGGTACACTGGCACTCAAGTAGAATTTATCCATTTTTCTTCTTAATTCCAGCACAAAAAACTGTAGTAACGCTTTATGATGCTACTAATAGAATCATAAAAGAAATTAATACATTCTGGACTAGAATTTTTTATTGGAATTTGCGAATTAGTATTTTCAAATCAGATTTCATTATAGGATCATCAAAAGATGCGTGCAGAAAAATAAATAAAATTAGTAAATTTCCAGATCGCAAAATTAAATGTCTATATCTTGGCTCAAATTTTGATACGCTACAAGCCAAGAAACCGAAACAATTATATAATCATAAAGATTATTTTCTTTGCGTGTCTCGATGGCAGCCGTACAAAAATGTAGCGAAACTTGTCAATGCCTATTATTTAGCAAGTGCGCGAGACTTTAATTTACCAGTATTGATACTTGTCGGCAAGCCTGTCAATGGCTATTGTGAGCCAGCACTACTTATTAATGAGTTTAAAATAGAAGAAAAAGTCTATGTTTTACAGGACTTGTCAGATGAAGAATTGGCATATTTATACGACGGTGCCTTGATAAACATATCTCCGTCTTTGCATGAAGGATTTGGTTTGCCCGTTTTAGAGGGTTTAAAAAGAAACTGTCCTTCTTTAGATCACGTTTTTACTTCTACTTCTGAAGTTTCAGGCAATGCTGGAATTCATATTGATATGGAATCATTGCTAGGTATTACAGATGCATTATTGCAAATTTCACAAAAAAGAGAATTGCTAACTGAATTGAGATCGAATGCATCCAAACGAGCCAAGTTGTTTACTTGGCAACAGACGGTTGAGGATCTACTTAAAATTTATAGTGATTAACTGTAAGGTCACAATTTAGCCACTAAAACTTGTAAGCCAAAAAACTTATGTGGGCCCTGTCGGGATCGAACCGACGACCCACGGATTAAAAGTCCGTTGCTCTACCGACTGAGCTAAAGGCCCGATTTATCTTGCTGTGTAAACACTTGCTACTGCCCCGATCCTAGTGTACAAAGTTGAAATCTTTCACCCTGCTGCGGCTTTACTCAATCTGTCTCGAATTGCGAGGGCAAGTCCCGAGCCCAAAGGCTGGATCACAACGATTCGATTAAGCCTTTTTTTATCTGCCATTCGTAGCGCGGAGTACAAAATTTTTGCATACTGTTCAATGGTTGCAGGAGATCCCAACCTAATCGCTCCTAATGGTGTCTCGATTTCTGCCATTGCTAAAAAACCATCTCCAGTTGACGTATTGGCATCTAGCACTACTTCAGCCAATGGGGCATAGTGAGAAAGCATAAGTCCAGGCACTCTTACTGGACTTTCATCTAATTTCGAATTACTCACTTCACATATACCTTCGATCATTTCCATTGAGATAAATCCTGGTCTTAAAATAGTTGGAGATTCATTTAAGCACCCAATAATTGTTGATTCTATTCCAATTTCAGAATGACCACCATCTAATATCAAGTCATCTAGAGCAAGATATGATTTTAGAGCATAGCTTACCGACTCTGCTGTTGTGGGAGAAACTGCGCCAAATCTGTTTGCGCTTGGTGCTGCAACGCCTTCCCCTCCTAATTGTTCAAAGTGATGCAATAACATAAGTGCTATGCGATTTGCTGGAACTCTAATTCCAACGCAATCTTGCCCTCCGGTAATAAAATTCTTAGCTAGATTACTTCGCTTAAGGATTAGTGTCATTGGTCCAGGCCAAAACTCTCTTGCAAGTTTTATTGCATATCCGGGAATATCAATGGCCCATTTATCTAAATAATTCATAGATGAAATATGGACTATCAGTGGATGGTTAGTTGGCCTGTTTTTCACAGAAAAAATCCTATTTACTGCTCCTTCATTTGTCGCATCCGCGCCTAACCCATAAACTGTCTCCGTTGGAAAGGCCACGAGTTTCCCAATCTTTAGTGCGTTTGCAGCCTCTTTAATTTCACTCTCTGTGGTGTTGACCTTAGATTCCATGAATAAATCATCCCATTTTTCAAGTTTTGATCTGACCCATCTGCCCTATACCCTTATCCCTCTAGTCCCCATCGTCTAGTGGCCTAGGACGTCGCCCTTTCACGGCGTTAACACGGGTTCAAATCCCGTTGGGGACGCAAAGAGGTTGGGAGTAATTTCAACCTCGAAAGGATGGCCCAGTAGCGCAGTTGGTTAGCGCGCCGCCCTGTCACGGCGGAGGTCGCGGGTTCAAGTCCCGTCTGGGTCGCGGGTATTTTTAAAGGCTATGCCAGCAGCATTTCCTGAACTTATTCTAAATTGCATAAACTTGAATTTTTCTCTATTACAAAATTTGAGAAAACTCTTGTTAAGACTAATGTCATCGGAAATTATAGCAACTGGATCTAGAACTTTTTGAGCGATTTTAAACTCTGAATACATGTTTTCAAAACTGTGGTCACTATCATGAAAAAAAATAATTTTATTATGCTCTAACTTTAAATCATAAAGACTTTTAACAAGACTTTTTCTCACTGGATTCTTTAATAATACTCGCTCAAAACTAAAACCGGGGATTACATTTGATTTTTCATCTAAATCAAAACTGACGACTTTAATTTCTATTTCTAGAGCTTCACTTAATTTCTCTACAAATCCCGCAGATACTCCATGTTGAGTACCTGTTTCTATATACGTATTAGGTTTAAAAGCAATTACAGCTAACCCTATTGCGTACAACCTGTTTTTAGGAGAATCTTTACCAACTGTGCCAATCTTAATTTCAATATCGTTGTTCAACAGTATTGTTTCGCAGTCAGCAAGATACTTATCAACAAAGTTTGAGATAAAGTCAAATTTGTTTTGGTCAAGATTTAAAAACTTTGTAACAGCAACTGAAGAGGTGTCAAAGCTTTTAAAATCCGGTTTTTTCCTTTTAAATGCTTTTTCAAACAATATATATTTAAGAGTGCTAATTGCCCCATAATTGATAAGTCGCCAAACCACTGATCCAGGCATATTTTGGCTCACTTTGAGATTCATAATTGAGTTTAACATTCATCTATATTTAAAGTACTATTAAACTGTGGCTGAGTAGCTCAGTTGGTATGAGCGAACGACTGAAAATCGTTAGGTCGCCGGTTCGATCCCGGCCTCAGCCACCATTCAAAACATAGCTGAGGTTCGCTGAAAAGATTGGTTTTAATGAAAATTTGGTTAGAAGCTTTGAAGGATAAATACTTTGAACCCTCAATGCTCCGTTGGGCAGTAGTTGGTATTTTGACAACTGTAATTGATTACCTGCTTTTCATTTCTCTTTATGGGCCAATTAATTCAGTATTTTTAGTGAATTCAATATCGGTAAGTGTTGCCACTTCACTCAATTATTACACCCATTATCGTTGGACATTTAAGAGTGAACAAAACCATTCACGCTCTGGATTTAAGTACTTACTCAATCTTACCTTTTGGTGGTTTGTTTCAACCTCAATTATTCAATCTTTGATTTTGGTAAATATTGATCCAAGAATTGCAAAACTGGCCCCACTGGTATTTATTATACCAATAAATTACTTTGTCTTAAATAAGTTAGTTTTTAGAAAAAAGACTTAAGAATCTTTTGTCCTAAAAAATACTACAAACATAAGCACCCACAGTAATGCAGCTCCGGTAACCGCATAACTTTCAATCGCAATATTTATACTTGAAATCAGAAGTGCAACTGCTGCAAAACCTGCTGAAAATGTCCATAGGGTAAAAGCTGCTTGTTTTCGTGATAGTCCTGCGCGAATCAATCGATGCGATAGGTGATCCTGTCCGCCTTGAAAAGGTGAAAGATGCCTTCGAACTCTTGATAAAACTGCAATAGTTGTATCTAAAATGGGAATTGCAAGCAGCAAGATTGGGATTAAATACGAACCAATCTGTGTTTGGGTATTTGGTTCAAATTGAACTGATAATGTGGCGAGCAAAACGCCAAGGAATAGCGCACCAGCATCACCCATATAAATCTTTGCTGGGTTTTTATTCCAGACTAAAAACCCTAGGGTTGCCCCTCCGGTTACGGTAGATAGAGCAGCAATTAAGTATTGATCTCCAGATAGCGCTAAATACGCCAGTGCCATGCAGGAAATCGCAACCGTCCCTGCAGCTCCACCATCTAGATTGTCAAAAAAATTTATTGAATTACAAATTCCAACAATCCACACAACTGTAATAATTGAATCAAAAATTGATGAGCCTGTTGGATTGCCAACATTGTCTGTAATTAACAAAATACTTGCAGTAAACACACCCGCAAACGTTTGGGCAATAAATCTTGGCAAGGGAGGTAAGTTTCTTATGTCATCCCATAAACCGATCAGTCCAAGTAATAGTGCTGGGCCAAGAACTGAGGTTGCTAGCCAGAAAGTACTCGAGTTAAATTCTGCAAAAAGTGAGGCACTGTAAGAAACTGTAATTACCCCAATAATTATTGCTACCCCACCTAAATAAGGAACAGGTTTCTTATGGGATTTATGTAAGGAGTTAGGTCGATCAACCACATCAGTTGCAATAGCAATCTTTCGCATGATTGGTGTTAGTACACCTACAAATAGATAGGAGATTACAAACAGTAAGAAGTACTCAGTATTTGTAATTCCCATTTGGCTAGATAATTTTAATTATGCTGAACCAGATTTGCGTCTATGCATCTTTGGGGCAGAGCCGCCAGTTTGCCCTGAGCCAACCTTGGATCCTGAGGCAGGACCTGCGCTCTTACCAGAGTTGGTGCCCTTTTGTTTTTTTGCAAGAGCTGCCAACATCTTAGCTTTTGAATCATCGCCAGTATTTTTCTCTTCGCTCATAGTTAATCTCTATCCATTCTTTAACTGTTGCTAGTTGTTTTCAGAAGAAGTGCTTTAACCTCAGACTCTTTATATCTTCGATGTCCCCCTAAGGTTCTAATTGAGGTTAACTTGCCAGATTTTGCCCATCTGGTAACTGTCTTTGGATCTACTCGAAATAATGATGCAACCTCAGCTGGGGTCAATAAGACCTCATGATCTGAGTTCATTTAAGTTGCCCCTTACTATCTTTAGTTGGTGAGTATGTCCGATTTAGACCTTATGAGGCAAGTATTACGGTTTGAGTCAGTAAATGACAAGTATCTAAAATTACATAGCCTGCTCAAAGGCTGCCACACGACGCCAGCGCGTAACTAATCGCTCATAACCCTCACCTGCCAGTGCACCATCTCCTGCCGCCAAGCCAGCGAGAGATCTAGCAACATCTTCAATTGAGGTATCCGCGTTTAAGCCTGGTTGACCATTTTCAATCAAAGATTTCTCTAAGTAAATAGCTAAACCTCCGTAATCACACTCCACAAATGAGTTCGCATCAAAAATAGACAGCCATTCAAGTAAATCTGCAATCTCCTGCTCAATTGGTCCATTGCCAAAAGCGTTTACCACGGCTTGATGGGCAAATAAACATCTTTGCTTAGCATTTGATATTGAGGTTCTAAGGATTGTGTAAGCACCATCATCATTGGTGCCTCTAATTCGATCTGAAGGCTCAAAGAGTGAAAACCAGCGTGGTGGAATGCTCCAGGTTGCAGTAATTATATGAGAGACCTTATCTTCAATACTCTCAGAGTTTAGTGAGAGTGCGTTTTCGATTTCTTTGGGTAGAAAAAAACTACTTACTGTGAATGGCATTGAAGATTTGAAATCATCTAATGCCGCCCAACATCTTGCCGCTGTTGACCATGGAGCTATGTATTTTTCGTCATCAATTTCTAAAATGTGCGCACCATCTAATTTAAGCGCTGGTGGTTCCGTCATAATTACTCGCTGAAGCGCCCTATGTTGCTCATCTTTACCCGTTGGTGTTGTGACTGAAATTTGACTCCACCTATTTTGATTCTCATTATCAAAAGCTTTTAAAGGCTCATAAACCCTAAGAGATGCAACATAAGGAGTTGGTCGCATTTGTTACTTATTAATTGCGAGGGGTGTAATTATCTTTGGAGGAGTCATCACTAAAATCATTATCCTCTTTTACCTCACCATGTAACTCTTTTGCTAAACGCTCGAGATCCATATCCTGATTTGAGTATTTTAGATCTCGTGCTACTTTAGTCTGTTTTGCTTTTGAACGGCCACGTCCCATTTGTGGGCTCCTTCAACACTCAATTAATTATCAGGCAGGTAGATTATCGCAAAGCTGGGCCATCAACCACCGGTGCTTTTCCCCCGGTAAAAAGGGTTTTAAGGCCGATTGCCTGTAGGAAAAGACTTATACCCATGATTGGAATACGGAAACGATGATCACCTATAGTTAACAAACTTATAAACCAATTTACAGAAATTATCAGTAACGCAAGTGAAGCAATTTGCCGCTCACCAAATCTAGCCCTCCAAAGAATTCGCAACCCGTATACCATCAAGCAAATACTGCCAATGAGCCAAGCCCAAGAGATAAATTTTCCAAAGTTTCCGTAAACAGCTGCTAGCGTTTCACGATCTGAAATAGATTGTTTAATTGGATGAACAGTTAGCCATGGGTTTCTTCCCATTGTTCCATTTTCTAACGGACCAAACCAAGGTGACCAAAAATAGATCGATTTATTCAGAAAAAGTCGAAAGCTATCTCTGGGATGGTTCAAGTACCATTCCAACACACATTTTACCTTCTGGTTATCTTGTTGTGCTTCTGTGCCGGATAGATTACACAAAACACCATAATCTCCTTTAGTTTGAAATCCACCGGTTGCACCAGATCCGGCGCCTATGTTCATTGTTACTCCTAAATTGGATGAAATAATGTTTTGACCAGTTGCATGATGATTTCTAAATATTAAAGTTGCTGGAAAACACAGCATCAAGATTAAGGAAAGAACAGTAATTCTTGCACTTAGTAAATCTCTTTTTTTGTAGATGAACCAAATGATAGGTACTAATAATCCTGTAGCAAGATATCTCGGTTGAAGCATGGAAATATACCCGAGTATAAGAGAACTAATGATTAAATTTTGAGTGTCTTTGCCATTGTTGCTTGTACTTAAGCTGTGTGTAAAAAGTCCTAAAGAAATTAAAAGGCCAGATGCAACTAGAGATTCATAGCCAATTACAATTGAACTAAGAGACAGAGTAGGGTTACAAATAACGATCATTAGGGTCAAAAAGGCAAAGTTTTTTAACCTAGTTTTTAGCAACTCATTTGCTAAGAAATATGCAGCGTATGAAAAAACTGCAGATTGCACAATTGATAGTGTTGTTAACACCCAGCTCTCTCCAAAGAACGATAAAAAATAAATTAGAAGAGGATATCCAGCTGGCCATTTATACAAAATCTCTTCACCAGAAAAAAAACCATCACGAACTAATCCAAAATAGCCCTTTAGGTAATTTTCACCATCAGCCCCTAGCCATGCGCCATCAATGAAATAAACTTGATTCCCGGATCCTGAGTTAACTCCCTCTATTCGAAAAATTATTGCTAATTTAATCAAGAATACAGCAGATGCCCAATATAGAAGATTTTTTGAAAGATTACGTTTTGTTGCACTTCTGGCTCGCTTTGATTTACTAGCCATCACATCCCCTGCTTTGAAATTGTGCCTAGTTTAGTCATCTGCGCAAATAACCCTTTAAGATTTGCCTTTGTGTCTGAAGTTGAAACAAGGCCCTTGATGCAAAACTCTTCCCAATAGGTAGGGTTGCCAACTAACTCAATCAATGTATGCCCACTCATTTCAACCACATTAGGTGGCGTTCCCCTTCTATGTACTGAGCCAGAAACGCACTGAATTGCAGCGTATGGCGGGATCCAAAGTTCAACTGAATTACCGGGTGGTACGTTTGAACTACTTTGAGTATTTCTTTAATCCTGCCTCTTAATTCCAGATCCTGCTTCATCTTAGTTGAGTTAATTCTACCTTACTGATCTTTACGTCCACAACTGACTTTATCTTTTTAGCAACAGACCTAGATTGCTCTGCTGCCATGCCAGCAAAATCTGATGGGTCTTTGATTAAATCATTAAGTTGATCTAGTGAAAATGGAAACTTTTTCTCACTAGCGAGTGCTTCAAAGAAATTACCCGACGTTGTTGAATGTTTTTTGATCAATTGGTGTGCCGCTTCTCGACCCATCCCAGCCTTAACGCACTCCATTAAAATCTTTGATGTTGCAAGCAGTGGAAGTTGCTCATTCAATTCCACTTCAATTTTTTCTTCAAATACACCAAACTCTTGCAAAATTGTCATAAATGTATGAAGTAAGCCGTCCAAAACATAAAATGAGTCTGGAATTACTACTCTTCTAACTACAGAGCATGAAACATCGCCTTCATTCCATTGATCTCCTGCT
>Ga0209550_10001984_pt1 | contig 19753 bp, 20 predicted proteins | sample LauGreSuBDMM15SN_2_FD_187567 | JGI IMG/M metagenome (GOLD analysis project Ga0209550, IMG submission 187567) | Freshwater lake microbial communities from Lake Michigan, USA - Su13.BD.MM15.SN (SPAdes) (version 5) | ecosystem: Environmental > Aquatic > Freshwater > Lake | place: Lake Michigan... | reverse complement strand
GGTGGTGGAGCTGGGCCGCATCACTGGCACACCCACCCCCACCGTCGAAGCGATCTACGCGGTCACCAAGTTGCTGGGGCAAACGCTGCAGACCCGTGGCGGACGACTGGCGGTGGCACCGCCTGGCTAGCATCTCATGCGTGGAAAGCTGATGTCCCATGTACAAAAGTATGAAAAAATTTATCTCGTTTTTTGTAGTTGCTGCGATTTCATTTTCAGCAATGACCTCTATCGCTCAAGACAAAAGTAAGCGCCCAAGTCCGCCAGCTTCAGTAACTGCTACTACCTCAAAAGGTGTAACTATTAGTATTAATTATAGCCAGCCTTCTGTAAAAGGAAGAACCATTGGTAAAGAGATTGCAACCTTTGGAGAATTGTGGCGCACAGGAGCTAATGAGGCAACTGTATTTGAAGTAAACAAGGAGGTAACTGTTGGCGGAAAAAAAATAAAGGCAGGAAAATATGGTCTTTATTCTATTCCAGGAGCAAAAGAGTGGACAATAATTTTAAACAATAAATCAAATTTGTGGGGAGCAGATAACTATAGCCAATCGGAAGATGCTGTACGTTTGATTACCCCTGCAGGTAAATCAAAATCATTTATGGAGAAAATGACTATTTTAATTAGTGACGCGGGAAAAGTATCTCTAATTTGGGGAGACACAACGGTTGATTTTAGCGTACAATAAATATTGAAAATAATTTTTATAAAAAAGCCCCGGATAATAATTATTGTCCGGGGCTTTTCAAATTAATCAACGCTATAAAAAAGGCTAAGCTTTTTATTTTACCATCATAGGATGATAAATCTTTTCAGCATTTTTTAATATTTCTTTTTTATCCAACGTCATATGTTTGGTTTGTTGGTTTTGAAACATCGTCATCTGATCTTTGTAGTGCTTAGAGTTGGATTGTTGAGAAGCGCCAAAGGTGTTGACTGACTCAATAATCGGAAGCCCTGATTTAGGATATCTCACCAAACAAATATAAGCATCACCAGTAGTAATATTGCGTGTACCGTTTATGTATGGCTTGCTGTAAGCTGCGGCAAGAACGTCAGGCATACCTTCTCCAGGTCTGGCATCGTCGCCACGAACCAACTTTTGAATATCACCCAATGTTAGGTCGATCGTACCAAAGTTTTTAAGAAAATAATCATTAATGAATTGATAGGTTTCAACACTTTCTAGCTTGGTAAGCTGTCTAGGGGGGCTGTTCTTAAGTTGCCTTGCAATATATTCATAGGCCAATAAAAAAACAGCAGCGCCCTTGCTATTAGCCACCGCCTTGTGATCCCAGTTTTGCAGTTGTGTAATTATTTCTTTAAGCGCTGGATATTCATTCGCGTTTAGATTTATTAGACTATCAAGCCCGTAGGGAAATTCGAACTGCGCGGGATATTGTCGATCAAACTTTAATTTTTTAAAACTTTCATAGTCCATTTTGTCTAAGCCACTCAGTAGCTCATATACCCTTTTGCTTCTGTTGTTATTATAAGTTTCAAAGCCGTCTTTAAAATCATATTTAGCAGGGTTCAAGTTCGACCTTGTATCGCTTGCCATAAAAGGCGAATGATTGGTATTAAACAAATAGCCAGCAGTAGGATTGGTATACTGTGGTAATGCTTCAATTGGTTTAAATTTTGTCCATAAGGTAGCGGAGCTATTTCCCGCAACGGTTCCTTTCCAGTTATAAGCGGGATCGGGGTTACGAATTGGAAGCTTTGCATTACTAATATAAAAAATAGTATCAAAACGATCGGCATAAACTATATTAAACATAGGCAAGCTCGTCATGCTTAAGGCTTTGTAAAATTCCGTGTAATTCTTAGCTTTATTCATACGATACCACTCTTCTAAAGCCTTACAATCCATGTTTGCAGGAAGTCGCATTGAGAAGACGCCCTTTTTTGTTTTAAGAGTAGCCCCATATTTACTCCAGTAAACCTTTTTGCTAACGGGAAAAGGAATGCCCTTAATTTTTAACTTTGCTTTTCTAACTTCCAGACTAAGCCATTGGTCATCAAATTTATATTGATTGCTATTTTTGGGATTAGATTGTAATTGAAATATGTCAATAATATCAGGGCTGTTGACCGTATGGGCCCAGCCAAGGTTTTCGTTGGTACCATGAAAAATAAGACACGCTCCAGGAAATAGTCCGCCAAGCATATTCCAGCCTTCCTCGCTTTGTAAATGAGCTTCGTAAAAAGCAACGGGACCTTCCACAGGCTGATGAGCGTTAATGGCAAGAAACGCTTCGCCAGTGGTTGTTTTAGAAGGATGAAAAGCAAAAGCATTGGATCCCTCAGATGAAAAACCTGGAATGGTTTCTATATTGCCCCCTAATATTTTAGGAAGCGTTCTTTCCACACCACAAAAAATACTAATAGAAAAAATACTCGCGGCTAGGTAATCTTTATTATTAACGGGAAAGGCTTTTTTATACTTGACATCTTTAGGATGGGCTTTTGCATAAGCATTTATACCCTGTACATATCCGCTTATCAACCTAATAAAGTCAGGGCTTAATGAACTCCACTGATCTTCTACCAACTGCCGGCAGCGTAAAAGGTTAAATACATAATCAGCCTGTGCGCCCTTTTTTCCTAGCGCCGAAGCCAACCTTCCTTTGCCTGTTAAAATTAACATTTGTAGGGTTGCGAAATCGTCTTCGGCATGCGCCCAAGCAAGACCATAGGCAACTTCTGGGTCTGTTGGCGCAAAAATATGTGGAACACCAAAACTGTCGCGAGCAATACTAATGTTTTGAGGATTAATTTGAGCTTTTGCGAAACTGGAACAAAGTAGTAATAGTAGTAAAATGTTTTTCATACTGAAAAGTAAAATAAAACTTTCATCTAGCCTAAAAAACGCAGAATATGTAATTCATCATTTTATATTAATATAGAAACAGTTTAACAACACCTTTAAACGCGATTTAAAATTTGATCATTATTTTCTTAATAACCACCCAATACAATTAGCTTTACCAAGTTCAAAAAATAAATTCGAATGGACGAAAGAGAACAGGCGATTGGCCAAACAAAAAAATGGATTAACGATGTAATTATAGGCTGTAACTTTTGCCCTTTTGCTGCAAAAGTTGTGAAACAGCAAACGATCTATTACCAAGTAGAAAATAGCAGCACCCCAAAGATTTGTTTAGATACTTTTTTAAATGAAATGATTCGCTTGGACGGAGACGCAACCATTGAAACAAGCTTTCTTATTTTCCCTCATTCTTTTGAAGAGTTTGACGATTATCTTGATTTGGTAGCTCTTGCAGAAAAATTAATTTTCGATAAAGGCTATGAAGGCGTTTATCAGGTTGCAAGTTTTCATCCTCTTTATCAATTTGAGGGAACGAAACATGACGATGCGGCAAACTATACCAATAGGTCTGTGTTTCCCATGTTGCATTTGTTGCGTGAAGAAAGTATTGAAAGAGCGTTGGAAAATTTTAAATCACCCCAAAGCATACCCGATAATAATATTAATTTTGCAAGAGAAAAAGGCTTGGTGTATATGAAATTATTAAGAGATAGTTGTTTATGAAATTAAAAAAAAGGTAAAAGTTTTCTTTGTTGATTTTCTCTAGCTTCGCTTCAGCCAACCTGTTATACTCATTCTGCTTCGATTGGCTACCATTACCTCGTGGATCATTTCATCGCTTTTAAAAAACACAGCTGTTTTTGAATAGGGTGAAACCTCTTGCACTCCATACTCTTGGTATAACTTTAGTTTTCCTCCATTTTCCTCTTCCCAATTTTCATTTAAATAATTGATCAAAGAATATTTTCTATTGTTGTCATTTTTAAATTGGTCTTTATGTTTTTTATAAAAGCTTCCTTGTTCATATAATGCATAATGAAACTCGTAGCCATTAATTCCTGTGTAGCAGGTGCTGTTAAGGTGGTCAATAAAACCTTCAATTTGATTTAAAAATTCCTGTTCAAAAACATTGTCATGTTTTTTATCCATCCAATAAATTTTATCACCCCTGATGGTTTGTTGGTTGTCTTTGATTGATTCATTGCCAACTCCTGCTGATTGAAGTAGGCCATCATTTTCTAATTGAAGAATGTTTTTTTGAAGGCCCTTTGATAAGGCATCGGATAAAAAATTGGTATCGATTCCTACTTTATTTTCAAGGTAACTATTGATGAGCAAATCAAATGGTTGGTACATTTTTAGGTTTAAGTTTGGTAAGATAGTTCTTTTGGTTGCGATCTACCTTCAATCATTTATTGTAAGTATTGAAAAGGGTTTTATCTTTATATTTCATAAGCAATCAATGAAAGAGTTTAAAAAATATTTTATCATACCTGCTTCACCAGATGAGGTATATTTAGCATTAACACTTCCAGCTACGCTTCAGTTATGGACAGGAGAGTTTGCGGAGATGAGTACCGAACCAGGAACAGAGTTTTCGTTGTGGGAGGGAAGTATTATAGGAAAAAACCTAGCGTTTGAGCCAGGTAAAAAAATAGTTCAACAGTGGTATTTTGGAGATCAGGAGGAGGAGTCAATAGTAACGATTAAGTTGCATGTACACAAACAAGGAACTTCTGCAGAGCTAGTTCATACCAATATTCCAGAGGAGGCTTATGAAGAAATGGTAGAGGGATGGAATGAAAATTACTTCGGAATGCTTATTAAGTTTTACGTATAAAAACGGATTGTGATTTGACTTCGCTGGCTTATCACCCCCACTTGTGATTCACCGCGGATCTTTATTACAACGCAAGCTATTTTTCAGAAGGTATAATGTATTTTTGTTTCCAATTAAAAACCAAATGGGCTTATTTATTACTCGGACGAGCTGCCCCTGTTGTGGCAGCGTAGACATCGCTAAAGCATTGGGCTGTAAAGATTTCACAGTTTCAAATGAAATATTTGATATTGTGGAGTGCGGAAGCTGCACGCTTCGCTTTACCCAATCTGTACCCGATCAGGCCGCTATTGGAGCTTACTACCAATCGGACTCCTACATTTCACACAATGATACAGAGAAAGGCCTGATAAATAAATTGTATATAAAGGCAAGAAATTATACGTTGAACTGGAAAATGAAGCTGTTAGATAAAAGCGCAGGAAACCAAGAATTTAAAAGAAAGGTTTTAGACATAGGTGCCGGAACTGGAGCCTTTCTTGATAAAGCGCAACATTCAGGTTGGGAAGTAACAGGCTTGGAGCCCGATGAAGGTGCGAGAAAAATTTGTTTTGATAAATATGGCATTCAGTGCGAATCGTCAGAAAACCTATTCAGACTTTCTTCTCAAAAATACGACGCAGTAACAATGTGGCATGTACTAGAACATGTGCACCAGTTGCACGAATATATAGACCAGATAAAGCGGGTATTGAAGCCCGGAGGCGTGGCTTTGATTGCACTACCCAATTATACCTCCAAAGATGCAGATGAATATAAATCCTTTTGGGCTGCCTATGACGTTCCACGGCATTTGTATCATTTTTCGCCTCAAGCAATGGGTTTTTTAGCAAGTCAACATGGAATGAACCTAGAATCTATGCGCCCAATGTGGCTTGATGCATTTTATATAGCAATGCTAAGTGAAGAATATAAACATAAAAAAAGCAACCTTTTGACGGCTCTTTGGAATGGTTTGAAATCAAATGTCTTTGCTTTAAAAGATAAGAGGGTCTGTAGCTCACTGGTTTATTTACTTCGCAATGATTAAATCTTAATAAAATTATAATAATAAATGGCAATGATTCTGATATAAAAATTAAAAAGTAATTTGCATTTTCATAAAAAAACCAACCAATGAAATCCATTAAAAAAATCTCTCTTACAGCATTTGCTACTCTTTTATTTATCGCCCTAGTGTCGTTTACTGCACAACAATATTATTCCTTAAAATTTTCTGAAGAAGCATTGAACAAGCATTTTCAAAATTTAACAGTGATTAAGCAAATTGCAGAAAAAAGCAATATGGCCCACCAAGAAGTATTGTTTATTAAAGCCAGTGTAGACAGTCTTCAAAAAGACATTATTGATCAGGTAAGGCTTCAACAACAGCCGCAGCCTGCTCCGAAGAAGTAATTAAATAGTTTTTGAAGAAAATAGTACTAGGAATGAATTAATAATGGCAATTCTATTGCGGTTGATTCATTCCGTTCTTTTTCTCTTCTTGTTCAGGAAAATCTCCCGCTTGCAATTCAATTCTTTTGGTAATATCACTCAATGAAGTAAGGCGCTGAACGGTGTAAGGGATGGTGTCTAGTCCCGATACAAACTTCAGAATATAATTATAAATACCCACTAAATTACCTGCTAAAATAGTAGAGCCCACCGCTTGGTTTGTAATCAACAGTGCGGCGCCAATGACTACTAAAACTAGTATTTCCATTAAACCAAAGCTCCAGGCTTCTTGATCTGAAATTTTTATCTGCCAACTGCGTAAATTTTTAAAATGACGAACCATTGCTGGTTTGTCTGCAGCACCAATAATATTTACTTGGTTCTCTAGTTCATCGTTTTTTAAGGTATTTAGGCGTTTCATTTTCTTACCATAAAAATAGCTGATCGCTACAACTGGAAGTAAAATAGTAAAACAGAGCAGTACTATTGCAGGGTCATAAAAAAACAGCAATAGTAACGACCCAAAAATATTAAACGCAGCTTCAAAAACATACACTAAATCAAACTCTAAAAAGTCTACAAACTCTTTTGCTAAAGTAGAGTGCGCGCTTAATTTTGACACTTCGGATGAATGAATTCTGCGAGATAAAAAACGAGTGACAAGCGAAGTATATATGCTAGAATAAGTTCTTGTGTCTAACATATGCCGAATGGTGCCAGCAATAAGGTATAGAAGATGGACAATTGATAAATAAACGAGCCCTTCGTAGCTGTTTTTCAATAAATCATTGATGGCCATCCCTAAAAAGAAGGGGCGTAGCAATGAGCCTGTCATCTCTAAGGCAAAAAGCAAATAGGTAAGCACCAATTGATACCGGTGCTTTAGCATTAATTTTTTTAAAATTTCAAACCTAGACATATTTTTTATTGGGCAAACAGAAAACCACTCAGAGTAAAGAAAATAAATAGGAAACAATCAATCCAAGTTGTTACTGAAATACCTCCTCTTTTGACTTAAAATATAGGCCGAAGTTTAAGTGTTGATTATTTTTCTCTTTCTGTAACAGAATTATTAACAATTCCAGTGATTAGCCCCCTACAGATATTGGCACCGCATTTACAGTTAAAGGGTTCCATGTTTTCATCCAAAAAAGCTGCATAGTCTAACGTGAGCTCTTCCTCTTTGGATATTTTTCTTGTAGCGATAACATTTAATCCTTGGTAAGCGGTATTGGGATTACAGCTATGATTTTGTGGGGCCCATTCAGAGGGGTTTTGGTCCCAGAGTAAAAAGACTTCTTTGCTAACAGGGTAGGCGTATCTTCTAAAGTTTTCTTTGTCTCTTTCCTCCCAATTTTGAGTCACATATTTCCGGGTTACTATTCTTTGTGACATTTCTTCTCCCTTAAAAATCAGCTCATCCATTTCTATGTTTTCAGAAGCATAAATACCATAGCCGGATATGGTATTTCCCCTTATTCGATATTTTTTTTGTTTTATTTGGTGTCTTGCTATTCCTTCTGTTATAATATGACGAAGGAAGTTAGCTTGGCCAAACCCATCATTTTTTAAAATATAATCCGCGCTTCCTTCATATCCATCTTTATAAAAAACGGAGCAAGTAAAATTTATTTCTAAAAAAAACAATTCACCTGCGGCATTCATTCTAAAGTCTAATCGAGCATACCCGACACCATTAAAACTTTGAAAAATTTGTTCTGCAGCGGCTCTTAATTTTTTTTCAATGGCGTCATCTGTAACTGAGATATTAGCATTGGGGTGTAATTCAGATGTTTTTAAAGCATAGGTTTTAAACTGATCAGCCCCTTGAAAAATATACTCAATAGGCTTAAAACTAGTCACCCCTTTTGCTTCGCCTGCATTAGCAGTAACCATCACCGTAAACTCTCTGCCTTCAATATATTCTTCAATTAATAGTGTGCCATATTCATCTATGATTGAATTTATTTTTTCTTTTAGCTCAGTAAAATTATTTACCAAGCTTTTATCATCAATACCTAAGCTGTCTCCTGCTTTTGCGGGTTTTACAAATAAAGGATAAGAAAGGTGTTGTATTTGGTTTTCTAAATTTTCTTCCTCTTCAATTAATGCATAGGCTGGTGAATGAACCCCGTCTGTGTATGCGACGTATTTCATTAATTCTTTTGGAGGGTCATACAGTAAGCTGGAGGGCCCGGTGAAAGGGAGGTTTAGTAGCTCAAGTGAATAAATTACATCAATTGAGGGAACCTCCCACTCAAGATATCCTTCGCATAAGTTAACAAACACGTCATAATTTTTCTTTTTTAAATCTTTTAACTGTTTGTAAGTAGTCAATTTATTTAGCATTACATGATCTACGATAGCCTCAGGAATAAGTTTAGACAAATCTCTTGGAGGATCGTACTGTTGATAATCAATATTAGCGTTTGAATAGTCAGGTTGCAATACACAAACTTTAATCGGAACATTTTTGTTTTCCGAAGATTTTTCCAATTTTGTAACTGGAGTATTTAAATAATATTTTGTTTCTTTCATGTTGCGAATATTTCAAAGGCTATATTATAGAAACCGGTCAAGAGATTTAGGTGTTTTTATTTACATTTTTTATTCAACAATATGGTGTTTTTTATCTAAAAGAAGAAGCACTTAATAAAGCAGCATCGATAATTTTTTTTACTAAACCTGTAAAGGTCTGTTTACTCAATCTTAAAATTGCACCAATAGAAGTATAATCTTCATCCTCACTTATTCCACATTGGGCATTCACTTCAAGCACATAAAGTTTACCTGTTTCGGAATCTTGTCTTATGTCTACCCTGGTATAACCTTTTCCTTTAGTGGCGACATAAGCATCCCAACTAATTTTTTTTAGCTCATCTAAAAGGCTAGGATCAGGGGCTTGATATTCGTAGAAATTTCCGTCATTTGGCATGGGGGCTTCCTCTTCATAGACTTCCCACAATCGATCGAAACTTAAAATACGCTCTTGCTCTGGCAGGGAAGGATGAAAAACGCGTTGTACAGGATTGTATATAGTTGCTTCAGCTGGCCGATCATATGATCCAACAATCAGTGTAGTGTATTCGTTGCCGTTGATAAATGATTCTACTACTATTCCATCTGTAGTTAAGTCCCATCCACGATATCCTGCAAACATTAAATGTATTTGTGTTTTTAAGTCTACCAGATTACTCACCACATTTTTAATTCCCAGCCCCATACTGCCTCCGGATACAGCGGGTTTAACAATTAAAGGGGTTCCAATTCTTTCAAAAATAGCATTTAAATTTTGGTCAGCACTTTGAATTGCCTCCCAATTAGCAGTGGGTATATTGGCCTGATCAAAGGCTATTTTCATAGGTATTTTGGAAGTGGTAATGTCATAAAAATATTCATCTGCACCAGTATAAACGAGGCCTTTTTCGTGAAGTAGTTTTACTACAGAAATTCCAGGAGTGCCATTTATTTCATCTCCATCACATATGTTAAAAACGACAGGAAATATTTGTGTCGTTTCTTTTTCTATAACAATATTGTCTATGATGGAAGCATAATTAGCCGTCGTTACAGGCTGCCAAACCCAATCTACAGCCAGCTCTTCAAAAGCTTTTTTGTACTCAGCAATGCTTTGATTAAAGTCATAATAGTAGTCAATATTTTCATCGCCATTTTCCAAAGAAGGTGCCAAAACCCAAACCTTCATTCTTTTTGAAGATATTGGCCGGCTAGTCTGAATTGATATTGGCATACTAGATTAGATATAAGATAGTAAATTAATAAAATTTAGAAAGTACTTATATTTAAAAATTTAATTGGTTAGTTAAAAATAAAGGGAGTAGAAAGAATATTTTTTCAAAAAACAATGACTCCAATTTATTTAGTGGTAAATGTATTGAAGCAAAGACGAATAAAAAAGTTATTCGCTAATTTTAATAAAATTATTTACTTCTCTAGGTTGGAGAAAGATGGGAAATAAAAAGGTTTTTCAAAAGCCCACAGTTCCCGTTTTAATTTTTTAATTCCCATGGGCTATAGTATGGTTCTAAATTTAATTAAAAAAAACAGCATGCGAGATGTTCCAGAAATACCTGATCCAAATTTATTATTACAATTAGTAAAAATGGAAATGCCTTTTGGGAAATATAAGGGAACCATACTGTGTGATTTACCTGTTTCATATCTTGAATGGTTTCAGCGAAAGGGTTTTCCAAAAGGCAAGCTGGGTGTATTGCTGTCTACTATTTATGAAATCAAAATGAATGGATTAGATAATTTATTAAGTCCTTTGAAGGGGCCGAGTCGAAAACCGTAATAAGTTGGTTTTAATAAAAACCTATTTTCTTCTTCTTGGAAAAATAATTGGATTAACTTTATAATGGGTCATAAATACAATAATTTTATTCAATGAACAATAGGCTCATATTAACGATAACCTTAAATCCAGCCATTGATAAAAGCACTGTCACGGATTTGATACAGCCTGAAGCAAAGCAAAGATGTTCTGAGGTATTGAATGAACCAGGTGGTGGCGGCATTAATGTAAGCAAGGCGTTAAAAAAATTGAAGGTAGAATCAATTGCTCTTTTTCCTGCAGGTGGACATAATGGCGAAAAGCTAAAAAGTTTACTGACAGCAGAAGAAATACCTTTTCATTCGATTGATTCTTCAGTAGAGACAAGGGAAAACTGGGTGGTACTGGAGTCGGAGACCAACCATCAGTTTAGATTTACATTTCCAGGAAAATCTATCGAGGAGTCGGTATTCAAAAATTTAATAGATGACATACGCTCATTTAGTCCCACTTATGTTGTTGCCAGTGGAAGCTTACCTCCAGGATTACCAGCCTATTTTTATGGATTAATTGTTAAAACAGCAAACTCAGTTGGCGCTCAATGTATAGTAGATACTTCTGGACCAGCATTGCAAGCGATGAAAGGAAAACAAGCGTTTTTAATAAAACCCAATATTAGCGAGTTGTGTAAAATGCTGAATGTAGATAGTCTTCAAAATAATGAAGTGCACGATGCTGCTCAGCAAGCAGTGAGGGATGGCTTTGCTGAATTAATTGCTGTATCGATGGGTCCAGAAGGTGCTTGGCTGGTAACCGCAGATGAAAAACACTTTGCCGCTGCCCCTGCAGTAAAAAAGAAAAGTACCGTCGGTGCGGGCGATAGCATGGTAGCAGGGATCACTTATATGTTGCAACAGCAACAACCCCTTCAACAGGTTATTAATTTTGGAGTTGCTTGTGGCTCTGCGGCTACCATGAATGAAGGCACTCAATTATTTAAAATAGAGGATGTGCACAAACTATATGAACAAATAAACTCAAATAAATAAGGATCACCCTAATTGCTGACTCAGATAAACAAGGGGTAAATCTTCTTCACATCTAGCTTCTAATAGACAAAAAGCAGTGTAATTTTAAGCGAACAATCGTTAAAATTTCAATTTTTTTGCTTTTTTACTGCTAACTTGCAAGACTAAAATATATGGATCATATGGATTATAACAGATTAGTTTCAGTAACCGGTTTAAGCGGTTTGTATGAATTGCTTTCTTCAAAAGCAGATGGCGGTATAGTAAAATCTTTAGAAGATAAGAGTACTAAGTTTGTAAGTACCCGTTTGCATAGTTTTTCTCACCTCGAAAGCATTGAAGTTTTTACATCTAAAGAAAATGTAAACCTAATAGAAGTTTTTGAGGCAATGAAAAAGAGCGCTGTAAAGCTTCCTGATTCAAAAGCAGACGCTAAAGAGATAAAAGCATATTTTCAACAGGTATACCCCGACATGGATTTTGAAAGAGTTTATGGAAGTGATATGAAAAAGATGGTGAAATGGTTTTCCCTTTTAGTTGAAAATGCAGTAGATATTAAGTTATCGGATAGCCATGATGGAGACAATACTTCAGTGCATGATGTGGTTACCCCAAAAGCTAAAAGTACAGAGCCTAAGCAAGCGGCAGTAAAAGCGGCACCACCCAAAAAAATTAATACACCTAGAAAGATGGCATAAATTAGTTAAAGTTGACTGACGCTACATTTTAAATGTTTGCTTTTTAACAACTTACTTAGACTGCCCATTGTTACCTTTGTTCTACTACCGTAGTTGTTTTCAGCTACGGTAGTCTTGTTACTACTCAAAAATATTTTTTATGTACACGGCTGATATACAAAAAACTCCCCGCCATTTTGTTCCCAAAGAATTTATGGTTACTGACTGGCAAAACCTAGAGCCTTATTTTAAGGATTTATTGGAGAGAAATATTGATTCAAAAGAGCGTTTGGAAAAATGGCTTCATGACCTGAGTGAATTGGAGGCGGTCGTAAGCGAGGATGCTTGTTGGCGTCAAATAAAAATGACTTGCGATACAGAAGACAAAACACTGGAGGCGGCATTTAATTTTTACTGTGTCGAACTGCAACCCAATATTCAACCCTACGCAGATGCATTGAATAAAAAGTTAGTGAATCACCCGCTAACCAAAGAGTTGGATACGAAACAATATTTTACCTATTTGCGATCTGTAAGAAAAAGTATTGAGTTGTTTAGAGAAGAAAATATTCCTTTACAATCGGAGTTAGCAGTAATGCAGCAACAGTTTGGAGTTATTTCTGCTAAGATGACGGTTAAAATTAACGGTGAGGAATACACGCTACAACAGGCGGCTAAATTTTTTCATCATTCTGATAGAAATTTAAGAGAGGAGGCGTATCGTAAAATTCAGGAAAGACGGTTACAAGATACGGAGCCTTTAAATAATCTCTATAGCAACTTATTGGAAAAGCGCAACAAGGAAGCACAAAATGCAGGCTTTGAAAATTATAGGGATTATAGATTTAAAGAGTTGGGAAGGTTTGATTATACCAAACAAGATTGCTTCGATTTTCATGAAGCGGTAAAGCAACATGTGATGCCGTTGGTAAATATGATTTATCAAAAGAAAAAGGAGAAGTTAGGGTTGGATATTCTTCGTCCATGGGATCTTGAAGCAGAACCAGCTGGTACAACTGCGCTTCAACCATTTACAACAGGAAAGGAATTAATTGATTTATCGATTGAATGTTTTTCAAAGTTGCGTCCTTTTTTTGGTGATTGCCTTACAAAGATGAATTCAATAAAGCATCTTGATCTTGAAAGTAGAATGGGAAAAGCTCCTGGCGGATACAATTGTCCTTTGGCAGAGAGTGGAGCACCATTTATTTTTATGAATGCCGCCGGACAAATGCAAGATCTAATTACCATGGTACACGAAGGGGGACACGCTATTCACTCTTTTTTGGCGCACCCATTGCCATTAACCGGCTTTAAAGAATATCCAATGGAAATAGCAGAAGTCGCCAGTATGTCGATGGAACTTTTTAGCATGGAGCATTGGGAGGTATTTTTTAGCGATGCTGAACAATTAAAGAGGGCAAGAGAGTACCAGCTAGAAAGGGTAATTACCATTTTTCCGTGGATAGCAATCGTAGATAAATTTCAACATTGGATATATGAACATCCGATTCATAGCAATGAAGAAAGAACTACTGAATGGAATAAAATACTTACTGAATTTAGCGATACAGTGGTTGATTATAGTGGACTAGAAAATTTTCGTAGTAATCTTTGGCAAAAGCAATTGCATTTATTCGAAGTGCCGTTTTATTATATTGAATATGGAATTGCACAATTAGGCGCAATAGGAATGTGGCAACAGTTTAAATTAAACAAAGAAGAAGCACTGAATAATTATTGCAACGCGTTGAGTTTAGGTGGAACTAAAACCTTGCCACAGCTTTTTGAAACTGCGGGATTAAAATTTGATTTTAGTCCGAACACAATCAAAGAACTAATGGATTTTGTGAAGCAAGAAATGCAATAGCTAGTTTTAAATGCAACTATATACTTGGATGTATTTGTCATCAGCCGAAAAACAATAAAAGATTTTTCTAAGATTAAGAGGTGTCCAAAATGATGTTTTAATTAACCAGTCTTAATTCCAAATCTCGAAAATGAAAGGAACCAATCGAGAATTATTATTCTTAAATTTGTAACTATGGATGAAGTAATCAACAATAAGGTAAGCGAGAGCGCACTGGTTACATTAAACTTAGAGCAATTTTTTCCTTCGGAAGAAATCGCTTTGTTTGATATGAAGGATTATTTATTTATGGGATTGATTTTGAAAGAAAAGGAATTTAGAGAATCGTTAAAAACAATTGACCTCGATCAATATACGAAAAAATCGGTAGCAGTAACCTGCAGCGCAGATGCGGTTATACCAATTTGGGCATACATGCTGGTCGCCAGTTATTTGCAGCCTGTAGCATCGGAAGTAGCTTTTGGAACAGTAGAAGAGGTAACCAATCAATTATTACTAAAAAATATAGGCCAAATTAATTTGATTGATTATACCGATAAAAGGGTGGTAATTAAAGGTTGTGGCGAATTACCCGTAGGAGAATCTGCTTATCTTGAAGCCACCAAATTACTTCGTCCTATTGCTAAAAGTATTATGTATGGTGAGCCCTGCAGCACCGTTCCAATTTATAAAAAGAAGTAACCACTATATTTTCTTGTAATGATTTTCGAACCTTAAGACGAATCAAAATTTAACATAAAAATGATAGAGGCTGTTTTAAAGGGTTTGGCAATTAGCTTGCTATTGGTGTTTTCGGTTGGCCCTATTGTTTTTACTATTATTAAGCAAAGTATTGTTAATGGCCGTGCGGGTGGTTTTAGTTTCATAACAGGGATTTGGTTGAGCGATTTATTAATTGTGGTACTTAGCAATGTATTTTCTGAAGCAGTAACTAGTCTGTTACATTTTAAAAAACCGATAGGATTAACCGGCAGCCTATTTTTAGTAGGGATGGGTATCTTTTATTTATTTTTCAAAAAAATAAAGCTACGAACGGAGGAAGAAATAGCGATTAGAATTTCAGGGGCCACTCATGCAAGATTGATAATCGCAGGCTTTTTCATAAATATCCTTAATCCAGCGGTAATTGCTTTTTGGCTTACTACTGCTACCACACTAGCCATTTCCAACTCTCCGAGGGAACGAATAATTATTTTTTCTACCTGTATCTTGGTCAATTTTGGAGCCGACGTAGGAAAAGTTTTACTAGCCGAAAAGCTAAGCAATAAGCTAACCCATAGAAATATTGTGCTAATTAATAAAATTTCTGGTCTGCTTTTATTGATATTTGGTATTGCAATTATTTTAGGACTTTTATATTCTGTAACAAATTAAAAATAAACCATTGGTTTGATTTACCTTTCCTATATATATTTTATTATATGAGCCGGATATTAATTGTTTTATTTTTGTTAATTGGCTATGAAAGTTTTGGACAATCTTCTGATGTCATTTTATTAAAAAAAAGAAAAAAAACACTCATTCGATATTATGCTGGTTCAGATATAACTATGATAACTACTAATGGTGTTTCACTGAACGCTTATATTACGCACATCAATGATGACACGCTGTTTTTGAAACAATTTGTTGTGCGTCAGACTCCAACAATGATGGGTGTGTTTGTATTAGACACGCTTACTACCTACAATTACCAATATCATTATAATCAAATCAAGTCTATAGCGAAACCAAGTCGCGGGTTTGATTTGTCTGCTAGTGCTGGAAGTTTACTGGGAGGTGGTGCAATTTTAACACTTGCTGGCGGAGTGGTGTATTTAGTTGATCGAGAAAAATTTAGTCCTGCTTTGATGGGCGCTTCTGTTTCCTTGACGGCCATTGGATATATTTTATCAAAGGTGACTAGTAATAATATTACGATTGGCAAAAAATATTCTCTAGAATATTTAAAGATAGCAGATAATAAAAAACAGTAATTTATTTTGTTTCAAATCCAATTGTCATTAGCATGCAAAAAGCTGGACGAATCATAAAAAAAGCAATTCTTTACCTTTTCTTCTTCCAACTTTTTTATATTTTATTTTGTAAGTGGATCAATCCGCCCATTACCATTACACAAGCAGTAAGTCTTGTAAAAGGCGATGGATTAAAAAGAGACTATGTAAGCTTTGATCAAATGAGTTCAAATATAAAGCTTGCCGTAATGGCCAGCGAAGATCAATTATTTCCTGAGCACAATGGTTTTGATTTGAAGGCGATTGAGAAAGCGGTTCAATACAATAAAAAGCATCCTAATAGAAGAAGAGGGGCGAGTACGATTAGTCAGCAGGTTGCAAAAAATGTTTTTTTATGGCAGGGAGGAGGTTTTTTTAGAAAGGGGCTGGAGGTATATTTCACCTTTATGATAGAAATTTTATGGAGTAAGGAAAGGATTTTGGAAACTTATTTAAATGTTGCAGAAATGGGAGAAGGAATTTTTGGAATAGAAGCTGCTTCTAATTCGTATTTTAAAAAATCCGCTAAAAACATTTCTAGAAGTGATGCCGCTAAAATTGCTGCATGTTTACCGAATCCTAAATTGTATTCCGTAAAACCAATCAGCAAAAAGGTTTTAAATCGATATGATGATATTATGATTCAAATGAATAATTTGGAAGGAGATGCTGATATTCAAAAATTGATAAAATAGTCCACAGGAAGGTGTTTTCTCCCCAGCCAAGGCTTATTGAATCTGAAATTTATGCATTGAATTATTTGGCATGATTAATACAATTTATTTTAATTTAAAATCATGAATTCAATTATAAAACATAGAATTGAAGCATTTGGGATTTTTTGAAAATCAGAATATTTAACCTAATTTTTGCAAATAAATCATCAAAAATATTTCTAAACAACGGATATATGAAAAATTTATTACTGTTTATTCCATTACTATGTTCATCAATGATAATTAATGCACAAGACACATTATCAATGAGGACTGGTGAAAAGATCCAAGTGAAAGTAATGGAAGTGGGCATTTCTGAGGTAAAATATAAAAAACTTGACAATATAAACGGGCCAGTATTTTCTACTCATAAATCAGATTTATTGACAATTCAATACGAGAATGGCAGTAAAGATGACTTTAGTAGTATTAAAAAAATAGAATTATCCAAATCTGATGAAAGTGGATATATCCTAGGTCATGATGACGCTATAAAATATTACAAAGGCTATAAAATAGCCGGAACTGCTGTTTTAATTACAACAGCGCTACCTTTTTATGGAATTTTCTTAGGTATTGCACCTGCAGCTTTGTGTTCTTCGGCAGAGCCATTGGTTGAAAATTTAGACTGCCCCGATTTAAATTTAATGAAAAATGAACAATACGCAAAAGGGTATAAAATTGAAGCAAAACACATCAAAAGAAAAAAAATACTTACCAATTATTTATCTGGATTGGCAATTCAAGCAGGTGTATTGGTATATATTTTGAATGCTTTGACAAGACATTAAAAATTTATAGGTAATTCACAATTATTTATAAGGAATCTAAATTCACGCTTGTCATTTCTAAAGGCTAAAAATTATTGATGACTTTTTCTAGGGATTAAGTTGAAAAATACAAGAAAACACCTCCCACGATTTAAGGCAGGTCCCTTGATTTAAATGAAGCGAGACTAGAATTTGAACTGGGTTCCGCCGAAGGCGGATAGGAAGAGTTTTTAAAAAAATAAAAGCGTTGATTTGTAATTATTTATGTTTTGGTAAAACCGAAATTAACCGATTTGAACCGATTTCAGGGGGTGTTTTCCTCAAGCAGGGATATTTAGATTATCATTATTTTATGGAATCATTTGCTACATAGATAAATCACAATCCTTAATTTAATTTATTTTGGATTCCAATCTGATTTATCTTTTTCAGTAAACTGCTTATATGGGGTTGAAAAAAAATGATCTATATTTTTTACAAACTCATTTTTATAGATCCATGCAATCAAGTGTCCAGATGAAGGTTGAATATATAAATAAGATTTTTTAATATTTTCAAATATTTGTACAGAATGACTTGGCTTAATTATATCATAGTCACCTGAGATGATCATAGTCGGCGCTTGAATTTTATGCAAATCTTCAAATGTCATATAATTATATTCTCTTTTTATATTTTTTAATTTTATTTTATCATCTTCTGTTTTAATTTGAATATTATTGAGACTATCTAATAAATTTTTATGATGCTGGTTCCAATACTCACCAATTGTTTCAGCACTAGATGTCAAGGTAGCTCCATCAATAGCAGCTTTTTTAACTTGATTTGGGTATTTCGAAGCAAGCCATAAAGCAGAATTAGCACCAGAACTTATACCTAAAATATTAACACTATTTAGATTCATTTTAATCAACAATTCACTTATGTCATCTGCAATCATTTCATCTGACAAGGAATCGCCTTTATCAATACTTTTTCCATAACTCCTACAATCAACAGATATAACCTTGTATTTTTTTTGAAAATCGTAGATTATTGGACTATTATTTCTTATAGAATTCCCGTTGCCATGTATTAACAACAAAGGCTCGCCTTGTCCATAAACTTCTACATACATTTTAATACCTCTAATATCATAGTACTTCCCAACACTATCATTTTGCCCATACTTTACGGTTTTAAAAAAAAGTTGATAAGATTTAAATATAGAATCTATATTAGCCTGAGCTATTAAAACATTGGAAGATGTAATTAAAGACAATAGAACTATAAGCGAATAAATTTTGATAATTTTTTTCATTTATATTTTTTTTATACTATCATAAGCTAGCCAATTAAACTCATTAAAGGAGTAATACTTTTAGATCAACACCTCCCGCAGAAACTAAAAAGGACCCATGATTTAAAATAAGTCCTTGACTTATAGTGAAGCATGATCTAGAAGTCATAAGATTTAGAGGAATAATTCATGAAATTTCCCCCACCAATTTTATATAAACCAGTATTTATTGTTCCGAACCAAATATTTCTGCCTATTGCTAATTTACTGTTAGCTGCTTTATTCTTACTTTATTCTATTGTATTTTCTTAATAGGTCAATAACTAAATTATGTGGAAGACCATAGGCTTTATTTCCGTTAATACCTTCCATTGTTTCTGCTGCAATCATTGCATTGATGATTGCTTCCTCTACAGCCTGAACAGTTGCCTCAAATAATGGATTGATTAAATCATTTGGCATCCCATCTAATTTTGTAAATTCTTTCCTTTGAAATGCAGTTGGGTTTGCAGTAGAAAATGTAATGAAAATATCACCTGAGCCATTACTGCCAAATCCACCAACTACCCCTATGCCCAATGGAACTCTAGCAGCAATTCTTTTTAATTGATGAGGTAATAATGGTGCATCAGTTGCAACTACAACAATTATTGAACCGCTTCCCTCGTCTCTATATGCTGGCGGTGCTTTAATTTCATAGTTCATTGTATCTTTTAATTCTTTGCCGATGGGAACACCTGCAATTGTCAGATTTCTTTTGGAGCCAAAATTTGATTGCACCAACACACCAACAGTATAATTTGAATCTTTAATTCTTACAACTCTGGAAGATGTTCCTGTACCACCTTTAAAACCAAGACACATCATCCCTGTACCACCTCCAACATTCCCTTCTTTTATATAGCCTGTTTTTGCACCATCCAAAGCTTCATATGCATTACTTTCTTTTACATGAAACCCATAAATATCATTCATGTCCCCATCATAGGTTTCTGCTACTACAGGGTAAGTATACCA
>Ga0209550_10001983_pt1 | contig 19754 bp, 18 predicted proteins | sample LauGreSuBDMM15SN_2_FD_187567 | JGI IMG/M metagenome (GOLD analysis project Ga0209550, IMG submission 187567) | Freshwater lake microbial communities from Lake Michigan, USA - Su13.BD.MM15.SN (SPAdes) (version 5) | ecosystem: Environmental > Aquatic > Freshwater > Lake | place: Lake Michigan... | reverse complement strand
GATGCATCCACCACATGCAATAACAAATCCGCGTCAACGGCTTCCTGCAAGGTAGCTTGGAAAGCATCAATCAAGCCATGCGGTAAATCCCGAATGAAGCCAACAGTGTCTGAGACCGAGGCGCTGCGTCCAGATTCGCCCAGATAAAGTTGTCGGGTGGTGGTATCCAGAGTTGCAAACAACTGATCGGCCGCATACGCACGGGCCTTGACCAAGGCATTGAACAAGGTTGACTTGCCGGCATTGGTGTACCCCACCAGGGACACATTGAATGAATTTCGGCGGTCTCTTTGCCGTCTTTGAGTCGAGCGCTGTTTTTTGACTTTGGTCAAGCGTTCTTTGGTTCGCTTGATGGCATCGTTGATCATGCGACGGTCAAGCTCAATTTGGGTTTCTCCAGGGCCGCCCCGCGTACCAATGCCACCTCTTTGACGCTCAAGGTGAGACCATCTTCGAACCAATCGTGTGCTGAGGTATTGCAAGCGTGCCAGCTCAACTTGTAATTTGCCGTCGTGGCTTCTAGCGCGCTGCGCAAAGATTTCAAGAATAAGCAGGGTCCTGTCGTTGACTGGCAAACCGAGATGACGCTCGAGGTTACGCTGTTGAGCGGGGCTAAGTGACTGGTCAAATAGGACTTCCTTGGCGCCTGTTTGCTCGGCCATGAATTTAATTTCATCGGCTTTTCCAGAGCCCACAAATAAAGCGGCATCTGGGGCTTTTCTTTTGCAGGTCATTTTGGCAACGGGTTTCAGTCCCGCTGTCAGAGCCAATTGACTTAACTCATCCAGATCAGCATCAAAATGAGGCAAGCCAAAGTCAACACCCACCAGCAAGGCGGGGGTCATGTCAACTAAATCGCTGTTCAAAAGAAAGTTTAAGTCGAAGAATCATCTGCCTCGGCGTCTAAACCAGGCAGGTTGACCGCGCGTCCGGGCACGATCGTAGAAATGGCGTGTTTGTAGACCATTTGGGTGACTGTGTTTCGCAGCAACACCACATATTGGTCGAAGGATTCTATTTGGCCTTGGAGTTTGATGCCGTTGACCAAGTAAATGGACACTGGCACATGCTCTCGGCGCAATGCGTTGAGGAAGGGATCTTGCAAAAGTTGCCCTTTGTTGTTCACGATATTCTCCGTGTTCTGAATTGTTTTAAGGGTTTTACCTTAACACATCGGGAGGCCCAAAATGTGTAATCCCCTTTTTAAAACCCTGACAAATCAGTCTGAATCTTTGTCAGCGTAAGGATTTTGTGAGGTTTTCATTTCAATGCGAAGCGGTGTTCCAGACAAATCAAAGGCTTTGCGGAACCGACCCTCCAAGTACCTTTTGTAGGTTTCGGTCACATGCTCAAGCGAGTTACCATGGATCACAATGACAGGCGGGTTCATGCCGCCCTGGTGTGCATAACGCAACTTCGGTCTGAACATGCCACCCCGTTGAGGGCTTTGAAATTGAACCGACTCGAGCAGTAAGCGGGTTAAAACGGGGGTGGTCATTTTGACCATGGCCGATTTGTGCGCTTGGGTGATGGAGTTCCACACGGGGCCTAAGCCTTGTCGTTTTTTGGCTGAGATAGTGTGCAAATTGGCAAACTTCAAGAACGGCAAACGATTTTCAATTGATCGGTGCACCAATTCGCGTTGGTATTCGTCAACTGCATCCCACTTATTAACAGCCAACACCACAGCCCGCCCGCTGTCCAAGATGAAACCCGCAATGTGGGCATCTTGTTCGGTCACGCCCTGAGTGGCATCCAACAACAGCAAAACGACATTGGCAGACTCAATGGCCTGCAATGTTTTAACCACCGAAAATTTTTCAATGGCTTCAAACACTTTGCCCTTACGGCGCAAACCCGCGGTGTCGATCAGTTCAAACTTTTGACCACCTCGTTCAAATGGAACCGTAATCGCATCGCGTGTGGTGCCAGGCATGTCAAAGGCCACCAAGCGTTCTTCGCCCAACCAAGTGTTAATCAAGGTTGACTTGCCTACGTTGGGCCGCCCGGCCACTGCCAACTTGACGACGCTTAAATCTTCTTCGATGTCTGTGTCGTCTTCCGGCAACATGAGAGGGTCTAGAGCCAACTCAACAAGACTGCGCACACCTTGTCCATGTGCTGCCGACACAGGAATGACATCGCCTAAACCGAGTTCGTAAAACTCACTGATTTGAACGCCTTCTCGCATGCCCTCGGCTTTGTTGGCCACCAGTAAGCAAGGTTTGCCAATGCGCCGAAGGTACTTGGCAATATCGTGGTCTTGCGCCGATACGCCCGCCCTGGCATCCACCACAAACACAACCACATCGGCTTCAGCCACTGCTTGTTGGGTTTGTTTGGCCATTTCTTTGTAAATACCGGCACTGGCATCTGGCTCAAAACCACCCGTGTCAATGACGATGTATTCGTATCTTCCCTGGCGACCTTGGCCGTAATGGCGATCGCGCGTAAGCCCCGCAAAGTCCGCAACGATGGCATCGCGAGTTTTGGTGAGTCTGTTGAATAAAGTGGACTTGCCCACATTGGGGCGTCCGACCAAGGCCAGTACGGGTTTCAAATCTATCTTTCAGCAGTGCTTTATTCAGCACGCAAGGCTTGAACCAAGCCGCTACGGGTGACAACAACCCAGTTTTGTCCAACACGAACAGGTGTCATTGCGACGCCAGAGGCGTCAACTTGAATGCGGCCCACGATTTGACCGTTGTTGGCATCGAGCCAATGAACCCAGCCCAGCGCGTCGCCAACAATCAACTGACCAGATTGCCAGTTGAGAGCAGTTGGCCCCCGAAATCTCAAAACTTCTGATTGCCATGCGACTTGACCACTGCCTGCTTGCCAAGCCACCAGTTTGCCGTCAGATTCTGAGCCGAAAACGGCTACTTCATTGGCACTTAAACCAACATGACCCTGGGCCGCGCGTGACCAGAGATTGCTCCCCTTCATTGCATCGATGCAAGTGACTGATGTCTGGAAAGAACGAGCACAAACTACATTGTTGACACGCGAAACACCAGACACCAAATCGGTCAAGCGTTCAATTTCATTCGTGCCACGAGAGGCTCCCATGTTGACCTCCCATCTCGCAACGCCATTGCCAGGATTCATGGCAAGCAATCGGCCTGCGAAACCAACCAAAAGATTGTCTTGAAACGAAGTCAAAATACCCGATTGGTTCAAAACCAAGGGGTCGCCAGACCTCTGCTGACTCCACAACCTCTGACCGCTTGCGCCATCAAATGCCATCACAGTTCGGTTGGCCGTTAAAACAAACACACGTCCACCGGCAACCAATGGAGATGTGAATGAAGCAGCTGGTAGTTTGACTCGCCAAATCACTTTGGCTTGCGACATGGCAATCAATTCATTGGCTTGACTGATCACGGCAAAACGCTCACCGTCACCGCCAATGCCTGCGGCAATGGGTGTGTTCAAGGCGATTCGCCAAGTCTCGGCGCCATTGGCAGGATTGAGCAAACTGACCAAGCCAGAACTTGTGACCAAGGCCAACTGACCTGCGCTGAGGTTGTGACTCAGGTTGGCGCCAAAGGGACTGAGTTGGACAGACCAAACCTTTTGAGCTGTTACCTTCGCATTGAAATCAGCCAGAGCAGTCGGTTTGGGTTTATTGGGTGTGCTTGAACAAGCCACCAAGCCCAAAAGCAAAAAACCAAAGCATGCCTGAATTAAGCGCTTGGTCCATTTGCCACTCAACCCTGCTTGGCTGCTCACTGAGTTCATGGCGATGTGCCTTTCTGTGGCTCTGGGTTGACACCCAGCGCATTCAATTTGGCGGTCACCAATCGTCTGTACTCTGGATTGTCTTCAAGCTGTCGCCATGCATCGCTGTAGGCTTTGATGGCATCTTGAGGTTTGTTTTGCACGGCATGAATATCGCCCTGGATGTCGGCGGCCAAACCAGCAAAAGCGGGGTCAAAAGGCTTGCTGAGCGTTTTGAGCGCCTGATCGTAAGACTTGTTTTGGGATTGCAAGTTGGCCAATCGCAAACGCGCCAGCTGTGCGCTTCCAGGATCAGAGGCCTTTTCACTCGCCCACTCAAGGGCGGCAGTGGCTGCCTCGGATTTATCACTCATCTGGAATGACTTGGCAGCCAACAAAGCAGATTGGGCGGCAAATGCGGTGCCAGGAAAACGATCTTTCATGTCATTCCAAGCACGTTCGAGCTTGGCGACGTCACCTGACTGTGCTGACTTTTCGACTTCATCAAAAAGTGCAGAGGCCTTGGATGACTGTTGTCTCTGCCAGTATTGATAGCCGTTCCAAGCTGCATACGAGCCCATGACCGCAATTAAAAGCCAGGTAATGACGTTGCCGTACTTTTTCCAAAAGTGCTTGAGTTCGTCAATTTGCTCTTGTTCTTCGAGGTTGAGTTGTGTTGCCATATTCAATTTTGATTCAATGGGGGGATTGTAGGCTGTGAGCCCATGTTTCCAAGGTGTCTAGAGATTCTGATCTTTGCGCGCCATTGCCATCTCGCAAAGACTTCACTGAAACTTTGTTTTGTGAGAGCTCATCGGCGCCAAAAATGAGGGCGTAGGCTGCGCCGCTGCCATCGGCTTTTTTGAATTGGCTCTTCATGCTGCCCACCCCTTCTCCAGAGCCAGCATGCATCTGAACCTTGATGCCTAAGCCACGCAAAGATCGGAGGTATTTCAAAACCAGGGGCAGAGTGCTTGCGTCCGGCACAATGGCGTAGGCATCGGGCACCGCATCGGGCGGCAGTGCGCCCTGCTCGTCTAGCAAGGCCAAAACTCGCTCAAGTCCTAATGCCCAACCCACGGCGGGCGCGGGCTTGCCGCCCACTTGCTCAATCAAATAATCGTAACGACCGCCGCCGCAGACTGTGCCTTGAGAACCCAATTGATCGGTGATGAACTCAAACACAGTGAGGTTGTAGTAATCCATCCCGCGTACCAAACGAGGGTTCAGGGTGTAGTGAACACCATTGATGTCCAGAATTTGTCTCAAGGCGTTGAAGTGAGCCAAGGAAACTTCGCCTAAAAAATCCATCAGCTTGGGCGCTGACTCAACCACGTCTTTCATGGCTGGATTTTTGGTGTCTAAAATTCGAAGCGGGTTGGTATACAAACGACGCTTGGCATCTTCATCGAGCAAATCTTGGTGCTTTTCGAAGTGTTGAATCAAGGCTGAACGGTGCGCCAATCTCTCTGGGGGTTGGCCTAGGCTGTTGAGTTCTAAGCGAACATCTTTCAGTCCAATGGCCTGCCATAAATCGTGCGCCAACAAAATGACTTCTGCATCAATTTCAGGCCCTTGAAAACCGAGAACCTCTGCGCCAATTTGATGAAACTGTCGATAGCGGCCCCGCTGAGGACGTTCGTGTCTGAACATGGGACCCATGTAATACAAACGCTTGCCGCCTTCGTAAAGCATGTTGTGCTCAACCACTGCTCGCACAACGCCTGCTGTGCTTTCGGGACGCAGGGTTAGGGCTTCACCATTCAATCGGTCTTCAAAAGAGTACATCTCTTTTTCAACGATGTCGGTTACCTCCCCCAAACCACGCACAAACAAAGCGGTAGGCTCAACGATAGGTGTTCGAATATTGCGGTAGGCGTATTGAGCCATCAAGGTGCGGACCTTGCTCTCAAGCCACTCCCATTTGGCAGATTCGCCTGGGAGCACATCGTTCATGCCCTTGACAGCAGTTAACTTTTTAAACGCGCTCACTTTAGAAGAATCTTTGGATTGAATGTCGGACATACGAATTAGGTAGTGGCTTTTGAAGTCGCGCCAAAACGATTGTCGATGTATTGCTCGACCAAAACTTGAAACTCTTGGGCAATGTTGTCGCCACGCAAAGTGAGTTTTTTCTCGCCATCAATAAAGACCGGCGCTGCTGGCGCTTCGCCTGTTCCTGGCAAACTGATGCCAATATCGGCATGCTTGCTTTCACCAGGACCATTGACGATGCATCCCATCACGGCCAATTTTAAATTTTCAACGCCAGGGTAACGGCTGCGCCAGACCGGCATTTGGGCGCGCAGGAAATCATCGATTTGTTTGGCCAGTTCTTGGAAAGTGCTGCTGGTGGTGCGACCACAGCCTGGGCATGCCGTGACGCTGGGCACAAAGATTCGAAGACCCAAGGACTGAAGAATTTCAGAAGCGATCACAACCTCCTGAGTACGAGATTCGCCGGGTTGAGGTGTGAGCGAAACGCGAATGGTGTCTCCTATGCCCTCTTGCAGCAAGATAGACAAGGCAGTGCTGGAGGCCACAGTTCCTTTGGTTCCCATGCCCGCCTCTGTGAGGCCTAAATGCAATGAATAGTCTGTTCGTTTGCTCAATTCGCGGTAAACGGCGATCAAATCTTGAACGCCTGAAACTTTGCAAGACAAGGTAATTTGTTCACGCGCCATGCCCATCTCGTGGGCTTTGTTGGCAGAAGTGATGGCAGAAGTAATGAGCGCCTCGTACATAACTTGACGCGACTCCCACGGGGTTGGGCGTTGGCTATTTTGGTCCATGAGTTCGGCCAACAACTCTTGGTCAAGACTACCCCAATTCACGCCAATTCGAATGGGCTTGTCCCAGCGCATGGCCGCTTCAATCATTTGGCCAAATTGAATATCGTGCTTTTCACCTTTGCCCACATTGCCAGGGTTGATTCGGTATTTGGATAGCGCTTCAGCACATGCGGGATGGTCGCTCAACAAGCGGTGACCGTTGTAGTGGAAGTCACCAATGAGGGGAACGTCGATGCCCATCTTGTCGAGCTGATCTCGAATGTGGGGGACGGCCTCGGCCGCCTCAGGGGTATTGACTGTGATGCGAACCATTTCCGAGCCTGCCAAGGCCAGTTCTTTGACTTGAATTGCGGTGCCGATGACATCGACTGTGTCGGTGTTGGTCATGGACTGAACCCGAACCGGAGCTTGTCCGCCTACCGTGACAACTCGACTGCCCCAAACCACTCTGGATTGGAGGCTTTTTCGCGCCAAGGGCGCTGCTGAAGGAATAGCTTGAGTGATGAGATTAGACGGCATGTGTTGGGATCCTCTCAATTCGAAGAGTTTGGAACTGCGCTTGTATTGCTGTTTGAGCTGTTTGGGGCTGGGCTTTCAAAAACCATGGCTTTGGGAGGATCTGCTTGCTGATTCTCGGTGGCCACAGGTTCTTGGGCTGGGGGCATGGTGGGAATGACCTCTGTCACGGCAGCTTTTGGATTCGTTTGCAGGACATTGAAATGCCACTCAGACGTATAGCCAAAAAGCAAGATGCCAGTAGCCAAAATGAGAAACCACCATTTAGGCCCACCAAAGGCAAGCCCCTTGGAAGAAATACGGCTTCGATTGGATTGAGGGCCTGATTCGTTGTTCGGGTCGATCAAATTCAATGGCTTTAAACCATTGGTCATTTGAGGCATCAAAGACAAGACAGGTTCGGTGTCAATTTTTAAAATTCGACAAATTTTGGCAGCCAAAGCGCGCGCAAAAACGGGTTCAATCAGTTGATCGTATTGATCAGCTTCGAGTGCTTCAAGCTGCTTGATGCTGACTTTGAGGTTGACAGAAAGAACTGCCAAATGCAGCCCAGACTTTTCTCGAGCGGCTCTCAAAATGCCGCCAGCTGTAGCAGGCATGACTGGCATGGTTGGTACTTGCGGTGTTTGGGACATTGCCGATTCCTGGACAGGCTCAGTCATGACAAGCCTTGTCGGATAAGGCATGGCATTGAGCCAAATTTGAAAATCGAAGTACTAACATCTTGCCCCAAATTTTGTTTTTATAACAGCTTGATTTCGTCGTTCAGCTTGCTGAAATACGACACTCTCCGATTGTGCACTCACAGAGGGAAAATCATTCAAATATTCGGCTATTTTCTCAGCTTCTGACGACTTTCCAACTGAATTTTGAAGGCTACAAGGACCAACCCTTAGAAAAACAGCTTGAACGGTGCAAAAAAACACCTAGGGTTCAATTTTGAGTGGACTTGGGATTAGACGGGTGCCAATGAAGTGGAACGGTCCGTTGCTGGGCAATACGACTAGCAACGTCTGTGCGGTCTTTGACGTCACCCGCCAACTGGCCACAGGCCGCATCAATGTCATCACCTCTGGTTTTGCGAACCGTGGTGACAAAACCAGCATCCAATAGAACAGATGCAAATTGCTGCACCGTTGCATCGTCTGACCGCAAGAGGCCAGACTCTTTGAATGGATTAAAGGGAATTAAATTGAATTTGCAACGCAAGCCGTTGGCAGCATGACGGCGTATGAGTTGAACCAACTCTTGAGCATGGGCAACTTGATCGTTCACACCCTTGAGCATGCAATACTCAAAGGTGATGAAGTCTCGCGGTGCTTTGCTCAGGTATAGCGTGCACTCTGCCAACAATTCATCCAAGGGGTACTTGCGGTTGAGAGGTACCAAATTATCACGCAAAGGATTGGTTGGCGCATGCAAGGATACCGCCAAAGCAACTGCGCAATCGGCAGAAAGCCTTCTCATCATGGGCACCACACCCGATGTTGAAACTGTAACGCGCCTTCGCGAAAGACCATAGCCATGATCGTCGAGCATGGCTTTCAATGCAGGTACAAGTGCACTGTAGTTTTGCAGTGGCTCACCCATTCCCATCATGACCACATTGGAGATGACACGGTCTGCTTGCTTGAGGTGCTGACGCAGAAAATGCTCAGCAAACCAGAGTTGTGCCAGTATTTCAGCGGTACTTAGGTTGCGGCTAAAGCCTTGGTGCCCAGTGGAACAAAACCGACATCCAACCGCGCATCCAGCTTGCGATGAAACGCACAAAGTACCGCGATCGTCCTCGGGAATGAAGACGGTTTCAACGGCATCTCCGCCGCCTACATCAAACAACCATTTGATGGTGCCATCTTTTGAAAATTGCTGCGAGAGAATTGGCAGTGCAGCAACGTGCGCATGAACCTTTAACTTCTCACGAAGTGATTTGGCGAGGTCTGACATGTCGTCAAAGCTAGACATGCCGCGCTGATGGACCCAACGGAAAAGCTGGGTAGCCCGAAAACGTTTTTCACCCAGACCCTCACAAAAAACGGCCAATCCTTCAAGGTCAAAATCGAGAAGGTTGGCCGTCATGGCGAAAGATTAAAAAGTTTAAGTTGCAAGCTCAGGGCAGGTGCAACTTAAATGAAATTAACGGGCGTAAACGTTCATGCCTGGAAAGAAGAAGCTGATTTCAACGGCAGCAGTTTCTGCGGCGTCTGAGCCATGCACAGCATTGGCATCGATGCTGTCAGCAAAGTCAGCACGGATGGTTCCAGGTGCTGCTTTCTTCGGATCGGTTGCACCCATGAGGTCACGGTTTTTGAGGATCGCGCCTTCGCCTTGCAAGGCTTGAATCATGACAGGGCCAGAGATCATGAACTCGACCAAGTCTTTGAAGAAGGGACGCTCTTTGTGAACAGCATAGAAGGCTTCTGCTTCACCGCGTGAGAGGTGCACCATTTTGGCAGCAACCACTTTGAGACCAGCGGCTTCAAAACGAGCGTAAATTTGTCCGATGACGTTTTTAGCAACGGCGTCAGGCTTGATGATGGAAAGAGTGCGTTCGATGGCCATGGAGAAATTCCTCAGATTTATTTTTAAAAGCCCGCTATTCTAACCCGATCTAAGGGTTTCCCCATAGACGAAAAGGAATTGAAATCACCTGAGAAGGTAAGCGAAGGTCAGCGAACTTAGCGGCTACGGCCGCCATTTCTTCGGGGTCCACCATACCTGCCGCCCGGCCCCTGCTCTTTGCGCTGTCGGCTAAAACTGTCGGCACCAATATAACCCACAGAAGTTTTCATGGGGTCGGGTTGGGCATTCGAAGCCTTTGGTCCACGAGGCGCAACCTTGTTTGCGCCAGATTTTTTTGCACCAAATGCGCGGTTTCTCGGATTTCGAGGGTTTTGATTGCGTCGGTCTTGGGGGCGCTGATCGTGGGGAGAACCGGCATCTTCACGAACTTGAGAGGCCTCGGCTTTGTTGGCGGCATGAGTCAAGGCCCGAATATCTGCTTCATCCAATTCCATGAATGTGCTGCGGCGAAGACCATGCGGCAAAACCATTGCACCATAGCGAATTCTGATCAGACGGCTGACGGCGTGCCCCACAGCCTCCATCATTCGACGCACCTCTCGATTGCGACCTTCAGAGATGGTCACGCGGTACCAACAATTAGAGCCTTCACCGCCACCATTTTCAATGGAGCCGAATTGCGCCATGCCGTCGTCCAGCATGACACCGTCCAATAACTTTTGCTTTTCTTCGTTGCTGAGCGCACCCAAGACCCGCACGGCATATTCACGCTCTAGGCCGAAACGAGGGTGCATTAAGCGATTGGCCAATTCGCCTGAGCTTGTAAAAAGCAACAGGCCTTCTGTATTCAAATCCAAGCGACCCACAGATTGCCATTTGCCATGTTGCAAGCGGGGAAGTTTCCGAAAAACCGTGGGTCTATTTTTGGGGTCGTCATGGGTCACAATTTCGCCAGCAGGCTTGTGATAGGCAATGACTCGAGGTGGTGGTGGGTCGATGCGGATTCGAAGCGGCTTGCCATTGATTTTGACTTGATCACCATACTGAATTCGTTGGCCAATGTGGGCGGGCTCGTTGTTGACCGAAATACGACCTTCCAAGATGAGCTGTTCCATTTCCAAGCGGGAACCTAGCCCGGCTTGCGCGAGTACTTTGTGAAGTTTGGGAGACTCTGCCTGCGGGGGTAACACTCTTTTGGTTATCAGGGGAGAGATAACGCCTTCAGCTTCTTGGTCAAACTCTCCAGAAACCACATCCTCAATGGCAATGGGACGCAAAGGATCTTGAGACGGCGTCTCGGATGACTCATTCATGGGTCTTGCCTTCCGACGAATCGGGAGTTTCGGAAATATCGTTTTCATCCAAGGACAATGAAACCTGAGGACTGTCTTCTTGAGGAGAATTTAAGCTAGCCAAGATGGCTGCCTGACCATCGGCGTTGTTTAGCAATGGCAATTGATCGAGTGAGGACAAACCAAGGTCGTCCAAAAAATGGCGCGTGGTGGCATACAAACCTGGACGCCCCACAGATTCACGATGACCAATGACCTCCACCCAGCCTCGGTCTTCAAGTTGCTTCAAGATTTGAGTGTTGATGGTAACGCCGCGAATGTCTTCCATGTCGCCCCGTGTGACGGGTTGGCGGTAAGCAATGATGGCCAAGGTTTCCATCACAGCGCGGGTGTACTTGGGAGGTTTTTCTGGATTGAGCTTGTCTAAATAAATTCGCAACTCGGGCCTGCTTTGAAAACGCCAACCCGTGGCCACAGAGACCAGTTCCAAGCCGCGTTCGGCCCATTCCAATTGGAGTTCTTCAAGCAGAACTTTAAGTGTGTCAGCGCCTAAGGCGTCATCGAACAAAACACGCATGTCACGCACAGTGACAGGCTGAGTTGAGCATAACAACGCTGTTTCAAGGACACGCTTGGCTTGCGCCGTATTCATGGTGTCTAACTTCCGGGAAAAATACGCCTGAAGCGCGAACTGAGACGCTGGCACCACTTAAATAATAAGCATGCGGGGGAAAGAACCCACCAATGCGTCCCATCAAATTGGGTTTTAGCCACTCTTTCGAGGAGCAAGGCCTGAGTTTTCAAGCTTTTTCATTGTAACTTAGGGACCAAGCTTGGCGCAAACTCTCAAAATCAGCCGGTAAAGGCGATAGAAAATCCATGGCTTGACCCGTGATGGGGTGATCGAAGGACAAACGTTCTGCATGCAGTGCTTGTCTTGGCATGAGGTTATGAATTGCCCCGCCATACAGCGTGTCGCCAACCAAGGGGAGTTTGAGCCAAGCCATGTGAACCCTTATTTGGTGGGTTCGTCCCGTTTCTAAGATGCAACGCACCAAGCTACCCTGCTCATTTTGGGACAGCACATGAAATTGGGTTTTGGCTACTTTGCCCGAGTGTCTGGTCAAATCAACAACTGCCATCCGAAGTCGGTTGGCAGGGTCACGACCAATGGGCAAATCAACAGTTTTCTGTTTGCTGCTCGTCCAAGGCCTGTCACTCATGGCCACATATTGGCGATGGATGTCTCTGGCCGCAATCTTTTGAACCAACGCATCCATGGCCAAGCGGTTCCTGGCCACAACCATCAATCCGCTGGTGTCTTTGTCAAGTCGGTGAACAATGCCAGCCCTGGGTAAATCTGTAAGCTGAGAATCTAAGCCCAAAAGGCCATTCATCAGTGTTCCAGACCAATTTCCCGGCGCTGGATGGACAACCAAGCCCGCTGGTTTGTCAATCACCCTCAGGTGAGCGTCTTCATAAACCACATGAAGGGGCATCAGTTCGGGCTTGAAGGCTTGGGATTGAGGCGTAGCCCTAAGTTCAATGGTCCAAACTTCTCCTGCTTTCACCTTCTGGGAAGATTTAGCCTGCTTGAGCCCAATATGAGAAACCGCACCATCCTCCAATAGTTGTTGCAAATAACTGCGAGAAAATTCTGGCACACCAGCCACCAACATCCGATCAAGCCTTTGTCCATGAAGCTCGGGCGGCACAATCAGCTCCCTGACCTCAGCGCTTTTGGCTGACGAAGTTGCATTGAAAGAAGTTTCATCTTGAAACTCGTCTGTCTCGTCTAACTCAGAGTGGCTCGATATAATCAATTTGGTTTTTTTTCCAAGGTTGCCAGATGTTGAACATCAGATTATCAGTGCTTGCGCTAACTCTTTTCAGTTTAGCGGTCACTTTGCTGTCCGGATGCTCTAGCACCCCAACAGATCCTACAGCAGCCTGGACAACAGAGAAGCTTTACAAAGAAGCTCGCGACGAATCGGTTTCTGGCGCGTGGGATCGCGCGTCTAGCCTGTTTGAAAAACTGGAAGGCCGTGCTGCAGGAACGCCATTGGCTCAACAAGCACAAATTGAAAAAGCCTATGCTCAGTACCGATCCAATGAAAAAGTTCAAGCGCTTGCCACCCTGGATCGATTTTTAAAGCTCCATCCGGCCAGTCCAGCCGTTGACTACGCGCTCTACTTAAAAGGCTTGGTCAATTTCAATGAAGACTTGGGCTTGTTTTCCTTCGTGACCAAACAAGATTTGTCTGAGCGCGATCAGAAAGCAGCCAAAGATTCTTATGAATCCTTCAGAGAACTGGTGTCTCGATTTCCTGAATCTAAATATGCTTCCGATGCACGCCAACGCATGACCTATATCGTCAATTCATTGGCAGCTTATGAAGTTCATGTGGCTCGTTACTACCTCAGCCGTGGTGCTCATGTTGCGGCCATCAACCGAGCACAAGTTGCTATCACCGATTATCCAGGTGTACCGGCCAACAAAGAGGCATTGCAAATTTTGGTGAAGTCCTACGAGGCTTTGGGCATGAAGGAGTTGAAAGCAGACTCGCAGCGCGTACTAGAGAAGAACTATCCAGAAACCACAATCACACCCAGCAAAAAACCTAGCGCGTGGTGGAAGTTTTGGTAAGCAATTCAAGGGCAGCTGCAAACTCAATTTCGGTGTTGATTCGTCTCATGGGGGGCAAGCACGCCATGAGACGGCGGCCATAAGCCATACCAGTGAGGCGCGGATCACAGACCACCAAAAAGCCCTGGTCTTTTTCACTTCGAATTAACCGCCCTGCTCCCTGCTTCAAGGCCACGGCTGCTTCCGGAATGCTGTAATCAGAAAAAGAACTCTGGCCGGACAACTCTAGTCTTTGTGAACGAGCTTCAACCAAGGGGTCATTTGGTGGCGGAAACGGCAGCTTGTCAATCACAACCATTTGCAACGCTTCGCCTGGAACATCAAAGCCTTCCCAAAAGGATGCGGATGCAACCAAAACACATCCCAAGCCGCCCTGACTGGTGCCTTCCCTGAATCTTTCCATCAAACGACGTTTGGGTCCTTGCCCTTGCACCAAAATCTCCAATTCACCGCTATGCCCTAAAGAAGCGGTTAAGGATTCGCCTATTTGCCGCATGGCGTTCAAGGTGGTGGTAAGCACCAAGGTTCTGCCACCCAAGCTTCTTGCATGTTTTTCAACCCACTCGGCAACACGGCGTATGTGGCTTGCATCGTTGGGCTTGGGCATGGTTGGCGGCACATAAATAGCCGCCATGTTGGCGTAATCAAAGGGGCTTGCAACTCTGAGTTTGCGTGCATCACCCAACCCGCAAGGCTGTGTAAACCAGCGCATTTCATCGTCTTCTCCCAGCGTGGCAGAAGTAAAGACCCAGGACTTTTGAACAGCTGCGTCTTGCTCATTTTGAGCTGGTCGGTGCAGCATGTGTGTTTGTACAGCTTTAGAGATATCGAGTGGCGATTCAACCATGCGCATTTGCGCCCCAAGCTCAACCCATCGCACTGACCCATCTGCACAGGGATCTTGAAAATCTTGCAACAAGCGCAATTGCATCGTGACCCGCTCATGCAAACGCACAAAATCAGGGGCCATTTCGCTAACCGTATCAAGTGCAGCCAATGCAGCTTGTAGGGCAATTTGAAGCTGTGCCATGGCAGTCAACCAATCGGCAGTTTCAATGTCATCGGGTACTGGATCGACCCAACGCAAACGGGACCCGGCGCGAACATGCTGCGCAGTGAGGCGCAAATCGCGTGCGGATTTTTCAAGCACATTGCAAATCAAATTCCAATCAACAAGACCCCTTGCCAATTGAATGCCCGCGCCCAAAATGTCGCGCGTCAGTTCTAGCAATTGGCTGGTACTGAGATGGCGTCCTAAAAAATTGATTCCAATTTCATTCAACTGATGGGCTTCATCAAAGACCACTGTTTGAACCGATGGCAGCAACTCTGCCATACCCGTGTCGCGAACATTCAGATCTGCAAAAAACAAATGGTGATTGATGACCACCACATCGGCTGACATGGCTTCTTTGCGAGCTAAATTGACATGACAAGATTTGAAATTGGGACAGGGCGAGCCCAAGCAGTTGTCACGGGTTGATGTCACAAGCGGGATCACGGGTGAACGGTCGTCCAACCCAGACAACTCAGACAAATCACCGGTGCGAGTGGATTGTGCCCATGTTTCAATTTTGCTCAGCGCATGCATGTGTATGCGCAATGAAGCATCGTGACTTTGTCTGGCTTGTGACAAGCGCAAGGTACACAAGTAACTGCCTCGACCTTTTAACAAGGCAATCCGAATGGGTAACTTCAAGGCATCAATTAACTTTGGAATATCGCGCGAGAAGAGTTGATCCTGAAGGGCTTTGGTTGCGGTAGAGACCAATGCCCTTTGGCCGCTTAACAGAACGGGCACGAGATAAGCATAGGTTTTTCCGACGCCTGTGCCGGCTTCAACCACCAACTCTCCGCCACTTTGGAGAGTTTCGGCTACAGCCATGGCCATTTGCGTTTGACCTGCACGGGCTTTGAATTGGGGGGTTGCTTGCGCAATCACGCCCTCATCAGAAAAAGTAGCAGCGACTGCCTCAAGAAATTGTGTCAAGGAGGCGCCTTGTCATTGCTGTTATCAATGATCTTGTCAGACAAGCGCTGACGGCGCTCAATCTCTTTGAGTGCTCTTTGCCGTGTATTGAGTTCAATTTCTCGTTGGTCTAAGGGTCGCAAGCTTTGGTACTTTTGCTGGCGAACATTGGACAAACAATCATTCACGGCAAACTTCTGCCAACAAGCCTTGGAATTGGCTTGAAATTGCTCAAAAACTTTCTTTTTTTCTTCAGCCAGAACCAATCGTTGGGCTTCAATCAAATTTGATTCAGACTGAGAGGGCAAATTTGATGCATCAGCTTGAGCCATGCTGAGCAAGCTGGAACATCCAAAAAACCCCAGCAGAAAAACTTTGAACCAAAAAATCATTTTTGAAATTAGGTGATCTGGGTGTCTACCGTACGATGTTCAAGCGCCAAAAATTCAGACGATTGCATTTCATGCAATCTGGATATGGTTCTGGGAAATTCATGTGACAGCGGACCTTCTGTGTAAAGTGCCTCGGGCGCAACTTCAGCTGAAAGAATCAATTTAACACGTCTGTCGTAGAGAACATCGATGAGCCAAGTAAATCGCCTTGCTTCTGATGCCAGCCGAGGAGGCATCATAGGTACATTGCTCAAAAGCACCGTGTGAAACTGTGTGGCAATTTCCAGGTAATCGTTTTGTGACCTAGGGCCACCACAGAGGGATCTGAAGTCGAACCAAACCACGCCGCCAGCTCGCCGTTTGGCTGTAATTTGGCGTGCTTCAATGTTCAAAATAGGATTTTCATCTTGGCCACTGGCCAGCCGATTGAATGCGTCTGTCATTTCAAGGTCAGCAGATTCACCCAAGGGACAATGGTAAAGCTTGACCAATTCAAGGGTGCGACGTCGGTAGTCGGTGCCGTTGTCGACGTTCAATACTTCCATGCGCTGGTTCAGCAACGCAATCGCAGGCAACAACCGATCGCGGTGCAAGCCATCGGGATACAAATTGTCGGGTTTGAAATTGGACGTGGTGACAAAGCTCACGCCATTTTCAAACAGCGATACCAACAATCGATGCAAGATCATGGCATCGGTAATGTCAGCCACGTGAAATTCATCGAAGCAAATGAGTTGGTAGCGCTTGGCCATGCGTCGACCCAGTTCATCCAAGGGATTGACTGTGCCTTGCATCAAGGCCAACTCGCGATGCACTTCGCGCATGAACTCGTGGAAGTGCAAACGTGTTTTATCTTTGACTGGGACCGCGTTGTAAAAGCAGTCCATCAAGAAACTCTTGCCACGACCCACGCCGCCAAACATGTAAACGCCTCGCGGCAGTTCTGGCTTCTTCTTTAAGAATCTGAATGGGCTTTTGATGCTCACTTGATAGCCTGCCCATTCTTGCGCACATCGCTCCAAAGCCTCAACGGCTCGCAATTGAGCGGGGTCAGCCTGATAGCCTCTGTTCAGAAGTTCTTGGTCGTAGGCTGATCGAACGGACATGGGCAAAGCTTAAAAAATGGATCTTTGAAATGAGAAAACCCGGGTCTGGCCCGGGCTTCATAGTGTAACGAGACTTGAAAAACTTAGAAGTTCAAGGTCCGTTTGTCGACAGCCAAAGCAGCTTCTTTGGTTGCTTCGCTCAATGAAGGGTGCGCATGGCAGATTCTGGCAATGTCTTCGGCACTGGCACGGAACTCCATGGCCACCACAGCCTCAGAAATAAGCTCGCTGGCCATGGGACCCACAATGTGGACACCCAAGATTTCGTCGGTTTTGGCATCGGCCAAAAACTTGACCATTCCGGTGGTATCACCCAAGGCACGCGCACGGCCATTGGCCAAGAATGGGAACGTACCCGCTTTATAGGCCACGCCATCGGCCTTGAGTTGCTCCTCGGTGCGGCCCACCCACGCAATTTCGGGGCTGGTGTAAATCACCCAAGGTACTGTGTTGAAGTTGACATGGCCGTGTTGGCCGGCAATGCGCTCGGCCACAGCAACGCCCTCTTCTTCCGCTTTGTGCGCCAACATAGGGCCACGCACCACGTCGCCTACAGCCCATACACCTGGCAAGTTGGTTTTACATTCAGCGTCGACCACAATGGCGCCCCGCTCGTCCAACTGAAGACCAACCGATTCAGTGTTCAAACCGATGGTGTTGGGTACACGGCCAATCGACACGATCAATTTATCGGCATCAATGCTTTGGGCTTCACCTTTGGCATTGGTGTAGACCACTTTGACACCTTTTTTGCCGCTTTGAATCTCACCGACTTTGACGCCAAGTTCAATTTTCAAGCCTTGCTTGTCGAAAGCCTTTTTGGCTTCTTTGGCAATCTGTTGGTCGACCGCTCCCAAGAAAGTGGGTAAACCTTCCAAGATAGTGACTTCAGAACCTAAACGGCGCCAAACAGAACCCATTTCTAAACCGATGACGCCAGAACCGATGAGCACCAATTTTTTGGGCACAGCGCCGACCTTCAAGGCGCCATCGTTGGACAACACATTGACTTCATCAAAGGGTGTGCCTGGCAAAGCACGAGCATTGGAGCCTGTGGCCACAATGATGTTCTTGCCGATCAGGGTTTCGTTGGCTGCACCCGTGACATTCACTTCATAGCCGCCTTCAACAGCTTTGCTGAATGCAGCGCGTCCGTGGAAGAAGGACACTTTGTTCTTTTTGAACAAGTACAAAACGCCGTCGTTGTTTTGCTTCACAACGTTATCTTTGCGGGCAATCATCTTGGCCACATCCATGCTGACACCTTTCATCTCAATGCCATGATCGGCAAAGTGATGATTGGCTTGCTCGAAGTGCTCAGAAGATTGCAGCAATGCTTTGGAAGGAATGCAACCGACGTTGGTGCAGGTGCCGCCCAGTGCGGGTCCACCAGAGGCGTTTTTCCACTCATCGACACAGGCGACTTGAAAACCCAATTGGGCTGCGCGAATGGCAGCAATATAACCGCCTGGGCCGCCACCAATGACGACCACATCAAATTGTTTGCTCATGCTAATAGATCCTTAGATGTCAAACAACAAGCGCGATGGATCTTCCAACGCTTCTTTCATGGCCACCAAGCCCAAGACAGCTTCACGGCCGTCAATGATGCGGTGATCGTAAGACATGGCGAAATAGTTCATGGGGCGAACCACCACTTGACCGTTTTCAACCATGGCGCGATCTTTGGTAGCGTGCACGCCAAGAATGGCGGACTGAGGTGGGTTAATAATGGGAGTAGACATCATGGAGCCGAAGGTGCCGCCATTGGAGATGGAGAAGGTACCGCCAGTCATGTCTTCAATGCCCAACTTACCGTCTTTGGCTTTGGCGCCAAACTCTGCAATTTTCTTTTCAATGTCGGCAAAGCTCATTTGATCGGCGTTGCGCAAAATAGGCACCACCAAACCGCGGGGTGAACCTACAGCAATACCAATGTCAAAGTAACCGTGGTACACGATGTCGTTGCCATCAACAGAGGCATTGAGCACGGGGTATTTCTTCAAAGCATGCACAGCCGCTTTAACGAAGAAGCTCATGAAGCCCAACTTGATACCGTGTTCTTTTTCGAACTTGTCTTGGAAGCGCTTGCGCATGTCCATGACGGGCGCCATGTTAACTTCGTTGAATGTGGTCAAGATGGCGTTGGTTGATTGCGATTGCAACAAACGCTCGGCTACACGTGCACGCAAGCGTGTCATGGGCACGCGTTGCTCTGGACGCTCGCCCAAGTTAACAGCAGGCGCTGCAACTTGTGGCAATGATGTTGTAGGCACGCCAGTTGGAATAGACACTTGGGCAACAGGCTTGGCTCCGCCGGCCACGGCAGACAACACATCACCTTTGGTCACACGGCCGTCTTTGCCAGAACCGGATACCGATCCCGCGGCCAAATTGTTGTCGGCCATTAGCTTGGCGGCAGCGGGCATGGCCACGCCAGCCATGCTGGCGCTTTGAGCTGCGGGGGCAGCAGCAGGTGCGCTGGCGGCAGGTGCTACTGCAGCGGCAGGTGCTGCAGCAGCAACTTTGCCGTCTGTATCAATGCGCGCAATGAGTTGCTCAGCAGCCACGGTGCCACCATCGCCCACCAAGATTTCAGACAACACACCTGCTGAAGGCGCAGGCACTTCCAACACCACTTTGTCGGTTTCAATTTCGATCAAGATTTCGTCGGCGGCAACACTGTCGCCCACTTTCTTTTTCCACTGCAACATGGTGGCTTCTGCCACGGACTCAGACAGCTGAGGAACTTTCACTTCTACGATAGCCATTTCAATTCTTTCTAAATAGGTTCAAT
>Ga0209550_10001982_pt1 | contig 19755 bp, 14 predicted proteins | sample LauGreSuBDMM15SN_2_FD_187567 | JGI IMG/M metagenome (GOLD analysis project Ga0209550, IMG submission 187567) | Freshwater lake microbial communities from Lake Michigan, USA - Su13.BD.MM15.SN (SPAdes) (version 5) | ecosystem: Environmental > Aquatic > Freshwater > Lake | place: Lake Michigan... | reverse complement strand
GCCTCTGATGGCCTCTGATGGCCCTTGTGAGTGAGAACCTCTAAGAGTGACCTCTAAACTGCGTCCCTCATCAGATGCCCGCATCGCGACTTTTACAACCTGCGCAAGGTGGACACGCACATCCATCTCGCGGCCGCGATGAACCAGAAGCACCTACTCCGCTTCATGAAGCGGAAGATGCGCTACCATGCGGATGAGGTGGTGGCCAAGGGCGAGAAGGCACAGCCGATGACGCTGCAGCAGGTCTTCGATGAGATGAAGCTCACAGCGTATGACCTGTCGATCGACGCGCTCGACATGCACACGGACTCATACACGTTCGCGCGCTTCGACAAGTTCAATCTCAAGTATAACCCACTCGGAAAGTCGAAGCTGCGCGAGATCTTCCTTAAGACGGATAACCAGCTCAAGGGCCGCTACTTTGCCGAGATCACCAAGGAGCTCTTCGATGACTTGAGCTTCTCCAAGTACCGGACAGCCCCTGATGACCACTGACGAGCACTGCTGACCACTGCTGACCACGCATGGCCACGTACGGCTGCGTTTGATTGCGTCTGATGGCGTCTGATGGCGTCGGATTGCATTGGATCACCTCAGGTACCAGCAGGCGGAGTACCGCATCTCGATCTACGGGCGCTCCAAGAAGGAATGGGACCAGCTCGCTGATTGGATCGTCGATCACGAGCTGTACTCGCCGCACAACAGGTGGCTCATCCAAGTGCCCCGACTGTACGGGATGTACCAGTCGTCGCGCTCGCTGCGCACCTTCGGCGAGATGCTCGACAACATCTTCGTGCCTCTCTTTGAGGTGACCAACGACCCGTCCTCGCACCCGAAGCTGCACCTCATGCTGCAGCAGGTCGTTGGCTTCGACTCCGTCGACGACGAGTCCAAGGCCGAGGAGCCGCTGTTCACGCCCGATACGCCCGCCGACGAGCCTGATCAGTGGACCGAGGGCAACCCGCACTACTGCTACTACACATACTACCTCTACGCCAACCTGTACGTGCTCAACCAGATGCGCGCGGCGCAGGGCCTCTCCTCCTTTTGCTTCCGGCCACACGCGGGCGAGGCGGGAGAGCTGAACCATCTGCATGGCGCGTACCTGACCGCACGTGGCATCAACCACGGCATCAACCTGCGAAAGTCTCCCTCGCTCCAGTACCTGTACTATCTCACCCAGATCGGGCTAGCACTCTCGCCGCTGTCGAACAACGCGCTCTTCCTCACACTCAGCAAGTCGCCCTTCAACGAATTCTTCTCGGTCGGGCTCAACGTCTCACTCTCGACTGACGACCCGCTCATGTTCCACCACACGCGAGAGCCGCTGATGGAGGAGTACACCATCGCCAAGCAGGTGTGGAAGCTCTCTTGATTGCCCTTGATTGTCCTTGATGCCCTTGATTGTCCTTGATTGCCCTTGATTGGCACACGCAGGTGTGGAAGCTCTCTTCGGTCGACCTCGCCGAGATTGCGCGCAACTCTGTCCTCCAGTCCTCTTTTGAGCCGTGCGTTAAAGCCTTCTGGATCGGCAGCACGTACCGCCAGCGTGGCCCCGCAGGCAACGACATCCACCGTACCAACGTGCCCAACTTGCGAATGGAATTCCGCGAGGTGGCGCTCCGCGATGAGCTGCGTGCCGTGTACGAGTCGTACGACGTTACGTTGCTGGGCCGTCCGCAGCTCTCGCCCTCCATGAAACCGATCACCTCGTACATTGCCGCCGCACGCCATGCCGCGAGCACCAGCGCGCAGGCGGAGGCGCCGCAGCCCGCACAGGGCGCCATCGGCCACGGCGATAAGATCAGCAATGGCGCGAACGGACCGGCGGCACCGCCGCAAGCTCGTACCGCCGGCTCGTACCAACGGTACGACGGCCCCTTCGCGGCTGAGTTCAAGCTGGACGAATCTCGACGATCGGCGTACTCGCCCACGCGCAAGAGGTGGCCCGAGCCCGAGACGGCGCCCGAGACGGCGCCTCAGCCGCCTCAGCCGGCGCAGCCGCCGCAACTGCCGCCGGCAATGGCAGTGGGCGCGAGCGGCAGCGACCCGTCGAACACGCGCACCGGACGTGAGCGCGAGGCGGCCCAGGCCGGATGGCAACCTCGCGACCGTGTTCGGGAGCGTGGTGGCATGCATCGCGCTTCTTCGAGCGCTTCGCTCGCGGCTGAGGGCTCACGTCACTCACAAAGTGACGACATCCACGCGCGGCTCGACGAGCAGCAGAGGCAGCTCGCACAATCGCAGGCCCTCGCGGCCGCTGCCGAGAGTCGCGCGCAGAGTGCGATGGTGATGAATCGGCTGCTGCTTCTCGTCGCCGTAGGGTGCGCGGCCACCGCCGTCTTCGCCGTGACCCGTAGCAAGTAACGCCGCTCGGCGAGCAGACGCGCCGAGTGCCCTTACGCTTTAGGAAAGAAAGCTATGATTGACTGCGCGAGCAGGGAGCTGAAGCGCGATGTTAGCGATCCGCGGTGGTTATGAGAACGTCAGACTGACGTCGAGTGGAGCGAGCCGGTGCGACGGACCACGGGAGAGCGAGGGTGCGGCGGGGGGTGCGCGGTCACCCGTCTGCCTTTTGAGCTCGACTAGTCCCCCACGCGCACAGTATTCAAGCAGACAGGACAGTACACGGCCTTGTGACGCCTTGACGCGTATTCAATTCATACCTGATAGAATGATCGGATGTTTTATCGTGTGATCGGACACCAGCATGACGACCAAAACTGAGGAGCCCGAGAGCGAGCGAGTACTCAGTACTTGTGTTGACCCGACCGAGGGGAAGGCTGGCCGAGCCGAGCGCGGAGCCGTCGGCCTTTTGAGACGGTGGACGGTGGAGAGTGAGCGCGGGGGGACCGCGACGAAACTGACTGACTGACTGATGACGACCGGACACAGTCGAGAAACACGCGTGGACGACAGCCCCGTAAACAGCCAACCGTACCGGGCCTCACCACTGCTGTCTGAGTCTGTGCCTCCGCGTCTCACGTTCGGTTCACCTCACCATTCATACGAGCATACTACGCTCCCATCTCCAGGACGTTTAGAGTTTATTGTGGTTGCGCCACGGAGCCGGCACCACTCCGCTCATATGGGAGCAATATTGATTCATCGAGAGTCCTGATGCGCCCCGGGCTCCAGGGAGCTCCAGAGCGCCCTCGGCCTCGGGGTGTCGGCGCTCAGCTGTGCTGCGCTCCTTATTTGGTCATGCAGCTGGCGAGGACCTCAAGCGCCTCCATCGAGACGGAGCGCCGGGTCATAGGCACGCCTGCGATGGACTGCACACGGCGCATGCCAAGCTTGTGCAAGGGTTTCTCAATCAGTTTCTCTATGGGTCGCGCCACGCACGAAGAAGCGATGCACGGGCCAACGCTCGGGCCAACGCTCGGGACGACGCTCGGCGGCGAGAACAGGTACGAGACCCGCGCGCCGAGGCGCATGTTCACCTGTCGCTCGAGCGCCTGCAGGTAGTCATGCCCGCTGGCATGCCCACCTGCCTGCAGGTAGTCGGCCGCCTTCAGCATCTGCGACGGCTTGAGCTGCTGCAGGTAGGTGCGCTGGCGTGCATGCAACAGGACAGCATTCAGGGCGCGGTCGAGCGTGGCGGAAGTGTTGAAGTGCACCGGCTTGGTGAGATGGTCGAAGCAGTATTCAGGCTGCAGCAGCTGCTGGAAGGGAGGCAGCATCGGCGGCGGGCAGAGCGTGCTGGCTGTGGGCGCTTGCTGCACCCACTGCGACACAGCAGGCTTTGGATTGTAGGCTGGCAGCGGGTGCGCGTCTTCCGACTCAGAGGACTCGTCGGGTGGGCTCTCTGGCTGAAACGGCAGGCTCTCTAGCTTGGCGGGCGGGCTCGATGGCCCGGCGAAAGTGGTCGATGCCGTGCGTGGGACTGGAGAGGACGAATTGGCATGCTTGGCCCCCGAGGTGGTCTTTGTGCGCTCCTTTTGACGTCGATTTTGAAACCAGACTTGCACCTGCGCCGGTATTGCGCGCGTGTGCGGGTGAGGTCGGGTGCTCCACGTCCGGTGCAAAACATGGCGCGCGCAGGAGAGGTCGAGGTTGAGATCATGTTAATTAGCAGCCACGTACCTGCCGCACCTCGACGCGCAGCTGATGTGCGAGGTGGACGCGCGCCTCGAGGTCGGGAAATGCAGAGACCTTGTACGAGGCCTCGAGGATCATGCGTTGCGTGTCCGTGGGCGCCCACCGGGAGCGCCGCTGCGCCAGACCCATCATCCCAAGCATTTGTCGCGGAAAGTGCGCGGACTTCGAATCATCGAATGCGGTTGGGAGATTTTTCGAAGGAGATATTAGATGGAGATTTCTTCATGAAATGACATGGAAATGTCCCGGAGCTTTCAGAGGATGCTCAGCTCGCCTTCGTGGCAGCGCACGTGCGTGAAGCCGCGCAGCCCAAGGGCGCCACTGGCGGCCACCGGCGGCGCTGCGGCCGGGGCGGGCTCCCGCATGTGCTCGTCCTCCTGGGGCTGCGCGATCCACACACGCGCGAGGGGCTGCGGGCGCGGCGCTACGGCCCAGCCGATGTCGCACGGCCGCGTGGGCGGGTGCGCGGGGCGCAAGTTGAGCGCGTCGGAGGCGGCGCCCGCCGCGTCAGGCTGCACCCGGAGCTCGAAGCCGAGGGATTGAGTGCGCCGGAGGAGGTCGGTGAGTTTCCGTACCGAGCTCGGTAACAACAGCGCACCTCCGCCGCGCTCTGCGTCCTCGAGGCGTAACGTGTCTTCGCGCGCGGCGGCAGGGTCGCTCAGCCCAGCGCTCAGCCCGGCGGCGCTCAACTCGGCGCCGGTTTCGGCACAGGGCTCGCCCGCGACGGCGCGCGTCGTGCGTCCCGGCTGGTGTATGAGCCGTGGTGCGTAGGGCGCGCCGTGCAGAAAGGGCACGGGCGCGAGGAGCTGCAGCGAGAGGAAGGCCGGCATGCCGGCCGTGCGCGTGTTGAGTAAGAACTCATGCAGACCATGCAGAGCATCACGCCCACGGAAGAGCAACGTCGAGCCTTGCTGATGGTCAACCCCAGCGAGGCGCCGCTGCCGCCCGACGACGCTGTCGGGCTGCTCCTCGTGTCGACCCCGGTTGAGCGACGCGAGCACCCGGGCATCCTCAGCCTCCGGGTCGTCACCTGCCGCCGCGCGGCTCCCGCTACCGGCGCGAGCGGCATCTCAAACGGGACGCGCGCCTTATCGAGGAGCGCGCGCAGCCCATGGCTTGAGGGAGAGAGCACCGCGTAGCAGCTGCTCGCGTCTGTGAGAGCCGAGCCGAGCGGCGGCTCGGACCACCTCGGGTCATCCTCCTCGATCGCGGCGCCGTTGCGCCAGAGCACACAAAAGTGGCCCGCAGTCGCAGCCGATGCCTCGCGCGGCGCCTCGGCGCGGCAGTAAAAGTACGGGCACCGGCCGTCGCGCAGGGCGAGGAACAGCGAGCGCAGCGCGGCATCCCAACTGTCGTTGAGGCCGTCGGCGTACTCCTTTTCAGGTGAGCCGACGGCCGCGTTGGAGAGTTGCTTGGCGAGCATCGGTGGCAGCCGGTGCGCGGGATGACGCCACTGAAGTAGCGCGCGCTCGAGCGCCACGCCCCAGCTCTTCGGCCCGTCGGGACCATCATCCATCTCCGCGTCCGCTGCCGGCGGGTGGCCACGCAGGGCGGCAGCCCGAGCGGACGGCAGCGACTGCGTGCACCACGCGAGGCTCGATGACGAGGTAATGAGGCCGCCACGCTTGAGTGCCCAGTCGTTGGGTACCGTATGCACCCGTGTGCCTGAGGGGCGCGACGGCGGTGGCCGACGGCTTGTGGCGCCGCCGGCCGCGGGCGCACTACCGTTGGGCTTGCGCACGCTCATGAGAGCCTGGTTGTTGAGCTGCAGGCAATCGGCTAGGAAGTCGCCGCCCGGTGATGGCTTCGAGGCGGCGTGATGCTCGATGGAGGAGGAGCCGGCGGACCGGGCTGGCGGCGGCGCCATCGAGCCACTTTGGTTGCCACTGTTGATCTGCAGCCGGCCCATCTGCGGCGATGGCGTCGGCTGCATGGGCGAGGGCTCGCTCGTGGGGCGCTTTTTGCCCGAGAACATCTGCGAACAAGTGTCAATACCTCACCGAGACAGTGCCCAGCGGCGAGCCTTTTTGTAGCCACGCACGGTTGAGGCGGCGCGAGCGAGTGAAAGTGTCGTCGGTCAGTTTCGTCGCGGTCCGACACGCTCCACGTTCACGTTCACGTTAAATAGCCAACCCGGCAAGACGCACACCCACTTACTTCTAACACGCTCACCACTCATCAGGCATTGTGCACACGGTATCCCCCCGCGCTCATCACTCCTAAACTAACTCCACCGTCTCGCAGAGTACGGCTCCGCTGCCCCCGTTCAACACAAGTACAAGAGAACTCGCTCACCTGTCATGCTCAGTACTACAGTACAAGATCACATGTTACGGATGGGGCGGGCGCGACGAGGCACTTTTCGAGTGCCTTTTCATGGGGTTCACCTCAGTCGAGTTCGTTGACCTCCGCGTCGTGGTTGCGGACTCGAGGGCAGGGACTCATGTGGATGAAGGCAAGCGGCGCGCCTTTCTCATGCGAAAGGAGGTGACCCAGTAGGAGAGCTTTCGCTCTGCTATCATCCGCCTCGAGGCGAACTCTGGCGGCTTGGCGGACTCGAGCTTCTCAACCATGTCCTTCAACGTCGCATCGAGCATGTTTTTCGACCAGGTAACGTCGTACGGGACAGAGATGGGGTTGTGCAAGTAGCACGCGAGATCGTGGCCCGCCCGTCGGATGCTGGGGTAGCCATTCTCGGCAAGAACGCGGATGGCGCCGGGGTTGACCCGCTCGAGCTCCGCGGGCAGATTCTCGAGAAATGCGACCATCTGCTCATAATTGTAACTGCCGCTGGGCCGCCCGCTAATGTTGATGGAGATGAGCGGCTTGCCGGCGTCGAGCGCCGTGAGCATCTCAATGAGGCACCATGGTCGAGAGAGCACGCCAGGGGTGAGGATGACGACTAGGACGTCGGAGAGCCTCACATTGTCACGAAGTTCAGAGAGTGTCTTCAGGTTGTCCGAATCTAGAAAGACCTTCGGGTCTCGCTGAATGTTGTGCTCAGTGTCGCACGGCCTTTCCCTGTAGACCCTTTCGATGCCCTCCTTGAAGATGCGAGCCTCTGAGGCGGCTTCATACTTGTAGTGAGAGAGGAAGGCAATGTACGAGTACGAGCCACGGAGCGTGTGGAGCCGCGCGCCAAACTCGGGGTCGAGGGCAGCGTCGATTGGAGTGAGGCCGTCGGCAGTCGTGGCAGCGGGGCCAATGAGCGGCAGCCGCGTCCTTCTGAGCAGCATCTCACAGATCTCGTAGTCATGCGCTGACGCCGCAGCATGCATCGGAGTGGCACCCCTGAGCGAGCACGCGCTGCGCTGGTCGTGCTGTGGAGAGAGCTCACCCAGCCGAATCAAAACGTCGACCATCTCCTTCAAGCCGGTAGCCGCGCTGAACATCATCAATGACCAGCCTGCGAGCTGCGAGCGCAACGTGAGGAGGCTGCGTGCAAAGTCCCTCGAGGAGGGGGATGCCGGCTGGGCCTGCGCAGGCTCGCCCATCTCGGCGCCCGAGCTACTAGCGCGCATGCCGTTGGTGCTCTTCGGTTTCGACACGCCGCTGGCACCCCCCTCCTTCGCCGCCATCGCCATCGCCACCTGCTTGATCGACACGCCGCTTGCATCCACCTGCTTTTCGAGCAGCGGTGGCAGCACTCCCCGGAGCAGCCCAAGCTCGTAGTCTTCCATATCCAGGTACGCGGAGTTGAACGTCGATTTTGTGTGTGTCATGGCCCAAAGGCCAGTCTGCTCCTCGTTGAACACGGATGCGTACGGATCACGATATCCCACACTGTCGTTCGCGATCGGCCGCTCGCTGCTGCGTGAAACAAACGACTCCTCGCGCCGCGCGGCCACTTTTTGGCGGATCTCGGCGGCAAGCCGAGTGAGCGCAGCCAGGACTGCGTTCGCAGCGAGCTTGTGTAGCGGGTCCGTGGTGGACAGCCAACGCTCGTGCGAGTTCGCCACCTCCTCAACAACAAGCTCGTGAAACGAGATCGGCTTGGAAGCACAGAGCATCCACGCAGCAGCGCCGGTCAGCTCTGCCTCCATGGATGTGCTTGGCTTTGTCGGCTGCATCTCGACGGACTTGAGGACTGAGACCTCGTCTTCCGTGTCAAGGGCTGCAAAAACCAGCTGCGCCAGCATCATGAATTGGTACACGCGGCTCATCTGCACGGTTTGCCGGGTTTGGCTGTTACGAAAAGCGATTCGCATGCAGTGGCGACACTCGTGCGCCCGCTGGAGGGGGGTATACCCAAGCGCGTCCTTCTGGGCGAGCATCGCGCGAAGCTCCGCGAGAGGCAGCTCTTTCGAGCCGATGGGCGGAATGTACTTGATCGAGCCGCGCATCACCGCGATGTGAAGCACATTCTGGTGGAGGAAATTGGCATCGGAGAGCACGTCGTGGGCACCGGGGGCAGGGAGCCTGCCATCGTCGGCCCTGTCCAATGCTGGCACCGTGCCCGACGCATCCATGGACGCGTCCATGCTTGACAGATCCCCTGGGCGCAGCTGCATTACTTGATCGGCCACATCGCCCATCTCGTAGCGAAGGACGGTCAGTAGCTCGTCACGATCGCCACCGAGCTGACCGCCGGGCTCGAGGGCACAGAGCTGGCCCGCGCCGTAAGCCCAGAGCATCGATTGCGTTGTCGTGAGCCGATGGCACCAGCCGGCCGCAAAGCCAGCGAAGAAGGCATCGCCCGCACCGATGACATCTCGCTTGATCGAAGGCGACTGAGTCAAGTAACGATGTGGCATTCGGAGCACACGGTCCTCGTGGCGGAGTGTTGGGCTGGCCTCCTCGGGCGGGTGGCTCACACGCGCGCGGCGCGGCGGCGAGCGCGTGCGCGCGCGGAGGACGACGCCAAGCTCAGCACGCACAATGCAGATGGTGAGGCCAGGAAAGGTGTTCAGCAACTCATCAGAGACCTCTTCCGCATCCGCGACGGTGATGATCGAACGCTGCAGGCCCAAGAGGAGCGAGGCCTCCGTCGTGGTCAAGTATGCCATGTGCACCGAACCTTCCCGGAGGAAGTCGTTCACTTGCGGCGCATTGATAGAGTCCAGGGGAGAGAGTTTGAGAGCGACGAAAATGCCAGCACGGCGCGCGTTGGCGGCGAGCTTGCGCATGGAACCCATATCCACCTCGAGCTGCATCAATAACATCTTGACGGCCGAGGGGCCGTGGAGCAGCTTGATCGCCGCATTCACCTCCCGGTCGGACACACTCATGTTGGCGCCGAGACAACAGACTGTCACCTTCTTACCAGTGTGTTGCCCGATAATCTGCACTGCGACGCCCGTTGCCTGCTCCTCCGCGCCAACATCTATCGATAGACAGCCCTCTCGCGTGACCCTGTGCAAAAAGTCTTTGATGGTCGTAGCAAGGCCGTCGTTACCCACACAGCCGATCAAATGCGTCGTCACCCCGAGTCGAGCGCATGCGACCGCCTGGTTGAGGCCCTTGCCCCCAGGGAGCGCCGAGAACTCGCCCAGAAACGAGTTGCTGTTGGACTCAAGGACGTCGCTGGTTGAGGTATCGCGATGCGTCGCTTTCAGATCCATGTTGAGTGAGCCGAAGACGAGTGCCGGGACCGAGCCGGTCGTGTGACTCTTCCGCTTCAGAATTGCACGCGCGATGCAGCCGCGCGCGGCGCTCTGTATATAGGTCGCCGCCGCGGCGAGCGCAGTCTTCGCCGTATGCACGAGAGGAACGTTAGAATCCAGAAGATTGGCGAGGTCATCGACGAGTGACGCCTCATCGAGCGTGAGCACGGAGTAGGTGAGCATCGCGATGAAGACAATCTCCAATCGCTTCCCTTCCTCGTACATGCGATCACGGTAGGCGAGTAGAGGTTTGTGGAGGGCCTGCGTGAGTTGCTTGTGTTTTCGAAGACTCGTGAAGAGCTGCTCGAGCTCGAGCGTAAGTTCATCGCTGCTCGGCGTCGCGCTGCCACCGAGGGCGCCGGCGGCGCCCGCTGTGGCGCCCGCTACGGGGCCTGCAAAAGCGCCCGCACTATCAACGCCCACCTCGATGCGCTCGTTGGCCACGCCCGCCTCGCGGTGCTCCACCGCCCGCAGGCCATTGTAGGATCGTGGGTGGGCCTCGTCGAAGGTAGCCCTGCCTTTCGCCTCCATCGCGACGGGTAGCTCTTGCGCCTTAGCGGCCGGCTCTCGAGCCTCCGCCTCCGCCGCCGCCGCCTCGGCCTTTGCCTCAGCCGTGGCCTCGCTGACGCCACTCGCATTGTGTTGAACACGCTCACGCCACTCAGCGCTCGCAGCTCGCTGCATCTTTAATTCTGCTATCGTCGCCGCAGCCGTCGCCGCCGAGGCAGTGAGCTGCTCAAACTCTTCCTGCTTTCGCTCGAGCTGCTCCTGAAGCTCCTTGTTTTGCGCCTCGAGGGCGACGGCGCGCGCCTTGGCACTCTTCAGCTCCATCTCTCGCTGCACGTGCGCTCGATGCTCGGCGCCCTCGTCTTCGACCACTGGTCGCAATGTCTCAATCTTTGCCGGCGAGAGAGGTCTGCACACAGGAAGCCAGTCGGAAGGCATCGAAGGTGAACTCGACGAAGATATCGCAGTACGTATGCCGCTCGAGGAGCATGCCGCCGCCCTCTGCTGTGGGAACAACTGCTGTGGGAACTCCTTCTCTGGCACGGCATTGAACGACCGTGCTTGGGGTGGCAACAGCGAGCACGCTGGTTGCGAGTGAGACGGAAAAGAGCGCGTGCGAACCGTCAAATCGACGGGCTCTGCCGGCGCGTGGCGCGCGAGACGCTTAGTCCGCAGCGCCTGGATGACCTCGTCGCAAGCGTCCAACTCTTGCTGGCAGCGAGAAAGCTCCGAGGTGAGCAGCTCGGTCACTTGCGGCGGCATGTGCCAAGACTGCGAAAGGGTCACGCCGCTCTCTCCGGAAATGAGCATCCCTGATACCAAAAACGGCAACTTTCCCGAAACCATGTTTCAAAGACTTTGAACCGGTTGGATTAGAGCACCGTCACAGACATGCGGACCTCTTCCCCGAAGAAAACTCCGTGTTAGAAGTCTCACAGACACACTTTCACATTCATACGGAAGTCTGTGATGGGCGGTCGGCGGCGAGTCTGCGCCACTCCAGTGAGAGTCTCCACGGGACCGGTGGTTGTGCGTCTTGCGTGAATGGGCGACCGGCGAGCCCTCGTCCTCCTGCGCCACGGCACTCCACTCGAGGAGGCAGTGGATCCCGCACGGCATCTTTCAGACGCGGGCAAGGCGCAGGCTGCTTTCGCTGCCAACGGACTGTGCGCATACTTGGAGTTGCCCTCCACCTTCGTGCCCATGGCATACGGCGAACCTTGTCCTGTGGCAATCTTTCACTCGGGGAAGGAGCGCGCCGCTCAGACCGCAAAGATTGTCAACGACGGGCTCGCTGCTGCAAAATGCGAGACGACACTCACTGAGTGCGTTGCAGCGGCCTCAAACACTTCTGCCATCCCCACTGCCACGTCGGCTGAGTCTCACTGTACCACATTCCAGGAATGTTGCTGCACTCAAGCCCGACGCCGCTCCAGATGCGGCACTCGCCCTCGTCGCCGCCACTTCGACACCTCTCACCGTTCTCGTAGGGCACTTGCCAAACCTGCACCAGATTGCAACCAATTTGGGGATTGTCATAGGCGCAGACGCATTCGCACCCTGTGGTGGTGTTGTTCTCGAAGCAAACGGCAACGGCGGATGGATGCTTGCCCACCACATCGTCCCGGAGCAGGAGAAGAAGGACTGGTGGCGCCACGGCGTCAGCGTGCACATTCGCGCGGATGAAACGGGCTGCGAAGACGTCGAACCTGTGACGCAGACGGCTGGCCACAAGTGCCCTTGCACAGAGTGCACCTGCGGTCCCGACTGCAAGTGTGCACCGGGCCAGCCGGGATGCGACCCTTGCAGCGCGTGGCAGAAGGCCAAGAGCTAGAGAAATCACTAGTGGGCACCTCACGTCGATGGGCATTCCGATGGTACATGGAAGGACCACGGAAAAGGCCGCTCGTTTGGACTGTGGAGCGGTCGGGAGAACTTCATGGTCGACGTGTAGCGACGGTTTTGGGGGGGCGGTCGCGGCACTGATGCTCAACGTACTGGTACATGTATCAACGCTTCAACGGTAAACGGTAAAGACGACAACAAGATGGAGGCTCCAAATTTCGTTTTCTGCCCTTGGTACTAAGTTAGGTTCGGATTCTCCTGTGGCCTGTGGCGTGCGGTGGGGGCCATGGTCCCCCATTCAGCATTCACGCGTGCATTTCATTGCTTTTCCGCTTTTGACCGGCAATGAAAACTTATCCGGATTCGCGAAAACTTATTCGGATTCGCGTATGCGACATTTGGATAATTCGGATATGCGTGTCAGACGAACCCATTGGACGATGGACCCCCCTCTTTCTTCCGCCGCCCGGCCCCGCCGCCGCCGGCCCGGTTCCCCCTAAAATCCGTAAAATCCGTATAAAGTTTACATTTTCGTCTGTTTTACAACCCAGAGCACCAGTGCTGCCGGGCGTCGCCACTCGCGTCGCCTCTCGGAGGCGTGAGTCACATACAGTTCACCTCGATCCAGAGGCGATCTCCATGACATCTCGCCGGGCGCCGTGGAATTCATCAGACCGCGCTGGTCAGTCCCATTCGCTTCGGTACATGCCAGACACGCGTGAGCGCTCGATCGCCAACCGCTTCCGCGCACTGCCGGCAGCCCACAGGGTGTTTCTGGGAACCGTCGGCATCCTCTTGAGCTCATTCGGCCTATGGTATACGGACAGAGTAGAAGCGCAGCGGCCGCCGGCACGGCTTCCACCACCCGGCCGCAGCAGCTATTGAGTCCAAGGCTCTCGACGCTGCTGCTGCTGCAAGTGTCGGGTGCAGCCTCGGGTGTGCTGCGGTTGTCCACATGCCACCCGACGCCCCTGCGCGTGCCGCAGCCCGTCCGCCTGTGCGCCACCGCCGCCGCAGCGCCACCGAGCATACCTGCCGCCATGCCCTCCTCCTCCGTGTGGGTGGCCTCGCTCGGCGACGGCGTGCACGGCGCGGAGGCGGCCGCGGCCGTGTACGCAGCCTTCGCCGAGCTTGCTGCATCGGCCGAGTTTGCGACGGAGACTTGGGCAAGACGGCCGATGCTGCGCCGCGATGTGCCGGGCGTCGCGCGCTCGTTCACGCTCGAGCATCTAGCTGCGGCGGTCGACGGCGACTTCTTAGATGCGGGCCGGGGCATCGCCGAGGATCTGGGCGACGGCGGCTGGAAGATGGCGGCCGTCTCGCAGCCGCGCGGCTCCTCGTTCGAGGACGCCAAGATGCGCTATGTCGACGTGCAGAAGGCGATGGAGGGTGGGACAGTGGTGTTCAACTCGGCGGGTGCGCACATCTCGCGCCTGGGTAGCATGTGCCTAGCGGCGCTCGACGCCTTCGGGCTGCCCAACTGCCTCAACCTGTACGTGACCGCCAAGGGGTGCGCCACCTCGGCGCCGCCGCACACGGACAAGCAGGACGTCTTCGTCTTGCAGAGTGGCGGTGCCAAGCGTTGGAGAGTATACACACCGCCGCCGCCTGACGCGAAGCCGCACGCCGATCCGCTGGCAAGGGGCAAGGCGCACGATGCGCTGCGGCTCGACGAGCTGGCGGCGCCGCTGCTCGACGTAGTCCTTCGGCCGGGCGACATGCTCTACGTACCCGCCGGCTTTCCCCACACGACGGACACCGTCCACACCGCGGCGGCGGGGGCTGCGGCTGATGAAGACTCAATCCATCTGACGATCGGGCTGGACACGCACATCTGGGGGCTCGATTACGCGGGGCTGCGCCGCGGCGCGCTCGCGCGCCTGGGGCTGCCTGATGCGCTCACCGAGACGGCGCTCGGAGCACGCCTCTACTGGCGCCTCATTGGTGTCCCCGCTTGCCTCGGATTCCTACGCGGACACGTGGCCGGTCATGTCGCAGCGCCGCCATCGGAGGCGGCGGTGCCGTCCGAGGCGGCGGATCCGGCGGAGCGCGCGGCCACCGTACGGGCGGCCGTGGTGGCGGAGCTTGTCGCGTGCGCGCGCGCGGCCGAACCGTTTCGGTGGGGGACCGATGCGGACGAAGCCAAAGTGGGCGCGGCGCTCGAGGCGGAGGCAGTCGCGGCCCAATGCGAGCGGCACGCTGCACGAGTGCTCGAGGTGCAGCGCGCCATGTACCTCGACGCGGCGCGCGACGTGCGCCCGAGCGCGCCGGGCATGCCGCGGGTCTCCCTCTTCCGCGTGCGTGAGCACTTGGCCCGGCTCGAGAAGGCCATGGAGGCTCATCTTGAGTGGTACGGACCCGAGGCGGTCGCAAGGGCGCGCGCCGCGGCCGAGGCGGCCGCCGCGTCGCTGCCGGGGCGGGCGGCGAGTGCGGCGGCGGGCAAACCGAAGAAGGGCATGGCCAAGGCGGGTGGTGGCGGCAGCGGCATGGCCGCGGGAGGGTTCGGAGGAGGAGTAGGGTCTGTAGGGGGCGGCGGTGCGAAGAAGAAGAAGCGATGACGCGACGCACGCGCGTGACACGTATGCTGCCATGCTTTATGGGAAGCCGTGATCAGATTTTAACTAAATGCCGCGGCGGCTCGCCATAATGCGAGTCCGCGGTCGTAAAACGATATTACCGGTAAAGTACATATCTTTACCGGCACACAGGAGGCCGCATTTGGCCGGCGTCCACACCGGGGCCGGGCGCCCATCATCCATGATCGCGTCCCTCGTGTGAGGTCATTGGTTCCATGGCGACGGCTGACGCCACGGACGACAAGGACATCGTGCTGGAGGTCTTCCAGCGCTTCGACATGGACGGCAACGGAACCTTGGATAGCGTGGAGATATTCCAGGCTCTCAACATTCTTGGCATCCCGACCGACTCCGCAGAGGCCGATGTGATGCTCAAGCGTTTTGACATAAACAGCAACGGCGTGCTCGAGCTCGCTGAGTTTCGCGAGTTGTACGCGGAGCTCCGGACCTCGCTTGACGCGCGGAAGCGACCCATGGAAGCCGAGCAGTGGACGGCCGCCAAATGGCTTGACGCGACTGGCGTGACCTCACCGCTGGCAAGTGCGATCCTCGGGCACAAGACCCCGGGCGACAGCGTGGCCGAACTCGCCGAGATGCGTAGGCTGGGTAGCAAGGCCGGAAGCACCGAGCTGCGCGAGATCCTGCGCGAGCGCATCATCGCGGGCGTCGATGCCATCGTCGACCAGCTCCTGCCAAAGCTGCACGAGTTCGCCAAGTCGGAGGCGGTGACGGGCGCGGACCTGCACGAAAAGTTTGCGTCGGCCGAGAACTTCAAACTGAGCTACGGCGGCTTGAGCACGTTCTTTGGAGGCCTCGAGGCCAAGATCGGCCCGCCCGATCCGAATGTGTACGCGGCGATGTCGGCGGAGCACACGGAGCGCGATGATTCTCGCGAGCCGTTCACGACGACGAATTACGGGATGACTACGACCTCGGATACGGAGTGGCGCTTTGTGGCGACGCCGGACCGAAAGCAATCGAAACCGTGGCCGGTTGAGACGCGTGGCGTGGAGGGCGTCGCCCGGCCGCGCGAGCCCGTCAAGGTCGACGAGTTGCTCGCACGCATGGCCATGCGCAACCGCACGCTTGAGGCTCTAGGAGAGCCGCCCATGACCCTCCATGAGCTCTTCGGCGGCCGCCTGTACACTGGTCCGATGTTCGTCAAGTACAACGCGGTGCTGCGCGGCTTTGGCGCGGCGCTCGCCTCATGCAAGGGCAATGGTTACGTGAGCACGCTGCATGCCATCAACTCGTGCATCGTCAAGACGGGCAAGCTCTCGCAGGCAGCCAAGGTGTACCGTGGCATCTCGGGCGGCAGGCTGCCAGATGAGTTTTGGACGCCCAATGAGTTTGGAGTGCGCGGCGGCATCGAGTCGGCTTTCATGTCCACCACGCTCAACCGCCAGGTCGCCCTCATGTACGCGTCGCAGTCCAAGGGAGCTGGCATCGTGTTCGAGATCCAGCAGGGAATGGTGGACCGGGGAGCTGACGTCTCTTGGCTCAGCCAGTACCCCCACGAAAAGGAGATCTTGTTTGCGCCGCTGACGGGCTTGGAAGTCCTCACGACGCGCGTCGAGGGGCGCGTGCTCGTGGTGGTCGTACGCCTGTCTGTCAACCTGAACGCCGCTACGATCGAGCAGGTACTCTCCAACCCGCTGGTTGCCACACTGGTTGCCACACTGAATCGAGTGCGACGCGGATCGGATTGCGACTGATGACCACCCCTTGCCACCGATTGCCTCAGGTCATCTCGAAACGGCGCAAGGTCGTCAAGGACATGTGCGAGCAGATCAGCCTTCGCATCCTGCACGCAGTGAAAACTCGCGAGGTCTGGGAGGAGCTGCGCTTGGGGCTCGCGCCACCCCCGCGGAAAGGGGTAGCGAGGTGGAACGCGGGCACGTCATCTGGGAGCAGCAGCAAGCCACGAGCCGCGCTGGTGTCAAAAAGCCGCACAGGCCTCGGGTCCCTGCAAGCCGCAGCACCTCTCAAAGAGCGTGAGATCAGCGTCAGCGGCTGCACGCCACGTGCGGGCAGCACGCCACGCGCCGTCAGCGCCGGCGGCGCAGGAGGCACGCCGAGAGCGGGCGCATCGCCAAGTTGCACGTCTCGTGAAGCAAGTTGTGCGGGTGCCGGCAGGGCGGCTGCGGCCGAGGCATCGTTGCCCGAGCTTGAGGTGCTCGCGAGATCGCCCGTGGGTGGCATCACTGGGGTAGTCGAGACCTTCCTCGCTGACAAGCTCGGCTCCCTCACGTCACACGAGCCCGAGTACTACAATGACAACGGACCGCTCGGCGACGCGATTCAGGAGGCAGTCGCACTCGCCTCCATTCTTGATGGCTGGCCCAAGGGTCTCATGCAATTGGCAACACGGCAGGGCGTCTCTTGCCACGACGACGGGCGGAGCCTGCTGCGCTCGACGCACCAGTCTTTTGCCCTCGTTGGTGAGCAGCCGCTTCATCTGATGGAGGCCTACGGACTGGTCGCAGTCTTCTGGTCTCGCGCCTCGCTCACGTCGCTCGACCTTGCTAAGCGCAAGCTCTCACCGGACGTGGTGGGCGCGCTCAGCCGCGGGCTGCCCGCACGGCTCTCATGGCTCTCTCTCGAGGCATGCGACATTGCCAAGCGGGGCAACGATCTCGTGGGGCTCGTGGCCCTCTGCCACTTTCTGAGCCTGCCGCATTCGGCCATGCTCAGCCTGCGCCTTGCGTCTAACGCGCTGCTGCCCACCGCATGCGAATCACTCGCCCAGGTGAGATTGCGACGGACTGCCTCTGCTGGCCTCTGCTGGCCTCTGCTGGCCTCTGATTGCCCATGATGGTCTCTGCTGGACTCCGCTGGCCTCTGCTGGCCTCTGCTGGCCTCTAATTGCCACTCGTCCTTTTCCGGGCGCTCCCTCAGGCGCTCAAGCTGAACACGTCGCTCACCGAGGTGGACCTGAGTCACAACTCGCTCTGCGGCTTGGCCCACGGTATCGGCAAGTATGAGGCGAGCGGCATCGAGCTGCTCGCGAATGCGCTCACCTCCAACCGCGCACTCACCGCCCTCAACGTGCTCGGCAACGAGCTCGACAAGGACGCGGCCCGCATGCTCGCCGCAATCGCCAAGGCGCGCCGCGTCTCGCTCTGCGGGATTGGTCCCACCCAGAAACACGTCAACTTTTACTACAAGGGCCTTAAGGCGCCCGACGCAATCCTGATCGCAGCAGACCTGCAGATACGGCCTGCGCTCACGATCCTCGAGCTGCCGTCGAACGAGGTCGGGCCCGACGGCGCCGTCGCGCTCGCCGCGTCCATCGGCGAGCATCCAGGCCTGACCTCCGTCGATCTCAGCTTCAATAATATCGCCGGCATCAACCACAGCACCGGCAAGGGCACGTACACGTCCGCCGGCATCCGGGCCATCGCGGAGGCGGTCCGAGCGAGCACCGTGTGCGCCGTCACGAGCCTCAACCTCAAGTACAACGACATCAAGCCGACGGACATTGAGATGCTGCGCGAAGCCGTGGATGAGCGTAGCGGCTCGTTTGTGCGGCGTTCGAAGGAGGTGCTTGGCCGCAAGGCTGATCGGCGGGTCGTCGAGATGGTGCTGGATCTCTGAGTAAGGAGACGTAGCCGAGATTGATTCAAATACGTAGTAGAAATACTGCACACAAGGCACATGGCACTTTTTGGTAGTCCCAACGCAAGACCACCCGTCACCGGTCACGAACCGGATGATGCGAGCGCATGAGTGCAGACTTTATCGTAATGTCCGAGATCACGGCATGCGTATCCCAGCTCCCTCAACATGCGCCCGAGATCGCTGCTATTCAGGAATTTGGCATCGTCTTCGTAGCTGATCAGAGGGCGGTCGCGGACGATGGTTCGCCGCAGTCCTTGGAGCACCTCATATTCTGTGCCTTGCACATCGACCTTGATGACCGCAACACGCTCAGCCGGTGAAAGCACCTCATCAAGAGGCACCAGCACCACAGGCTCTCGCACACGCCCTACGGTTGGCACCTTCCTCAATTCAGATCTCGTCTTGCGAACATTAGCTTCGATGAGGCTCGATGAATCGCGAGCAAGATTCAGATCAGCGATGCGGGTGCCGTTGCTTGCGCATACGTGCAGCAAGGTCGCATTTGGATGCTCTCCTATGGCAGACATGCTGAGCAACTCGTGGTAGGCGCTCCCGAGGCACTCCACTCCGATGACACGTCGACCCTTCCTAAGCGCATGAAACATCTCGCAGCCGCCGTTGGCGCCAACGTCAATAACAATTCCTTCATTTAACTTTGCCATCTCAAGCAGAGATGCCATCATCGGGTACTTAGCGCACCTCCTGCCCAGAAGTGCCCATGTATCGTTCAAAGGGAAAGCAGTGACGAGGCTAATGCTGCTGAGCATTGCTACCTTGCCACAGGACCCAAAAATCGCGAGCGCTGGTCAACCACGACGCTCAGCGCGCTATCGCGCGCGAGCTACGCAGCACTTGTTGGATCCATGATTGACGTGAAGAGATTTTTGGTTGCAACCGGTCTCATCCACGTGATTGCGCCTACTACTTCAGTTGATAACATCAAAACACAAACCACACTCTCGTGATTGCGCCTGCAATCACGCGCGGGGCGCTTTGGGCTGCAACACACGCGCTTCTCGCGACAAATCTCTGTCGTCGTTCGGCCGTCGCGCGTTCACAACATTACTGTGAAAATGACTACCGGCACCCGAAATCCAGTAAAAGCGTCATAAAACAGCCACAATCTCCTCTGTGAAAAGCGTGTTGTGTGTATTCACATGAAAAGCGATGTTTTCATGCCGACCGAGCCCTCCGTCGCCCCGAAAGGCTTGCCGAAACAAGGCACTCCAATTTAGACGTCGGCTGGGTTTTGCCGTACCACGTGCTGGCTATTTGATGAAGCTGATGCTACTAGGCATCTGTCTCCAGCCCATCTTCGGCGATGATCTCTCTCCACCCCCGCCGTTGCCACCGCCACCAATGCCTCCCCCACCGGTGCCACCACCGCCTGCGCCTCCTCCGCCCATGCCTCCTCCGCCCACGCCTCCTCCGCCCACACCTCCTCCACCCATGCCTCCTCCACCCACGCCTCCTCCACCCACGCCTCCTCCACCCACGCCTCC
>Ga0209550_10001981_pt1 | contig 19755 bp, 15 predicted proteins | sample LauGreSuBDMM15SN_2_FD_187567 | JGI IMG/M metagenome (GOLD analysis project Ga0209550, IMG submission 187567) | Freshwater lake microbial communities from Lake Michigan, USA - Su13.BD.MM15.SN (SPAdes) (version 5) | ecosystem: Environmental > Aquatic > Freshwater > Lake | place: Lake Michigan... | reverse complement strand
TAAAACTGTATTTTTATATATATTACTAGTATCAACACTACTTCCACACGTTGAACCAATATGAATTAACAAACTAGTATCACTCTCCATTTCAATATCAAATCCAAACATTTGTGCAGTTATAAATATTTCGGATTGTTCGCTATCTGAAGGTTGATCAATCCAAATATCATTTTGGAATACCCAAATGTTATCAGAATTGTATCCACTTTCTCTTATTGTGTAACCGTTTTCACCGATTAAATTATTTAAATATTTAATAAATAACTTTCTACAATAATCCGCGTGATAATTTTGATTAAAATATGGTATATGCTTTAACCATACACAGTTGTCCTTAAATGTTGATGGTATTTTGCGATATAATAATTCTGAATCTACTTGAACATCATTTGGAGATATCTCTATTCCTTCTTTTGTAAGAAGTGAATGATCATCTGTTACATCTACACAACCATATTTACTAATTACCCTAATCATTTTTTTATGTGGCGCTAAAACATGTCTAATAACACGATATATTTTTGTCCACCCTTTATCAGACCATGTTTCAACATTTTCTAATTCACAATATTCTTTTTCTTGTTTTCCAGGTTCACTACATTTTATCCAATTATTATTCCCATATTTTAACGCTAAATTATAAACTGTTATAATTTCAATCATATTATTTACACGAATATACATAGGTGTTTTAAAAGACACACTATCCCCATAGATGTATTCAGCTTTTGTTAAAACTGGACCATGATTTTCTGTATTGCATATTTTATTTCCATAACATTCTTCAATAATTCGCTTCGCATAAGTTAATAATGTTCGCCCTGTTGATGTAGTGCACGCAGCAATATCTTTTTCGTAAAATGTACTTGTTTTTGCACCACATTGACCATAAAGTGAGTTAGCAGTTACTTTATAACCTAATTGACGCTGGTCTAAAACATTTTTCATAAATTCATCTGTTTGCAACGGTATTAATTTTCTAGTATCTTTTCTCGCTTTTAATAACTCTTTCAAAATGGATGGCATAATTGCTTCCCCTTCTCCTGATATAGGTTGAGCAAATCTACAGATTTTATATCCACATTTAATTTTTTCAGCAGCTGCTTTTGGATGCTTTCTATGATACCTATATGTATCATAATTTACATCAACATATTCATAACCAGGCAAATTATCATATATATAATTTCCTTCTTTATCTTTCTCGCCCCATTCCTGAACTAAATTACCTGCTAAATCATATTCTCTTGTCCATACTTTACTATCATGTGATAAATTTTCACTAATCATAGAACTAGGATATAATGATGCATAATCTACACAAGCAACTGGATTATCTAAATATAAATCACATTTGGGTTCTAGAACAATTGCACCTTCATAACCATCATCTAAACTACCTTTTTCTATAACAGGCATTAATGTTCTTTTTTCTCGGCATTTTTTCGCAACATAACTAGTTAATTTTATACCTTGACCTCTCATGACGAGGAAATTTATAGGTACACTACAAATTTTCGCCATTTCTATAAATCCAGTAAGAATATCTGATTTATTAAATAAATAATGAACTAAGTTACAATCTTGAATACAATATTTTGCAATTACGGATCTATCATCTGCAGTTCCATTTGTCATTCTAAAAATATCCTTTGGTGTAACATCATCTTTTGCCAAACACCATCTTACTTTTTTAGATGCAATATCAGGTGTTACTAATTGTTCAATAGTAAATTTACTGTTTTGTTTATCTACATATGTGACTAAAAATTTTGCACCGTCTGCATAATAATCTACAGAATGTCCTAATTCTTCAAAGTGAACATAACTTCCAACTAATAGTCCAGTCATGTTTGATGTTTTGATAATAGTTTGATTTTCGTCGTGTTGTAATTCTTTTACGAAATCACCTATAAAATTACCTGCGACATAATCCAATTTATATGACAATAAATTTGTCTCTCTACGATAAAAGTTATATAAATCTACTTGAAGACGACCATTCATTTTTATAAATCTTAAATCATGTTGACCACTTGCAATTTGCAATGTACTTTCTTCAATCTTATATTTTTTTGTATTATATCCATTACTATCTTTTATAGGTGTTCCACAAATTTCATCTTTATTACGCGATAATCGTAAGAAATCTTCGATGCAGTCATTTTCTTCTGCACGTCTAAACATAAACTCGTAATCAAAACCAAATATATTATAACCAATAATAATATCTGGGTTCTCTCTTTGTACTAATTGCTGCCAAGCCAGAAGAACTTCCTTTTCTGTATTATAACTTTCTATTATAGAATTCTCAATAGGCATATCAGAACATGTATTTAATACAATACAATGATTAAAATACGGATCTTTACTACCATAATTCATAAATGTAGAACCAATAAATGTTACTTTGTCACCTTCTAATTTTGGGAAAATTTTTCTTAGAGATTCGTTTAATTCATTTAATTTACCTTCTCTTTCAAAATTCTTATCGCATAAAATATCAATAATTGTTGCCTTTTTATTTGTATATGAGTGTTTTATATGTTTTTTATAATCCTCTTCTTCTTCATTATCCATTCCCATTTTTTCAAACATTGTTTCAATTGTATTTATATCATTATTGTCTTCGGATTTTAAATTTCTTACTTGTGTTTCTAACCATAAATCACAAAGTCGTTGTATTTCTTCCTTATTCTTAGGTACAACTTTTGGATAAACTATATCAACTTGATCCATTTTTTCATAACCAAAAGCAGATAATATAATTCTTCGTAAAATATTCTTACATAATTCTTTTGTCATGTCCATTTTTAAACTTTCAAAATATTCTATAATGTTTGTGGCTAATTTTTTATAGGATTTTATTGGTACTGGAAAATCACCATGACTACTGCTGGCTTCTATATCAAAACTCATTATTTTATATGGAACTCTTGTTTCCTTATCATTTAAAGGTATAATATTTTTATAATTAGTTTTCAATTCATAATCACAATTTATATTTTTAAATCCACTTTTATTTTCAGTTAGTTTTTTTTTTGGAATAGCAATCCATCCAGACGGACTTATATCTCTAATATGAAAGAAACGTAATAATGGTGGTATATTAGCTTCATATAATAGTATATTTGTATTATTCCAATTGTAACCATTTTTTAATAATGTATGACCATTTTGATAATCAGTGTACCATAAGTTTTTCGCCTTATTAAATGCATTCAAATTGGCAAATTCAATAAAGATAAATTTATGTTCTTTGCCGCCATCAAAACCATACAATTTTTTTCGTTTTATTATTTTACACTCTGTAATAGACTCTTTATAATATTTTCCCATTTTTTCCTTTAAATGAGACGCAAAATTTTCTTTCGTTTTAATTGACCAATTATCATTTACCATAACATAAAAGAATGGACGATAACCTTCAGCTATTAAAGAATATGTTTTTCCATTTTCATCTACACCAAATATTTGAATCACAAAATTGCTAGTATCTGTATAGTTGTTTTGTTCATCATCAGAAGATTCAGATGAAGTATCACTTGCGTTATAAACATTAAAATCGAATATTCTGAAAACGTGTTCCATTTTTAGTTAATTATAATGAGTATTATTTATCTCATTTAAAATTATTCAATTTTATTTATATATAATTTTTATTTATATATAAATTAATTTTTTTCATGGTATGCGGATATTAAAAAGGAAAATCCTATAATAAAACCTAAGAGTGATGTTATATATTTTTCGTGTTTAATGGTTAATATGTTTTCTTTACCAACAACCATTTTAGAACCAATATAACTTCCAAATATTACAGAAAATAACAGAATAACACCTAATGTATAATTGATTTGATTTGATTTATAAAATTCATATACAGAACCTATTGATATTGGAAATAGATTTAAAAACATGATACTACCCAAATTGCTTTTATAATCACCTATTTTTAATAAATCAAGAATTAATATTATCATACCAGTAGGTGCTAGACCTGTTGTTCCAAAAAATAAACCTGTAATTATACCTAATATTATTTCAATCAAAAATGGATACATATAATATATATACTATTTAATAAAAATAATAAAATATTTATTCTATTATACTTTTATTTTCATACTCCTATTTCTTCTATTCCTTATTCTTCTTCTATTTCTTCTATTATTAGTTATACTTCTTCTACTCCTTCTATTACTACTTCTTCTTCTACTATCATTATTATTTTTATTATCATTACCCATTTCAGATGTTGTAATATTATTCTCTCCAGTTTTCAATTTAATCCATTCAACAAATGAATCTATAGTATATTTACCATCATCTTTTATATTACTGTCTTCGTAATTTTCAACACTATTACCATTATTAGTAATAAATCTTATTGTTGGAAAACTATTTGGTTTAGATTTTATATATTTAACATTCTCTACTACATTTCTATCAATATCAACTATTATTATATCTTTTCTATTTAAAAATTTTTTGTGCAATACATTCTTTAATTTTTCCCATTCAGGACGAGTAACCATACATGGTCCACACCCTTCCATATAAATTAAAATAAATACCTTATTATTCGGTTTATTTATAAAAAAATCTAATTGATTTACTAGATTAGAATTAGATTTTTTAATATTTTTATAAGCATTTGATTTATCAATATGTAAAAAAACCATTATATTAAATAAATAGAAAATAAATTGCAACAAATTTTATCCTTATATAATATAATGACATTATTGACATATTTATTCATATTAATATTTTTAATTGGATTATATTTTTACGCGAAAAATGGTGATTCAGAAGGTTTTGTAAATAATAGTTCATTAAAACAAAGATGCCCTAATTTGCTTATACAAAAAGGTTCTAGATTTTATCTATATAATTCTAAGGTTGCAAAAGTTCCTGGTGTAAATCCTATTGAGTTTGATAATTTAGAAGATTATACAGAGTTTCTAGATTGGCAAAGAAGTCAAAATATAAGATGTCCTGTTTTGTATTTACAAGAAACATATGATGCTCAAGGAAACCCTGTTTATAAAGTTAGACCTAGTGTCTCAGAACCACAAGCAGGGTTACCCCCTAGTATAGCCAGTTCTAATGGGGATATAATAATGGAAAGTTCACTTGGTAATTCTGATGCATTAGCGTATCCAGATCCATCGCTTTTAGTTGATGCAACTAGAAACGACCCACCATATAATTATGACTCTTATCCGGCTTATGATCAAACTGATTATTATATTGGTAGAACAACTCCATTAGATATGATGGATGTAAACCAAGAAAATGCGAATATTAGTCCAAATCCTATGGATCCTAATTGGGGAGGGTCTGCATATACAGAAAATTTGGTTAATAAGGGTTATTATAAAGGTAATGAAGTTTCTATTGCGGTTTAATAAAATAATTGAATTCGTAATTGAATTATTTTATATTTTATTGACTATCAACAAATTTCATAACACTATTTAGCGCTACCTTTGCTTGTCCTAATTTTGATAATTTCATAACTGCTTCAACTGGATTATTCGGATCAATAGTTAATGTAGTTTTTAACATTATATTATTTAGTAAATCGTCTAAATTCAGAATAGCAGTTTCATAATCAGAACGATATTTGCTTATCAAAAGTGTATCTTGCGCCTTAATTGATTCGGCTTTAATTGCTGCGCCATATGCGGCCGCGTTTCCGGCAATTCCATTTGTACTAGATATTTCATTTTCCGAAGCGTCTGTCATACCTTCTTTAAATGATGTAATGGAATTATAATTTCTCATAAAATAATACAAAACAAAACAAAACCCTATAAATAAAAACAAATTGATTAATTCTTTCTTCATATAATATATTTTTATTTTTTCAATAGAAATTTTACAATATTTGCTATACTTGTTTTATTTATTTTTCTAGTTTGTCCTTTTGCATTTGTAGAAGAGATATCCTTTAAACAATCATTATTTAATTCTAGTTCTTTTATTAAATTTGGTAGATTATTGTATTTTTCCATAATAGCTAAAGCAGTTACAGAACTTATTCCTGGAATTTGACAAAGCATTATCTCTCCAATATTATCAGGTGTAATATTTTCCTTCTTAACCTTTTTAATTACACTTACATAATCTTTTTCTACTACATTATTATTTGCATTTTGTTCTTCTTCATTTTCTTCTTTTTTATCTGTAATAAGTTGTACATCTTCTACATTTTGATAATACGGTTTTTTTGTTAAATCCTTATCTATTTTATAACTCATATTACATATAATTGTTGCTGTTTCTTCTAAAGAAAATGATCTAAAAACTGAAAAACCCTTATAATAATTGAGAGAAAACATTGCAGAGTATAATGTAAGTTTTTCAACTTTATTATCCGTTTTAAAACGATTTACACGATTCACATCCCCTTCAATAAGATATACTATATTGTGATTATGATGGTTCAACCCATTAAGTCTATATGATTGCTCTTCATATCTACCATCTTTTATACTTGATAATAAATCTGATACAGTTTTTCTCTCTATAATCAATTTATCTTCTTTATCATCTGAAATAATAATATCTCCAATCGGTAATGTTTCTGATTTTATTACAATATTTTTAAAAATAGGTATATTTGCAACTAGTTGTGTGACCTGTTGTAATAAATCATGTTCTCTCGTATCAATTTTAATAATCATTAGTTATTTAATATTCTAATGACATCTTATTAAATTGTTTTAAATATAATTATTTATTCTACAATATAAGTATATGAGTGCTAGTGTAAGTTTAAAGAAAAATGTCATTCAAGATTTTTTTAGGGAAATATTAGAGTCATTACAAACAATGAAACGTAAAAAAATAATTGATACCATTAGGGAGGATTGTAAACAAATAGAAGAAAAACTTAATACTAAATTAGCTGATATAATTGAAGAAGATTATGATAATTTTTTGTTTGAATATAATGGAATTTTTTCTGGAGAAATTGTTGATGCTATATGGAATTTTTTGAAACAAAATGGTTATAAAAAAGATGAAAATGATATAATAATACAATCGGTTACATCTAAAAAAGAGATAATACCCGAAATTATACATATTGTTGGCGGATACTTCAGACATTATTTTCAAGCATATATCGGCTTTAATGAAATCTACTTAGAAGAAAAAAAAAATAAACATGCTAAATTAGATAAATCATATGAACAATATTTTCCTTTGAATAAAACTTATTTAAAAGACCAAGAAACTAATGACGAACCAATTGAAATTAAAACTAGTAAATATAATGACGATAAAAAACTGTATAATATAAATTTAATTAAGAATAGAGAAAAAATAATTGCTGCAATAATTACACCAACAGTATTCGCTTTTGAAACTATGATACCATCTGAAATTAAACATGATTTTTTAGGTTCAAAAGGATCTGGTGGGAAACGTTCAGATATGAGTAATGAACAATTAATTGAAATAATAAAAATGATTAATTTAATATTGCCTGCTGATAAACAATTTGACTATGTTAGGAGTGAAGAAAATATATCTAAACTTTTTATTGAAGAATATCTACCATGGGCTTCAAAACCAACGTTTAGACATGATGGGTTTGAATTATTAAGACCAGAAGACTCTTATGAAAATAAGTCTGTTGTTGTTTCTTCTACTCAAAATTTTATAAAAATGAGAAAAGAAATATTATTATCTTCTGACGCAACTCCGAAAACCATTGATTCTGTGTATATGGCTTTAACTAATAAAAATACTCCTTTGCTAAAACTTGATAGCGGTAATCCAGCCGAAAGTCGTTCATCTAAAGATTCAACAAACATTGATACAATTCCAGAAATTTTAATTGGTGATTTTGTTAAAATAGTGTATTCAGCAGATAATAAAGATAAACCATTTATAGTATCCGTGTTGAATGTTAACACTAAAGAATATTTTGAATTAGGAAGAATAAAAGATATTAGTGTAACAAGTGTTTATGATTTGTACAATAAATATTTAATAAGTATAACAGAAGAAGAAGGAGAAATTACCACCACACCCGTACAAAACTTGCAAAAAATATTAAGCATTAATGATGATGAATTAAAAAATAAAATTTCTTCAGTAATTGTTTATATATTATTAATAAAGGAAATAGCTGATATAATATATTTAATAGCATTAATAATAGAGATGAATACTAAATTTCATATGATGGAGTATACTGATAATAATAGTACTAAAAAAAATTATGATCTAGGTATTGTTGCATCTGGCGACTATGGTTTAATACAATCACCCTTAATAGATATAAAAATAGATAATCAAGATATAGATTTTGAACTATTACAAGTAGTTGCGGTTGTTCATATTCATAATTCTGATGTATTGCTTCCAGTAACTTTTATGCAAAAATTTATAACAATATTACTTATCATTATGGAAAATATGTATCAACTTGCTGACAATACAGAAAAAGGTATAGCTATATTAAATGAAATCAAAGAAAAAAATCAATTATATGAAGTGATAGTAAATAACATCAGCGCTATATATATTATTTTTAGAAATTTTGATTATTTAGATTTTTTAAATTTAGAAGAAACTATTGATAATATAAAAACCACATTATCTTTATTATTTAAAAATTTTCATTTTAAAACAATTAAAGACTTTCAGGATTTTCCTGATATAGAAGGAATACAACATACAAGCGAAATTGTGTTACCTGATATATTTACTTTTATAGTATATGATTATAATTCTATTAATTATAAACAACTTAAACAAATTGAAAATTTCATATCTTTTTTACAAAAAGTATATGATAAGTTTGGTACTGTCTATGGTAAAGAATATAATGATTTATTTAAATTTGTTATTGTAAAGTTACATTTGTATCATAATTTTTTAGGTACATTACATAATTATATTAATACCTTGCAGCAAGATATCAATTGGACAAAAATTGAGGCAAAAAAATTTTTGGAACTATTTAATTTAAAAGGATTAGAAACGGTTACAGCACCAACTAATGCTTATTTGTTTGTAGAATTTTTTTCTCGTATATTGTTAAATAGTCCATTTTTAATAGAAGAAGATGTCTCTAGTAGTAATAAAAATACTGAAATGAATGATGAGATTGGTTATGAAACTGCTAAAGAAAATAAAGCAACTGGTTATGAAACTGATTATGAAACTGGTTATGAAACTGATTATGAAACTGGTTATGAAACTGCTAGAGAATATCCTAGATTTGTTAGTGAAACTTTTAGAAAAAGAAAACTAAGCAATACAGGTGGAAAAAAAACTATTAAAAGAAAAAATAATAAAAAACACAAAAAAACTATAAAAAGAAATAGTAACAATAATAAAAAATCAATTAAAAAGAAATATTATAAACATAACATAACTAGATAAAAGATGTATTAGAATGTTGACGAGTAACAAATTTAATATTCTAATACACTCTTATTAAATATTCAATTATGTAAATGTAATTATATAAATATATATAAGTAATTTAAAAAAATTGATTAATATTTCTATCAGAAAGTTATAAACATAAAAAACTTTTAATAATATATTTAAAGCAGATATTATATAATAATAAAATATGACCAGTGAATTAAACGAAGATATATTTAAAGAAGTAACAGATGATGAACTTTGTGAAATATTTAGTAAGAGATATGAAAAAATAGAACATGTAATTCAACAAAAAAATGATTTGGGTCTCAAAGTTCAATTAATTTATAGTAAATCTTTAAAAAGTTTCAAAATAGTATTATTGGATAATCAAAATAGAGAGAAAAGTTATTTCTCATTTGACACTAATAATAATAATCATATAGGTTCAGGTGACCCTGTATTTCTATCTATAAGTGTAGATGAAGATTTACGGGATAAAAAATTTTCTTGGTTACTCGTTGGAACATTAATAGGTATGATTATGAAGCGTGAATATATAAATCTGTTTAGAACATCTGCTAGATGTGGTTCAATAGGTTTGAACTCAGATACTATTATAGGTATTGATGCAGACGCTAGTCATGGATTTTGGGACCATATTGGATTAAAACCTGGAAGATTTACTTGGGATCTACCTATGTCAGAAAGGAGGATGTTGCCTACAAGTCAGTCACCTTTTGAAAAATCAATAACATTGGACGAATTATCGCGTAAAATTTTAGATAAATCTTTTATAGGCGGAAGAAATAAATAAAACTATCGTTCATTGAGAAGATACATTTATTACTGTAATGTTCAAAGCTATAAATAATAAATGAAATGTATATAAAAATATTAGTATATAGTATTTATTATTGTAATAAAAATGCAATTGTTAAATATAATAATATTTTTGTCTTCTATTATTTTTATTTCTAACGCGTATTTAACTCCTTTACAAAAAAAATTAATTAAAAATATAATTCAAAATAAAGATACACCTCTAGAAATAAAAAGTAAAACAAAAGAAATAATTGCTCTCAATTATATTCCTTGGGCATTATCCCAATATAATATATTTGTAAATAAGAATCGCAGTTATTTATATAAATCACATATACCATTAAATGACCTAAGACAATATGCTATTTTGGGTATGATAAAAGCGCTAGATAGATATAACGCTTCAGTAGATTTTACTACATACGCCAATAAATATGTATTAGGAAGTCTACAACAAGGTGTTACCGAATTAATACCTTTAAAACCAATCTCGCATTCATTACGAATGAATAGAAAAGATGTACCAAGTATTACTTTTGCTCATGAAAATACATGGATGTTTGATAAATTGTATAAATCAAATGATAATGATAATGATGCAGATAAAATTCTAAAGACGGAAGATAAATATATATGTCGCAAATATGAAATTGATAGAATAAACAATATTGTAAGGAAACAACCCCAATTTGAGCAACGTATGTTTTATTATCGTTATGCAGAGGATACACTGAAGGAAATAAGAACAATAAGTGCTGTCTCAATTTTGATGTCTTGTAGCGATGAAACATACAGAAAAAAAATGAATAAAATAATGAAGAAAATTAATGAAGAATTGAATAAATAATATTCCTAAATTTTGATATAAATATTGTTTTATATGTAAAATATATAATTCTAAATATAAAAGAAATAGTGTAATTCTATACTTTCGGTTAACCCATATTTCCACCAATTGTGGCGCGGTATCCTGTTTTTTGCGTTTGAATTGTTCTATTAGGGATACAGAAACGAGGTATTGTTTGAGGTGCACCCATCAACATAGTATTACTAGATAAATACCAACCGACACGTGGAGCAAGACCTGCCTTTTTATTTCCTCCACAAACATTGGTTCTATTAACAATTGATGCTTGATTGCGAGCAGAACGGCCAGCGCTCATTAAAACCATATTATATACTACAAAAATATTATATTTTTATTATTATTTATTTCTTCTAAATATTTGAAAATAAATCCTGCTGAAGTTTTTCTAGAATTAATAAAAACATCTCTTATAGATGACTTTGAAACATTCACTTCTTTTGCAACTAAAACAATAGATTTATATTCCTTAATAAAATTTCCACTTAAATCATATTCACATATTTTTCTAGTAAAATTATTTCCTAAACCATTTTGAAATTTATGTATTTGAATTTCTTTATTTGTACAAAATTCTAAATTTGTAATAGAATTATTTAATTTATTTCCATCTTTATGATTTACTCAAATTTGATACAAAATATTTTATCTAAAATATAATTTTCACCAAATAAATTAGCAAATTTATTTCTCTCTATTCTTCATTTTCTAAATTATTATTCTCACTGTATTTCCATCTATAACCATAAGCAGATGTTGATAATCCATTATCACAATTACCAATAGCATTTCTTCCATTATGCGAGTTAACCAAGTTTATATTTTATTTTCAACTAAGTATAAAAATTTAGGGAATGCGTATATTTTTATATAATATACAAAATTTTAATTTCTGTATATTATATAAAAATGATGGAATCATATCAAGAATATACAAAACCAATTACAAATAATGATTTTGTCATATATAATTTTTTCAAAAAAACATTTGACAAATCACTTGAAGGTTTAACATCTGGTACAGAATTAGAAAAATTACATATTACATTTGATACACTACCAGAAAATATGCCACGTAACTTTTTTGAAAATTTTAAGGAACTTAATGATGAAGAAAAAGAAGATTTAAGGATGTTTATTACCGAAACTTTAAACAGTACAAAACAAATCACATTTCATAAATTAAATACGGAGAACGTATCTGACTCAAGTCACGATGTATTTTCTGGTTATTTACTAGGCGAAAATAGTAAACAACAAATGATTGATTTTTTAAAAGTTGCTAATCCATACGAATTACCAGATCAAGAACCTGATTTTGGAGGATATAAGAGAAGAAAAACGGTTAGAAGAAAAACCAATAAGAAAAGAAAAACGGTTAGAAGAAGAAAGTCAAAAACTGTTAGAAGAAGAAAGACAAAAACGGCTAGAAGAAAAACCAGACGTTAAATACTAATAATAAAATATTATATTAAAACCATATAAAGTGAATTCTATATTATATATTATATAAATGACAGAAGTAAAAATATCACACGATGATGATTTAATTAAAACCGAAGAAGGTTTAGTTTTTAATCCCTATAATCCACAAAATGTTAAGATTACATTGAGCGAAGTTCAATCTATTCTTTCTAAATATGGAATACCACCTGAAGTTTATAATGTTGCACTTTATGAACGTGCATTTGTTCATCGTTCTTATACAAAACGCCCTAATTTTGAAAATATTCAGCAAAATATTACAATTGTAGAAAGACCTGATGATTGTATGCCTCTTAGTAGTAAATCAAATGAACGTCTAGAATTTTTAGGGGATGGTGTATTAGAATGTGTAACAAAATATTTGCTTTATAGACGTTTTCCTAAAGCAGATGAAGGTTTTATGACAGAAAAAAAAATTGCTATTGTGAAAAATGAAGCTATTGGTAAAATAGCGCTTGAAATGGGACTACACAAATGGTTAATTATATCTAAACATGCAGAAGAAAAGAAAATCAGAACTAATTTGAAAAAATTAGGTTGTTTATTTGAATCTTTTATTGGGGCGTTATTTTTAGATTTTAATAAAATAGTCGTTAATGATAGTGAAGATTGGTTTAAAAATATGTTCGTTACTGGTCCTGGTTTTCAAATGGCTCAAAAATTTATTGAAAATGTATTTGAACAACATATAGATTGGATTGCTCTTATTCAAAATGATGATAATTATAAAAATATATTACAAGTAAAAATACAGAAAGAATTTAAGGTAACTCCCCATTATTTAGAAATTGAACATGATCTAGAATTGGGATACAAAATGGGGGTTTATTTATGTTTAGGTCAATCTATACACATATTGTCACATAGGGATGCGATTGATTTATCATTCTTCAAAAATTTTAACACTATTCAAGATTATCTTGCCGAAAATGGGAAGGCGCTAATATTTATGGGAGAAGGACAACATAAAATTAAACGCAAAGCAGAACAGATTGCTTGTAATGAAGCTTTAAAGTTTTTAATTGAAGATAAGAGTATTTAGAGCAATGCGTATTCTAAATTAATATACCGTCTACCTAATCCTTTATCACTACAATAAGAAATGATAACAATTTAAGGACATTTAATATGTCCAAAGGTGTAAAATATCTAATATAAATAAATAAAATTTTTAATTTATAGTTATATTTTATATAATGGACAAATTTACGGTTTTATTTTGGTTTTTTTCATTACTTTTTATTATTTTATCAGGATATTTATTATGTTGTAACAAAAAAACTAACGTATTTTATATTCAAATTGCTTCAGGATGCGGAATATTTGCAACAAGTAAGATTGGTCGCTCTTTTTTAGGAATTGCATAAGAATCAATTTATATAATTTATAATAAAGCATTTATATATATTATATGTTTAAAAATATAGCAGATTTTAATAATATAAATGATTATTTACCATTATTTAGCGCTGTTTTAATAACAGATTTATTTGTAATTTTATTATTAAATGTAAGGATAATTAAATCCCAAGTTTTAAGGCAATGGTATTTACAATATAATTTGTCTGCCGTTATTGCTGATGTATTAATTATATTAATTGCATTAATTATTACAAGAGCAATTTATTATTATGCATTTAAGACCTTTTCATTATTAAAATTTATTATCTTAGCTGTAGTGGTACAAATTAGTCACGATATATTATTTTATATTTTTTTTAGCAATATACCAAGAGGAGTAAATAAAATGATTGATACATTTAAGGATTATGCAAATGAGGTATCATATAAAGCAATTTTGGCAGACAGTGGGATGATGATAATGTCTTGTTTAATTGCTTCATATCTTTCCAACAAAAATACAAATATTAATATCATTGTATTAATATCATTTTTATATTTGTTACCATATTTATTATACAACTAATAATAAAGAATAGTATCATTAGTTTACCTTGTTATATTATTACGACACATCTAAATCAGCATTTGAAATGTTAAATGTGTAAAAAACACAGAGAAAAATGAAATTCAGACAATATAGTTATGGTAAAAAATGAATAGATATATTTTTGAATAAAATTAAGGAAACTTTTGCAGAAAATATTCTTATTGGTTATGGAATTTAAATCTGTAATTATTAAAATACTTTTATTCTCTCATTATTAACGATATTAAATATAATTTCAATACATAAAATTATAAAAATTTATATATTGAAATTATATAAGCGATGAATCCTTTAGTTGCATTAAAAGAAAAATTAATGGTAAAACCAAATATTGAAGAGAGAGAACGAGTTGCTGTAATTATTAAAGGTATTAATAAACCTAGAAAACATCGTGAAAAAGAAAAGGTAGAGGAGGAGGAAGAAGAAGAGGTAGAAGAGAAGGAAAAGAGTGAAGAAGAAGAAAAGGTAGAACCTGTCACATTAATTGTTGATGAGAGAAAAAAAGGATATGATCGTAATGCACTTCTTAAAAAATTAATTGAAAGTAAAAAAATAAAAGTCACAACTAAACCTATTGTTGAAATTTCAAAAGAGAAAGAAAAAGAACCTATTTTTACTCCTATACCGAGAAATAAAATAAAAAAATTGGAAAAAAAACAAACTCTCATTATTGAGGATGATGATGAAGAAGAATTTGTTTTAAAACCACAAAATAAAAAGGTTCAGTTTGAGGAAGAGGAAGAGGAAGAATTTGTTTTAAAACCTAAGCAAGACCAATTAATACCTATAACTATTCCTAAGAAAAAGAAAAGAATTACTGAAAAACCAGAAAAGGGTATTGCTGTCATAGGTCCAGAAACACTTATCGAATTTGGTGATACTGAAATGAATAAAAGAATACCAAAAAAATCACAACCCGTTTTAATTAAGGTTTCAAGTTATTACATGAATAATAGAGAGATATTTGTAAATTTTATCAATTCCTTATTTGAACCTTATCGTGAGGAATTATTAGACAATAAAGAAAATATTTCGTGTGATGTTATTGGACAAACAAATACAGATTTCTCTCTTTTAACGCATCAAAAAATTGTTAGAGATTATATGAATCTTTATACACCATATCGCGGTTTACTTTTATATCACGGTCTTGGATCAGGTAAAACGTGTACTTCTATTGGCATAGCAGAAGGTATGAAAGATGCAAAACGTGTTATAATTATGACACCTGCATCATTAAGAGCCAATTATATTGAAGAATTAAAAAAATGCGGTGATTTATTTTATAAAAGAAATCAGTATTGGGAATGGATATCAATTGTAGATAATCCACAAGCACTTAAAACATTATCTGCAATATTAAATCTTCCTATGGAATATATTCGTAAAAATGGAGGCGCATTTTTTATAAATATAAAAAAACGTTCTAATTATGATGAACTTAGTGATTCTAGTAAAAAGATACTTGAAGAACAATTAAATGAAATGATAAGACAAAAATATACATTTATTAATTATAATGGTTTGCGTGCGAAGCGTTTATCGGAAATGACATCTAAATTTACAAAAAATATATTTGATAATAGTGTTGTAATTATCGATGAAGCGCACAACTTAATTAGTAAAATTGTTAATAAATTAAAAAAGGAAAAACCTATACCAGGTGAAGAAAAAAGAAAGAAAAAAGACAAAGAAGGTGAAGAAGAAGAAGGAAATGCCGAAAATTTTTTTGGAGAACATACCCCACTTAATTTGGCAACTAAGATATATTATATGTTATTGAGATCAACAAATTCACGTATTGTATTATTAACAGGGACACCCGTTATCAATTATCCAAATGAATTTGCTATTCTTTTCAATATACTTAGAGGATATATAAAAACATGGAGAATACCTTTAGTTGTAAAAACAAATAAGAAAATTGATAAACAATCATTACAAGAAATGTTACTTGGACAAAAATCTCTCGATTATTTAGATTATTCTCCTTCTAGCAAAATATTAACTATAACAAAAAATCCCTTTGGGTTTAAAAATAAAATTAAAGTTGATTCTGGTTATCAAGGTGTTTCTAATGTAAAAAAAAATGAATCAGGAGAATTAATATTAGATACAGAAAATATTACCGATGATGATTTTGAGAGAAAACTCATAAGTATTTTAAAAAGAAATGATATTGATGTTGTCCCCCAGGGAATAGAAGTTATAAATAAAAAAGCGTTACCAGATGATTTAGATACATTTATAACGCGTTATATTAATGATAGTGATAAAAAACTTAAAAATAGCGACGCTTTAAAAAGACGTATATTAGGTTTATCCTCTTATTTTAGAAGTGCACAAGAAAGTTTATTACCAAGATATAACAAACAATTAGGTGTTGATTATCATATCGTAAGAATACCTATGAGTGATACTCAATTTAGAATTTATGAAAGTGCTCGTAAAGAAGAGAGACTAACAGAAAAACCGCAAAAATCTAAGTCTAATATAAATGAGTTATTTGAAGAAAAAACATCAACATATCGTATTTTTTCACGTTTATTTTGTAATTTTGTTATGCCAGATAGACCTACTCCTAAAGACATTCAAAGCGAAATTTATTTAAAACAATTAGGAGAATATATGCATTTTGAATATGTGTATGAAAAATTAAAAAAACAAATGAAACCAGGTTTGGATGCAGTTTTAAATCAAATAGATGACGAAGAAGAGAGAATGGAATGGAGTAAAAAGATATATTCTGAATTAAGTTATTATATAAAGGATGTTATTACTGCTAATAAAAAAGGAAAACCAGTTTCTGACAAAAAATTAATGAATATTATTAAAGATGTTCAAAAAGTTAAAACAATTATTGAAAAAACAAACAAAAAACAAAACGAAGAAGAAATTCAAAATATTGGTAAAAGATTAGAACAATTCGATTTAGAAGAAGCCTTATTAGAATCCGGATATAACCCTGAAGAAAAAAACCTTACACAAAAAGAAAAAAACACCATGTTGACCTTATTAAAGGAAGCCAGAAGAGAAGAAAGTAAACAAGATGTCAGTGATGAAAGAGAAGGTGAAATTGAAGGCGACGAAATCATTGATAAAATTGGTGGAAATGAATATAAAGAACGTCTTGATAGAGCTATTAAAAATATTGAAGAACATTCAAATGATTTTTTAACTCCTGAAGCACTTCAAACATACAGTCCTAAATTTTTACATATTCTTGAGAATATTCAAGATCCTGAATATCAAGGATTACATCTTGTGTACAGTCAGTTTAGAACTGCAGAGGGTATTGGTCTTTTTAGTTTAGTTTTAGAAAAAAACGGATTTGCTAGATTTAAAATAAAGAAAAACCATTTAAATGTATGGGAAATAGATATTCGCGAAATAGATGAAGGAAAACCAACTTACGCCTTATACACTGGAACAGAAACTAGTGAAGAAAAAGAAATGTTAAGACATATTTATAATGGTGAATGGGATCAAATACCTGATAGTATTGGAAATGTATTAAAGTCCAAATATCGTAACAATAATATGGGTGAGGTCATTAAAGTATTTATGATTACTTCGTCAGGTTCTGAAGGTATTAACTTGAGAAATACACGATACGTTCACATTATGGAACCATACTGGCATCCTGTGCGTTCAGAACAAGTTATCGGACGCGCAAGACGTATTTGCAGTCATAAGGCGCTACCAGTTGCATTACAAACGGTTGAAGTATTTGTATATCTTATGATATTTAGTGAGTCTCAATTGAAATCTGATGAAGCTATTGAATTGAAAAGAAAGGATTTAAGTAAATCTATTCCTAAGGTACCCATTACGAGTGACCAGTATTTATATGAAATATCTGAAATAAAGGCGAATTTAACAGGACAATTAACTGATGCAATTAAAGAATCAGCTTTTGATTGTTACATATATTCTAATGGCAAATGTGTGAATTTTGGTGATCCTACAAATAATAAATTTTCATATGTCCCTGATTATGCGGATCAACAAAATGATACTACTGTTCAAGCCAATAAAGTTGCTATAGAATGGGTTGGAAAACCTGTTACTATAAATGATGTAGAATATATATACAGAAGAATAAATAAGGATCTTATTAATATTTATGATAAGGTTAGTTATGAATCTGCATTAAAAGACCCTAGCATTATTCCATTAAAAATTGGAACATTAGAGAAAAATGAAAATGGAGAGAATGTTTTTAAGAGAGTATAGAATAAATATTTACCAATTACTTAAAACCATATCCAAATCAGTATCTTCTTCTAAATGTTCAATTAAATAACTTGGATGATATTTTTTTTCTATTATTTTTTTCCATAACCAATTTTTAATTTTAATTAAAGAGTATAAATAACGAAAATTATTAAATATTTTTATTTTTTGTTTTAACGTAAAATAATTGAAATTTTCAAATGGTGTTATTTCCTCATTTGGTATATTAAATGGATAATTAAAATTATTATAACCACAAAAGAAACTTACTAAGAATAAAGGTAATTTAGGTAGAAAAGTTAAATTATTATGATTGCAATATAAAACAAATAGATTTTTTGGTAAATTAGGTAAGGAATATAATAAATTAAATTCGCAATATAATCTTATTAATCCTGTAGGCAAAGTAGGTAAAGAAGTTAATCTATTATTTCTACAACATAATGTTTTTAGATTTTCAGGCAATCTATTTATAGATGTTAATTCATTATTGTTGCAACTAAAATTTACCAGATTTTCAGGTAAATTATCAGGTAGAAAAGTTAAATTATTATAACCGCAAGATAAAACTTCTAGATTTATACATCTGCTGATATCAGGTAAATAAGTTAACTTATTATTATTACAACATAAAAATACTAGACTTTCAGGCAAATTTTCGGGTAAAGAAGTTAATTTATTACCAGAGCAATATAATTTTTCTAGTTTTTTAAATCTGCACATATCAGGTAAATAAGTAATACCTCTATCATTCATTTCAATTGTTTCAATACCTTCAAATAAATTATTTAAATAACTTTCAACATTAAAAATTTCCATTTGTTATTTTATATTTGGTTAAGTATAATAAAAATTCAATTCAATTTTTTATTATACATTTTTGTAAATGTAAACAAGTTTAAAGTATTGAGGAAATTATAAAATCTATAAGGAATTTGTCTTCTTGAGATAAGTTATTATATTCAATTATATTTTCGCTTAGTATATCAAT
>Ga0209550_10001979_pt1 | contig 19769 bp, 16 predicted proteins | sample LauGreSuBDMM15SN_2_FD_187567 | JGI IMG/M metagenome (GOLD analysis project Ga0209550, IMG submission 187567) | Freshwater lake microbial communities from Lake Michigan, USA - Su13.BD.MM15.SN (SPAdes) (version 5) | ecosystem: Environmental > Aquatic > Freshwater > Lake | place: Lake Michigan... | reverse complement strand
TTGCGCAAAGCTTTATCATCTAAAAAAATATTTATAGTATTATTCGCTGATTTACTCATTTTTCCACCGTTAGTGCCTGGCACATAATTAGTTTCTTTCATGATAGTAGCTTCTGGCATCACAAAGGTTTCTCCCATAAGATGGTTGAACTTTGCGGCAACATCGCGCGTCATTTCAATGTGCTGCAATTGGTCTTTTCCAACCGGTACAAATTGCGCATCATACAACAAAATATCAGCTGCCATCAACATCGGATAAGAAAACAAACCAGCATTAATGTCATCTAGACGATCTGTTTTGTCTTTAAAGGAATGTGCTAATGTTAAACGCTGGAAAGGGAAAAAACAACTTAAATACCAAGCCAATTCTGTAGTTTCAGTCACATCAGATTGACGATAGAAAGTAACTTTTTCAATGTCTAAACCACATGCCAGCCAAGCCGCAGCGGTGCTATAAGTATTTGATTTTAGCGTTTTACCGTCTTTAATTTGTGTTACCGAATGCAAATCGGCAATAAATAAAAAAGAATCATTTTCAGGTTTTTCTGATAACGCGATTGCTGGAATAATAGCTCCCAAAAGATTTCCTAAATGTGGCGTGCCCGTACTTTGAACACCAGTTAAAATTTTTGACATTTTATTTTTTTGGTTTATCAATTCAAAAATCAAAATCGAATTAAAAAACGATTCTAACTACAATAAGCCACAAAGTTAATTGTTTTCTGAATAATCAAATGCGTTTTTGTAATTTTGACAAGCGCAAATTTGAACAAAACTTATTTTAATACCAATAAACAGAAAGAAATCAATAAAACACCAGGATGAAATTATTAAAGATGTTGTTTTGGACGGTTTGGAGAATCTGGTTTTACCTCATGATGGGAATTCCAATTATCACAATGTTTCCATTTTTAGTAGTTTCTATTTTCAAAGAAAAATGGTACCCCTATTTTTTTGTAATGGCAAGGATTTGGGCAAAATTTATCTTATTCAGCAGCGGATTTTATTACAAAATTGAACGTGAAGAAATCCTTGAGCCCAACAAAAGCTATATGTTCGTGGCCAATCACACTTCAATGACGGACATAATGCTGATGCTAGCTGTAGTTGAAAATCCATTTGTATTTGTAGGAAAAAAAGAATTGTCGAAAATTCCACTGTTTGGGTTTTTCTATAAAAGAACTTGTATTTTAGTAGATAGAAACAATGCTAAAAGTCGTCTTGAAGTTTTTGATCTCGCACAAAAAAGACTCAACCAAGGACTGAGCATTTGTATTTTTCCAGAAGGAGGTGTGCCAAACGACGAAAGTATTATGCTGGACGAGTTCAAAGACGGAGCTTTCAGATTGGCAATTGAGCACCAAATTTCGATTGTACCTATTACATTTGCTGATAATAAAAAACGCTTTTCTTACACTTTTTTCAGCGGAAGTCCCGGATTAATGAGGGTAAAAACACATTTCCAAATTCTTACAACAGGAATTGAATTGTCTAATAAAAAAGAAGTAAAAGACAAAGTAAAAACCGTAATCTACAACCAATTATTAAAATTCAACACCTAAAAAAAGCAACATTTAGATGTTGCTTTTCTCATTTAAACCCAATCAAACTAACAATAAAAGAATATTAATCCACTAGATAACGCTGAAAATAATATTAAATTGTATTTAACCATATTATATCTAAAATAAACCTTACCAAAAATTCATTCCATTTGATTTCAATTTACTTTATCAACGTTAAAAAAATCCATTTGGCGAAAACGTTCACTGTATTAAAACTATTTTCTGTACTTTTGAACTAAAATATCCTTATTTTATGATCGAAAATCCAAAATTTGCAGTCATCGGTGGCGGAAGTTGGGCTACAGCAATTGCAAAAATGTTATGCGTAAATCTTTCAGAAATAACATGGTACATGCGAAATACAGATGCAATTGAACACATCAAAACACAATACCATAATCCAAATTATTTAAGTTCTGTTGAATTTAACATTGAAAAACTAATTCTTACCAATGACATAAACCAAGCAATTCTCTATGCGGATTATGTTATTTTTGCAATTCCCTCGGCGTTTTTAGGAGGCGAATTAGAAAAACTAACCGCTTCATTAAAAGATAAAGTTATTTTTTCTGCCATAAAAGGAATTGTTCCCGAAACCAGTTTGATTGTCGGCGAACATTTTCATGAAAAATATGATATTCCTTATGAAAATATAGGTGTAATAACTGGTCCTTGCCACGCAGAAGAAGTGGCGCTAGAAAGACTTTCTTATTTGACAATTGCTTGCGGCGATGCCGAAAAAGCCAAAATTGTTGCCAATTGTTTATCAAGCAATTATATAAAAGCAAAAATATCCGACGACATTATCGGAACCGAATATGCTGCAATGCTCAAAAATATTTATGCCATCGCAGCTGGAATAGCACATGGATTAGGATATGGCGACAATTTTCAATCGGTTTTGATGAGTAATGGAATTCGCGAAATGAAGAAATTCATCCGCAAAGTACACAAAATGAAGCGCAACATCAACAATTCTGCTTACCTCGGCGATTTGTTGGTTACCGGTTATTCTGTTTTTTCTCGAAACAGGATGTTTGGCAATATGATTGGAAAAGGTTATACCGTAAAATCTGCAATGATGGAAATGAGTATGGTTGCAGAGGGATATTATGCCACAAAAAGTGCTTGGGAACTCAATCAAAATTATGGTGCAAATACACCAATTATCGATGCAGTATACAGCATTTTATACGATGGAAAAGAAGCCAAAAAAGTATTTAAAAAACTAACAGATAAGTTGGATTAAGACTTTTAAAAAGATTGTATCTTTGCCTAAATATCAAAAAAACTGCTCATTTCAAGCTCTCCTACTATTATGATTGAAGACAAAACGCCACAAAAAACAAGTATTGCGCAACTCGGAGAATTTGGATTGATAGACCATTTAACCAAAAGATTTACAATCACACAGTCTTCCACAATTAAAGGAATAGGAGACGATGCTGCTGTTTTAGATTTTAAAGATAAAAAAATAGTCGTTTCAACCGATTTGCTGATTGAAGGCGTTCATTTTGATTTGGCCTATATGCCTTTGAAACATTTGGGATACAAAGCAGTGGTTGTTAATGTTTCTGACATTTGTGCCATGAATGCTAAAGCGACGCAAATAACGGTTTCTGTGGCTGTTTCCAATCGTTTTCCACTTGAAGCTTTAGATGAACTTTTTGCAGGAATTGCGCATGCCACAGAAGAATATAAAATTGATGTGATTGGCGGTGATACAACTTCGTCTCAAAAGGGATTAATCATTTCGATTACTGCAATTGGCGAAGCAGATGAAAATGAAATTGTGTACAGAAACGGAGCCAAACAAACCGATTTATTGGTAGTAAGTGGCGACTTAGGTTCTGCTTATATGGGCTTGCAAGTTTTGGAAAGAGAAAAACAAGTGTTTTTGGTAAATCCAAATTCTCAACCAGATTTAGACGCTTACACTTATTTAATTGAACGACAATTGAAGCCTGAAGCCCGAAAGGATGTTCGAACTTTGTTGCATGCTTTAGAAATCAAACCAACTGCAATGATTGATATTTCAGATGGACTGTCTTCAGAAATTTTTCATATTTGCAAACAATCAAAAGTAGGTTGTAATTTATATGAAGATAAATTGCCTTTAGATCCACAATTTATTTCAGTTTGCGAAGAATTTCAAATCGATTCAACTACTGTTGCCATCAATGGCGGCGAAGATTACGAGTTGCTTTTTACAATCTCCATGGATGACTTTGAAAAAATAAAAGGCAATCCAAATTTTACCATAATTGGTCATATGACGCAAGAAAGTGAAGGCATTCATTTGATTACCAGGGCCAATACAAAAATTGAATTGCGTGCTAGAGGTTGGGATGCTTTGAGCGAGTAAGGTTAAGTATTCAGTCCCGGTTTACAGTGTTTAGTGGTCAGTTGCTCCGTTTGAAATTGATTTTTGATCTCAGAAGATTAAATTACTTCATTCCAATCTTATCGTGACTTTGAGCATCTATTCCACTATTCCACATTGTTAAAATATCGGTTGCAACTGCAGCTCCACTTCCCGAAGCGATTGCCAATTGACTTCTCCAACCAGCCAAAGTTCCCGCAACGAAAATCCCTTCTGTAACTTTATGATCAATGTTTTTAAGCTGAATTCTATTTTTTTCTGGAATTGATTTTTTATGATTTTCAACATATTGCATCAATCCTTCGATTGAAAATGTGTTAGAATAACCAATAGCAACAACTATGTTTTTAGTGAAATAAGTGTTTTTGTTGGTCGTTATTTCAAAATCGGGAAAACTTCCCTCTATTTTCATTACTTTTTCACTTTCAATTTGTTGAATATGTGGGTAGGAAGAATTTAGTTGAATCAAACTTTCCGTCAATAATGTTGAACCTAGTTTTCCAGCGGGAATTCCATAAGCATTATTAAACACTGCTTCTTGCAACGAAGAGGATTTTTGATGGGTGAAAATCCCAATTTTTTTATCTAAAACAAATGCTTTTTTATTTGCAGAACCCAAAACCATAGCGCAAGAAACACCTGCAACTCCTCCACCAATTATCAAAACATCAAACATAAGTACATTTTTTACGAAGGAACAAAAGTTCTAAAGATTTTGTGAATTATTTTATTTTGTGTTTGAAAAATACCAAAAATTTAATATTTACTCAACTTGGCTTTCATCATAAAATCTTCGGCTTTTTCAACCATATTGAAACTTCCGCAAAAAAACGGAACGCGTTGATGCAACTCTGTCGGATCAATTTCCATAATCCTACCAAAACCATCCGATGCCTTCCCTCCTGCTTGTTCTGTAATAAAAGCCATGGGATTACATTCGTACAATAAACGCAATTTCCCTTTTGGTGCTTTTGAACTGGTTGGATAAATATAAATTCCTCCTTTTATCATATTTCGATGAATATCCGAAACTAAACTTCCGATGTACCGAGAAGTATATGGTCGGTCTTCTTCTTCCGTTTGACAATATTTAATGTAATCCTTAACTCCTTGCGGAAAATGTACGTAATTTCCTTCATTAATGGAATAAATAGTACCATCTTTAGAAAATTGCATGTTTGGATGCGACAGGTAAAATGTCCCTATTGCTGGATTCAAAGTAAATCCATTTACTCCATGACCGGTTGTGTAAACTATCATAGTTGATGTGCCATAAATTACATAACCAGCAGCGACTTGGGCCGTTCCAGGTTGCAGAAAATCTTCTAAAGTTACTGGAGAACCAATTGGCGTAACGCGACGATACACAGAAAATACTGTTCCTACAGAAACATTTACATCGATATTTGAGGAACCATCTAAAGGATCCATTAAAACCACATATTTGTTATTGTTTCGTCCGTCAGAACCAGAAACAGTAATAAAATCGTCGTTTTCTTCGGAGGCAATACCACAAACAATTTCACGATTGATTAAGGTTTGAATAAAAACTTCGTTGGCATAAACATCCAATTTTTGCTGGTCTTCACCTTGAATATTTTGTTCGCCAGCAGCGCCAATGATGTCAACCAAACCGGCTTTGTTGACTTTGTAATTTACCACTTTTGCTGCTAAACGAATTGAGTTAATAATTCGAGAAAGTTCGCCCGACGAATATTGATGTGCTGTTTGGTTTTCAATAATAAATTCTCCGAGCGTTTTGTTGCGTTCTTCCATTTGTAAAATCGTTGTAGTTATTTTGCAAATATCGGATTTTTTACCAATTTTTAAAGCAAATTAGCCCTATTTGTTGAAAATAATGCAAAATAATCTCTTCCGCCAATATGTCTAAATTTCAAATAAAATTTATATTTTTGGATTTGAATTTATAGCAATGAGATTTCTAATTGAAATTACGGCTGAAATTGATTTTTGAATTTGAAATTATGAGAATATTTAAGTTTGGAGGAGCATCAATTAAAGATGCAGAAGGTATAAAAAACGTATATGATGTTTTGCAAAAAGTCGGTTACGACGATGTTTTGTTAGTAGTTTCTGCAATGGGAAAAACGACCAATGCCTTGGAAATTGTGATTAAAAATTATTTTGATAAATCGAGTGAGCTATACGCTTCTGTTCAAGAAGTGAAAAAATACCACAATCAGATTTTGATGGACTTGTTCGACGATGAAGAGGCAGATGTTTTCTTTGCCGTAAATGGCCATTTTGCAGATTTAGAATATTTTTTAAGAAGTAATAAATCGCCCAATTACAACTTTGTTTATGATCAAATTGTAAGTTATGGTGAATTAATTTCAACCACCATTTTAAGTCATTTTATGAATGCTAAAAACATCAAAACCAATTGGATTGATGTGCGCAATTTTATAAAAACAGACAATAACTATCGCGATGCGAATGTGGATTGGGAATTGACTCAGAAAAATATTTCTAAAAACATAAAGCGAAAAACATTAAATATAACGCAAGGATTTCTTGGTGCAGACGAAAATAATTTCACCACTACACTTGGTCGTGAAGGTTCGGATTACACCGCAGCTATTTTTGCTTATTGCCTTAACGCAGAAAGCGTTACGATTTGGAAAGATGTGCCAGGAGTAATGAATGCTGATCCGAGGTATTTTGAAAATGCAAGTTTATTGAATCAAATTTCTTATCGTGAAGCAATAGAATTGGCATTTTATGGCGCCACCGTAATTCATCCTAAAACGTTACAACCTTTACAAAAAAAAGAAATCCCTCTTTATGTAAAATCATTTATCAATCCCACTTTGGCAGGAACGAGTGTGTCTAAAGGCGCAGATTTACAACCGCTTTTACCTTGTTTTATTGTAAAAAGAAACCAACTTTTGATTTCACTTTCTTCAATTGATTTTTCTTTTATTATGGAAGAAAACATCAGCGACATTTTTGCGCTTTTACACCAATATAAAATGAAAGTAAGTTTGATTCAAAATTCTGCAATTAGTTTTTCAGTTTGTGTAGAAGATAAATTCGAACATTTTAAAGACTTAAAACCTTTGCTTTCGAAAAAATTTAAGGTCGCTTATAATGAAAATGTATCGCTCTACACCATTCGACATTTTGATGAAAAAGCGGCAGAAATTGTTGAAAAAAATAAAACTGTTTTACTCAAACAGGTCAGCAGAGAAACGATGCAAATTATTACCAAAGAGATTTAATTGCCTGCAACAAAATGTAATCAAAAATACCACAATCTTGTTGTATTTAAAGCACATCCATAACAATTCTATAACATTAATACCATTAATACAATTTTTATTGCATTTAATGTGTTAAACTTTAGTTTTTTAGTATTTTATTTTTATATTTACAAACTGTATATTAACCCTTTATATATTTACTATGAAAAAATTATTACTTATTTTATTTGTTATGCTTTCGGTAACAATTAATGCACAATTGGCATCGGGAACGGTTGCTCCCAACTTTACAGCGACCGACATTAACGGAAATGTTCACTCACTTTCAGATTATTTGGCAGCAGGAAAAACAATTATTATGGACATTTCTGCCACTTGGTGCGGACCATGTTGGAATTACCACAACTCTCATGCATTAGAAGATTTGTATGCTTCGTACGGATACGGTGGCTCAGAAGAAGTGGTAGTTTTATTTGTTGAAGGCGATGGTACAACTGGCATCAACGATCTTAATGGACTTACTGCGAGTTCCCAAGGAAATTGGGTATTGAATACCCCTTATCCAATTATTGACAGTTCAACTATTGCTAGTTTATATCAAATTAGTTATTTTCCTACTGTTTATAGAATTTGTCCGAACGGAATTGTAACCGAATTGCAACAACCAACCACTGCGGGTTTTGTATCTAGCATTAATAGTGGTTGCGGTGCATTAGTTGGAACGCAAAACAACATTGAAATGTTGGAATCCGAAAGCGGATTTTGCACAACAAACGGAAGTCCAATTGTAAAATTTAAAAATTTAGGCGCAAATGCAGTAACTTCTGGAACTGTGAACCTTAAAGAGAACGGAAATGTTATCGCTACAAAAAATTTTACTTCTAGTGCGGCACAGTTTGCAACTGCGTCAGTTACATTAGACCCAATAAATATTAATAATAGTTCTCAATATAGTATAGAAGTGGAAAATGTTAATAACGCACCTAATTTTAACGCAAATAGTTCTTCTGCAAACTTGGATCTCTATGTTGCCGCTCAAACACCATTAAACATTGTTGTTAAGGTATATACTGACAACTATCCAACTGAAATGACTTGGAAAATCAAAAATGCAGTTGGCGCGACTGTTAGTAGTGGCGGTCCTTATGTTGGTTTAGCAAATGGTGGTGGTGCAGATGCAAATACTACTAAAACAAAAAACGTAACTCTTGCTGCTAATCAATGTTATAGTATTCAACTATTAGATTCTTATGGTGATGGTTGGGGATCAGGTTCGACACCACATGGTTTAGAAGTTTTTGCAAATGGTGTTTCAATTGCAAATGTTGCTGTTGAGAATTTTGGAACTACATACACTAAATCTAATGTGATGACCACATCAGTTTTGGGAATAGATAATTTTGCAGCCAACAAGACAGAGGTTTTCCCAAATCCCACGGCTGGAATTATCCATATCATTACAGAAAATGAAGTAAATGTAACAATTGTTGATGTTTTAGGAAAAACAGTTTATGCTGCTAATAATATTACCAAAAACAATTCAATCGATTTATCAAACCTTCAAAAAGGAATTTATTTCGCAAAAATAGAAGGTGATAATGCAAGCACAACTGAAAAAATTATCTTAAAATAATTCAAAATGAAAAAAATATTTTTAGTGCTTTCAGTTCTGTTTTTAAATGTTGTGCAGTCACAAATGACAATAACAAAAATTGACGGAACACCAATCACCGAAGGACAAATAATTACATTTGATTCAACCGATATCAATGCAGCGACTTTGGGATTTTTTGTTCACAACAATTCAAATGCAGATATTGATGTTAGAATTAAATGTCTAAGCTTGACAGGAACCGGCACAGGAATGCAACTTTGTTTTGGAGGATTGTGCTACAACAATGTTATTGCCGGAAATTCTTATCCTGCTTTTCCAGTTACAATTGCCGCTGGACAAACAAACACTCAATTTGATCATTTTTACAACAGTAATACAGATACTGGTGGGGCTACAATGAAAGATTTTACTTTCAAGTTTTATCAAGTAAATGCAAATGGAGCAGAAGTAGGCAATTCAGTTACATTTACCTACCGATACAATCCGAGTTTGAGCGTAAACAATCCGACAAATTTTAACCAATTAGAAAATATTGGTGTAAATTTAGTATCAAATGTTTTAGAAAACACAATGTCAATTGATGCTTCAAAAAATATTGAACTAATGATTTACGATTTAAATGGAAAATTAATCATGACCGAAAAATTAAAATTGGGCGCAAATACGGTTAATGTTTCCTACTTAAATAAAGGAATTTACATGCTAACCTTTAAAAACGAAGATGGAAAATCGGCTAGTTTAAAGGCAATAAAATAACAATTTCTTTACTAAAAATTAGACCGCTCTCAAGAAGAGCGGTTTTTTTATGATTAATATTTCGATTTCAGCATTGAAAATCTTTAAAAACTGAAAACCCGCTTTTTCATACTACTTTTGTCAACTTTACGTTATCTATTTTATGTCAAAAAAAATACTTGTTTTTTTGTTGTTAATTTGGTTTTCTGGGAGTTATGCCCAAGAAGTCCATACGCTATACAAAAACAAGAAAATACTTGCCACTTTAGATTCCATAAAAATCGATTCCGTTGGCATCAACCCCATTTTTTTTAAACTTCTAGATTCAAAATCAGTTTCGATCGACACTTCGTTTTATAAAGTTAATTTTCAAAAAGGAAAATTGATCTTCAATAAAAATGCTCCTTTTATCAATGATTCTGTTACCGTTCGATTTTTGAAATTACCCGATTATCTCACAAAAGTATATTCCATTTACAACAAAAACCAAGTGGTAAGCAACAACGCTGCATTGGGTAGTTTGTATCAAATTGACTCGAATAACTTCAAAAAAACGAAGCCACTTGACGGATTAGAAACTTCGGGAAGCATCACACGGGGAATTACAATTGGAAATAACCAAAATGCAGTGGTGAATTCTGCCTTAGATTTGCAAATTACGGGCAAAATTTCAGACAAAGTTAGTTTAAGGGCTTCTATTCAAGACTCAAATATTCCTTTACAACAAGGCGGATATTCTCAAAAATTAGATGAGTTTGATCAAATATTTATCGAATTGTTTTCAGACAAATGGAACGTGCGAGCTGGAGATTTATTTTTAGAAAACCGGCAATCGAAGTTCTTAAATTTCAATAAAAAAGTACAAGGACTTTCAACGAATTTCGAATTTGGAACGCCCGAAAATAAAACCACCGTATTCGCATCAGCAGCATTAGTGCGCGGTCAATATGCCAAAAGTAGTTTCGTGGGTCAAGAGGGAAATCAAGGCCCATACAAACTCAAAGGACAAAATGGCGAATTGTACATTTTAGTCATTTCCGGATCAGAGCGCGTTTTTGTGAATGGAATTTTGTTAAAACGTGGCGAAAACAATGATTATACCATCGATTATAATGCAGGAGAAATTGTGTTTACGTCACTTTTTCCAATCACTTCTGAAATGCGAATTGTTTTAGAATACCAATATTCTGACCGCAATTATACCCGATTTGTTACCTACGCTGGTGCAACACATGAACAAGATAAATGGAGCGTTGGTGGTTTTTTGTACTCCGAAAATGATGTAAAAAACCAGCCTTTGCAACAATCGTTATCAACTGAACAAGTTCAGGTTTTGGTAAATGCCGGAGACAATCAAAGTCTAATGAATACACAATCGGCAGTTGAGGACACTTATGCCGAAAACAAGATTTTATATAAAAAGATAATTGCGAACGGTGTGGCCATTTTCGAAAATTCTAAAGATGAAAATGAAGTTCTATACAATGTAAAATTTAGTTTAATTGGTAATAAATTAGGCAACTATAAACTGAAAAACGCAGCCGATGTTAATAAAATATATGAGTATGTTGCGCCAATCGATAATGTTTTGCAAGGTAGTTACGAACCAATATTAAAATTGGTTGCGCCAACAAAAATTCAAATTGCTACATTTTTAGGAAAATACAATCCGTCAGAAAAAACAAATCTAGACTTTGAAATTGGCGTGAGCAATAACGACAAAAACCTATTTTCCAACCTAGACGATTCAGAAAACAAAGGTTTGGCAGGAAAATTAAATTTGAAACAACGCTTGTTTTCAAAAAAATGGACCATCGACTTTTTTCAGAATGTACAGTTTATTCAAAAAGAATTTAAAACTATCGAACGCCTTTTTACCATAGAATTTGACAGGGATTGGAATTTAACTAATCCACTGGGAAACCAAAGTTTGTTGATTTCCGGCATTTCTTTTCAGTTTCCACAAAAAGGCTCAATCAATTATCAGTTTGAAAAACTAGATTTTTCTAAAAATTTTGCAGGCAATCGCCATGTTTTGAATGGGAATTTAAAATTAAAAAAGATAAGTTTTCAAAACAATTCGAGTTACTTAAACAGTGATTCGCAAGATACCAATTCAAAATTTTTACGGCACCAATCTCAAATTCGTTACCACTTTAAAAAAAACTGGCTTGCAAACAGTTTTCGTTTAGAAGATAATCAACAAAAAATAAAAAGCACCAATCAATTTTCTGCATTGAGCCAAAAGTTTAAAGAATATGGATTTTTAGTTGGTCGTGGCGATTCTACAAAAGTTTTCGTCGAATTGGGTTATTTGCATCGCATCAACGACAGTTTGCAAGCTGGCTTTTTGAAAAAAGTAAACCAATCGAATTCCTATTTCATAAAATCTAAAATAATTCAAACTGAAAAAAGCGATTTATCAGCTTTTATCAATTATCGAAATTTAAAGTTTGAAGATAAAAATCGTCCGAATGAACCATCTTTAAATTCTAGATTGCTTTATAATGATCGCTTTTTTAACCAAATGATTCAAATTACCTCCGCTTACGAAAATACTTCGGGCGCAATTGCCCAACAAGAATTTACCTATTTAGAAGTTGATGCTGGAAAAGGAATTTACACTTGGATAGATTACAACAACAACTCAATAAAAGAACTAGAAGAATTTGAGGTGGCGAAATTTGCGGATCAAGCAAAATATATTCGCATTTATTTACCTAATCAAGTTTTTTTGAAAACGCATCAAAACAAGTTTTCCCAATCGTTGACTTTGAGTCCAATTTTATGGCAAAACGAGAAAGGTGTCAAGAAAATTTTATCTTATTTTTATAACCAAACATCTTATTTATCTGAGCGAAAAATAGAAAGAGATGGCAACAATTTTGATTTTAATCCTTTTTCCTCCAGCGATAAAAACCTGTTGGGATTGAACGAAAATTTTAGAAATAGTTTGTATTTTAACCGAGGAAAGCAAAAACAATCAGTCACCTATTCCTATTTTTCGAGCCGATTAAAAAGTTTGCTTTCTGTTGGTTCGCAGGAAAATAAAAACCGTTCTCATCAGTTGCAATATGCCCATTTATATCAAAAAACTTGGCTTTTTGCTTTTGGTGCAAAAACAATAGCATCGGTTTTGAATTCTAAAAATTATGGTGCTAAAAATTATGAATTAAGCGGTTATCAATTATTGCCAAAATTGTCTTACTTGTTCAATAAAAATGCCAGTTGGGACTTATTTTATGAGTTTCAAAACAAAAAAAATAAAATTGGAGATTTGGAAACTTTATCCCAAAGCCGATTTGGAACTTCATTTAGTTACGCTGGTGAAAAGCAATTTACTATTAATGGCGAATTTTCTTTATTTAAAAATAATTTTGTCGGTAATGAACAATCGCCTGTTGCCTATCAAATGTTGGAAGGATTACAACCCGGAAAAAACTTGACTTGGCGATTGTTAGTTCAAAAAAAACTAACCGATTTCTTAGACATCAACCTTAACTACGAAGGGCGAAAAAGCGAAACTAGTCAAACAATTCATATAGGAAGTGCTCAACTACGTGCTTATTTCTAAAAGGAAGTGTTGAAAGACAAAGCAACCCCAGAGCTTTCTGGAACAATTCTACATACCCCTCCTACACAAATCAATCCGCCACGTTGACGACCATAGCTTAAAGAAACGCGCGTAGCACTTTTTCGGTACGCTGTTCCAAAATTATAATAATGGTGTCTTTTTTCTACATTATCATTACCGTAATTGTACATGTCTGAAGCAAAAACAGACCATTTTGGATTGATGTTAAATTCTGCTGTTGAACTCGCCCAATTTTTTTTGTCCGCATCAGCCCAAAGGTGCTCGGCAACCACCCGCACCGATTTCGATGCAGTGATTTTGTAAGTTGCTTCTGCTGCCAAGATGTTAGTTTTGACAAGTCCTACGGTTTCTTCTATTAGCTTTTTGTTATAATATTGATTGATATAAGCGAAAATAGTTTGCCATTTAGAATTCCATTTTTTAGTGATTTCTAAATTGTAATCAGAGAAATATTTTTTTCCAAAACCAAAAAAATCAGTTTGATATGCTTTTGGATTGTTGATTTGAAAATTTCCGCTGAGCGCATTCCAATTTGAAAAATTAAACGCCAGTTTTGTTCCGTATTTTCCACCTAGTTTTGATCCTTTTTTAAAATCATAAAATACATCTAGTTGTCCACCAATTTCGCCCGCTTTTACCAATGAAATATCAGCTAAAATAACATTTGGCTGTGATTGATAAACATAGATATTGGCTAAATTATAATGGTGCTGTTTGGTCAAACTCGGCATAAAATTAAGTATTTTATCGTTAAATGTGTTTCCTTTTGCACTCCTTTCAGAAAAGAAGCTCATGTTTTCTAATCGACGAAAACTTCCGTCAAGGCCAAAGCCTTTTTTAGAATAGCCAACGTTCAACAACAAAGCACTTCCTGGTTTGATAAAGTCATTTTCTGGCTGACCACTTTGTTGCACGACAGCATCATTTGATTTGTAATTAAATTCTGTTGAAGCATAAAATGATTGATTAGAAAAATTCAATCTTGTTGCCAATGCATTGGTCAAAGCGTTGAAATTTGGATTTGTGATGGTTGTTGTTTCATCTCTCCCAACGTAAGAAAATCCGAGTGAAATTTCAGTTGTTTTGAATTTAAAAACATCTGAAAGCACCAATTCTAAATCGGCCCCATAAATTTTACTATTAGCAACTTCAAATCCACTTCTTTGCTGTCCGTAAATGGCTTTTAACGTTAGGTAATCAGTTGGTTTTAATATCGCTCTTCCGCCTCTTAATGCATTGTTGATGCCTAAAGATCGGTCTTCCCATCCTCTAAAAAGTAATCCACTTCCGAATTGTTCGTAGAAATATCCAGCTGTTAAATCAATTTTTTTGTCTTGATACTTTAAAAAATACGTGCCAAAATTAGTGTTTTTATAACCTGGATTGAAATTCAAAAGTGCTTTTTGTTCATAGGATTCAATTTGAATTCCTGCTGAGAATTTCTTATATTTTGAGTTTAAAAAAAGATAATTATTCGACCTTACTGGAGAATCTGGTTGACCTACTTTCAACGCTTTATCGTTTAAATACCATTGTGCATTGGATTCAAAACCGCCAAAAAAAGTTGGTTTTTCTTGCGAATAAACTGAAATTACAATAAAAAGCAAAAAGAAATTTAGTATTTTTTTCATGCTACAGCGCTTTCAACTTTTCAAATAATTCTTGTTCATTGCCTGGAACATATCCATTTTGAACGTGAACAATATTTCCATTTTTTACCACAATAGTATATGGAATATTCACGATAGAAAGTGCTCGTTTAAAATCTTGATTGCTATCCAAAAGCACTGAATAATTCCAATTTTTGCCATTAACAAGTGGCTTAACTCTTTTTTGGGTTCTTGCATCGTCAGTTGAGACAGCAATTATTTCCAAATTTATTGTTTTTTTCCATTCTGATTGCAAATCATTAAGCTCTTCCAACTCGTTAATGCATGGAGCGCACCAAGTCGCCCAAAAAGAAAATAGGTAAAGTTTGTCTTTTTCAGAAAAATCGTTTCGTAAGGAAATTGATTTTGATTCCAAATTACTAAGATACAAATCGGGAAGTTGTTTTTGAGCGAATGCACTAATCGAAATCAAGCACATCAATAAAAAATACTTTTTCATTTAGGTAATGTTTAAGAACAAATAACTAAATAAAATTCATATAATTAAAATTTTTTTTGGTTTATTTGTAACATAATTTGATATTATGAGGCTTTTACAATTAACTTTGATTGTGTTTTCGACAATTTTACTTAATTCTTGTAGCGAAACAAGCGTTAAATACGGCAAAATTGACGAAAGCATTGATGCGCCACCTATTAGCGGATTGTTTAAAAAAAGGGTTTTGGTTGAAGATTTTACAGGTACCTGGTGCGGAAATTGCACTCGAGTTGCTTACGGAGTGGAACAATTATTAGAACAATCGGACAAAGTAGTTGCTGTTGCTGTTCATAATGGTGATGACCCTTATCATTATGAAGGAATTGAACCATTGCGCGCACAAATTTACCCGGAGACTGGAGATTTTCCGTTGCCAACAGCTCGCTTAAATCGAACTATTTTTTGGAAATTTCCAGTAGATATCAATATTCAGCAGGCAAAAAATTTAACAAGCAACAATTGTGGTTTGGGTTTAGCTTTGAAATCGTCCATTCAAAATGGTAAGTTAAATGTCGATGTGAATTTAAAATTTGCTCAAGATTACAGCAATTTAAAATTAGTTGTTTACATCATGGAAGATGGTTTGATTTACAATCAAGTGAATTACACCTCGTTTTACAACAATCAGAATCCCGTGATAAATTTTGTTCATAATCATGTATTAAGAAGTGTATTGACAAATATCTTAGGCGATGAAATTACCGAAAACACAACTGCAGGAAGTACTGTAACAAAACAATTTTCAACTAGTTTACCAAATAACATAACAAACAGTGCTAACATCGGCATAGCTGCGTTTGTTTTAGATGCTAAAAACACATCGATAAATGCACGAGGCGCAAAAATAAATGATATTCAAGATTTTGAAGTCAATTAATCCTCATTGTTTTTAAAAAAATGATAAAAAAGTATGCCATTAATATTCTGACAAATGTTAAGATAATGATATGAAAGTGCAAATGAATTTTTTTTCAAAAGTTTTTTTTATACTTTTACGACATTATAAATTATGAATACAAAATATTACTTTACGCTTCTGACGCTTTTCGTCGTGTCAATTGGGATTGCTGGTCCTGGTGGGGGACCTCCACCGCCGCCGCCAGGTTTTCCTTTGGGTGATAGTTTATTATATTTGCTCTTCTTAGGATTGTTACTAGCATTTTTGAAGTTAAAACCTTTAGACTTTAATACAAAGCGATAATTATGGTTAAAAATTCCGCGACCTAAAAACTGCGTTTAATTTCTTTTATTGCACTACTTTTAATCCAACCTTTTTTACCGTCTTGGATTTCTATCTTTTTGAAGTTATCAACAGTTTCAAAAACGAATACTTTTGTTCCTTCGTGCAACATAAAAGCTGTTGTGGCAACTTCTGTAGGCTCTGATTTTACAACTGTTATTTCTTCAAAAACGATTGCCGGTTGGTCGTTGTCATAATTTGATTTTTCGAAAATTGCTGAGGAAACACTTATAATTATACCGAAAATAGTGAAAATCATTCCAATAAAAAATATTCTTTTTAAAAGTGTAGTTTCCCCAAAATAATAAATTACAAAAAACAATAAAAATAGAAAAGACATCATTACAGCGATTGAAGCCCAAGTGTTGTAGTGATTAGAAGACGTAAAATCTTGAATCACTCTATTAAAACCCACCCTGGATACTTCTTTAATATCGTCAATCTGTAGTTTTTGAGCAAACTTTAAATTATTTTGAATGTCTTTGTCGTTAGGTTTTATTAATAAAGCTTTTTCAAAATTATAAATCGATGGAGCCACTTTATTTAGCTTATAGTAACAATTTCCTAAATTAAAAAACAATTCTGCTGATTGCTTTTTATCCTTGAGAATGCTTTCATAATGAATAATTGCTTCTTCATAATTTCCCTTTTGGTAAGATTTATTGCCTTTTTCAAAGCTTTGAGCGAAGAAAATTTGGGTTGAAAACAAAAGTGTAAATAATATATTTTTCATGATTTTTACCACAGTGGACACAAAGTTTACACAAAGTTCACTAATTAAAGTGAGCCATTTATAACTCTTTTGACCCCATTTTTTAATAAGTTAACATTAAAATTTATAAGCAAACCAAGTTTGCAATTGGATAATTTGAGATAAGTTATGATTTGAGCTAAATGTACATCGTTTAGATCTTCAACAGATTTTATTTCTACAATAAATTTATTTTCCACAATTATGTCTATTCTGTATCCAATGTCTAATTTCACATCCTCATAAATCAAAGGCATTCCTTTCTGCTTTTCAACGAATAAATTTGCTTTTTTTAACTTATAAAACAAACATTCTTCGTAAGCACTTTCTAATAAACCAGGCCCTAAGTTTCTATGAACTTTTAAAGCACATTCAAAAACAATTTTAGAGATTTCATTTTTCTGTCATAACTTTAAACTCTTTGTGCTCTTTGCGAACTCTTCGTGTGCTTAGTGGTTTAACTGCTTTTCTAAATCAGAAATAATAACGACCGCTTTGTCATAGTCATTCTGAATCGCAGCAGTTGATGACGGAGCATATCTCGCCAATTCACAATTTTCGGTCAAAGCTATGAAATTTTTCACCGTAGTTTCATTGGCATTTTTCTGCAATAAAATTTCTTGTATATTGTCTTTGCTCATTTCTGAGGTTTCTATATGCAACTTTGCTTTCAAAAAGTTGTGCATTGCCTTTTCTAAAGCAATATAAAAAGCTTCTTTATTACTGATTTGTTTGTTGGCTTCGGATAAGTATTTCTTTGCCAATTTGTTGTTCATTTTTATTTTATTTCCAACAACATCGCCGTCTATTGCTTGTTTTTTTCTTCTAAAAAGCACAACAAATGGAATACATAAAAAAGGCAAAATCATTAAGCTATTAAAAAGTACCGATCCGAAAAAGTCTTTGTTTTTTGTAGCAATAAGTTTGGTTTTTAACTTTATATACTGAAATTGACTTGAAGCCAAAACTTGTCTCTTGTTTGGATTGTTTTGATTTTCTGCTTTTACAGCCGTTGAGTCAGTTTCGTTTGGACCGTCTAAAACCTTGATCATTATTTCTGGTGAAGTAATTGTTCTATAAGAATTTGAACCCAAATCAAAATAAGTAAATTCCATTGGTTTGATTGGATAATTTCCTTTAAAATCAGGAATAATAGTGTACTTGTCAGAAATACTTCCTGTCATTCCAGACAAGGGCGTACTTACATTTTCATTGCGAATTGGATCGTACATTTCGAGCGCAGCAGGAACGATTGGTTTTGGCAAATTCAATAATTTCAAATTCCCACTCCCAGTTACTTTTACAATCAAGTCGAAACTTTCTCCGTGTTTTAATGTTGTTTTTGAAGGAATTGCACTAAAGTTTAATCTTCCAACTCCTCCTGAAAAATCAAGTGGTTTTCCTTTTTCAGGCAAAGGTTTCACATTGATGGTTTTTGCTCCAGCTGAAACCCTTTTATTACCTTCCACAACTTGAAATTGACCAAAAATATTTCTTCGATTAGTTGGCAATTGCAAATCCAAATCCAAAGCAAGCGGTTCGATGGTTAATTTTCCTGATTTTTGGGGATATAAAATTACTTTTTTCAACACGACACAACGGTAATTTTCTCCATTGTAAGTGCTTTGTTCAACTGTTAATTGCTTAATTTCAATGTTTTGACTCCAAAAGTCATTGTACTTTGGTTTTTCCAACTCTTGAGAATTAGTAATCCCGATGTTATTACTAAAATAAAGTTTGTAAACCACCGTGATTGGCTCATTGATATAAGGATTTGTTTTCGAAATATCTGCAACTAAATGCAATTCGTTATCAGCAGAAACTGGCGCATCGTTGGGGTCTTTTGGAATTTCGATGGCGTTAGTAACGTTTATTTTTACAGGAACCGTTTTATAAATTTGGCCATTAATTTCCACAGATGCTTGTTTGATGGTTAAAACCCCCTTCTGTGAAGGTAATAAAATATAAGAATAAGCTTTACTAAAACTACCTCGACCATTAATCCATTGCTGGCTCATCTGCTGAAATGGTCCTCCAACCACACGGAATCCGTCAAATGTTGGTGGCGCAAAATTGTCTCCATCGGCATTCATTGTAAAATCGACCCGCAATCTTTCGTTGAGACCCAATTTTGTTTTGCTGACTTTGGCTTCAAACTGAACTTGTGCCACAAGTCCTTGAAAACTAATCAAAAATAAAATTATATACTTTTTCATACAAACAGGAATTCCCTCGGGGAAATCTTCGAATTATATTGTTAAATGATGACTACCAATCTTTTTCTGTTTTGATTGGTCTAGCTTTGACCTTTTTTTTGTTGACTTTGTCTTGAACTTTCTTCTCTTCGTTGTTCACAGCATCCAACAAATTTTCTAATCTTTGTTTTGAAATTCCACCTTCTTGCGGTTTTGGCTGGCTATTTTGCGGCTTGTCTTTTCCATCCTTTTTTTCGTCTTTTTTGTCTTTGTCACCTTTGTCTTTATCGCCGTCTTTTTTGTCGTCCTTCTTTTTGTC
>Ga0209550_10001977_pt1 | contig 19778 bp, 16 predicted proteins | sample LauGreSuBDMM15SN_2_FD_187567 | JGI IMG/M metagenome (GOLD analysis project Ga0209550, IMG submission 187567) | Freshwater lake microbial communities from Lake Michigan, USA - Su13.BD.MM15.SN (SPAdes) (version 5) | ecosystem: Environmental > Aquatic > Freshwater > Lake | place: Lake Michigan... | reverse complement strand
TTGAACAAGTTCCACTTTTTACCATCACTCCACCACAAGCTATACAAGTGTCGCCATTACTAGATGCGGTAATCAATTCCAAAGCTGTTCCTGTTTTTAAGGGCAGAGAATCCTTACCTGAGACATTAGTAATACTTAGAAACTCCTCCTCACTTGGGTTTTGTACTAAATCCTTTCTTCCCAAGTAATGATAGGCTAGAATTCTAAATATTGCATCGATTATTGAGTTCGCAATCTTCAAATTAGCGTGTCCTGTAACAACACCTTGAGGGGCAAAGTTATGGAATGTGAAGGTTTCCACAAATTTAGCTAACGGTACTCCATGCTGTAAGCCTTGAGAGATACTTATCGCAAAACAAGATAGTACTCCTTTCAAGGTAGATCCTTCTTTTGAAAGATCTATAAATATTTCACCTAGTGAACCGTCGTCGTACTGGTTTGCTCTGAGAAATACCACTGTACCGCCGACATTTATTTTCCATGTCGGGCCGAAACGCATAGCTGGTAATCGAAATTTGGGTGGGGTTGTTCCGTGATAGAAACTTGAAGGCGATTGACCTTCCTTTATCTCATGTTTTAGATTCACGAGTAACTCATCCTCGCTTTTCTCAGAGGTAGCGCTATGAAGAACCTGTGACAATTTGGAACCATCTCTATAAACCGCTGCCGCCTTCACTCCGAGCTTGTAGCATAGTTCATAAGCTTCCTGTATCTCAAAAACCGTTGCGTTATTTGGTAAATTAACAGTTTTTGATGCAGATCCTGATAAGTGCGGAGCTACCGCCGCTAAGGCTTTTACATGGCCTTTCCAATGAATTACTCTTCTACCCACCCCACAATAGTTTGCAGTGTCAAATATTGGTAAATGCTCCTCTTTTAAATCGACCGAGCCTTCCACTGTCTGACGACCACATATTTCTAAGTTTGATTGATAAATCTCTTCATTGGAGTACCCTAATACTTTCAGTAAAGGTAAACCTTTCGCAAGATGTTCCTTCCAAATGTTTATCTCTTCCACGCTTAACAAATCTGCTCTTATAGCCATGTTTATATCAGTCACCCCCAAAAGATACTTCTCAAAATTAGCTATTGAGGCTTTTGAGACTCCTTTTTTTAATAAAGATTCCTTAGATACCGGAGTGTCACCATCAAGTGTGCAACTTCCTAAGGCATAACTCAAAATTCTTTGTTTTGAGCCTTTGCTATAACCGAGTGAATCTAGAGCGTATTCGACAGAGTTATTTACAATTTTCATATAACCTCCGCCAGCGAGTTTTTTAAATTTTACCAAAGCAAAATCAGGCTCGATACCAGTTGTATCGCACCCCATCTGCAAACCAATCGTTCCTGTTGGAGCGAGTACGGTAACTTGCATATTTCTAAACCCGTTTTTTGAGTTCTTTACCATTAAATTACTGGCGATTTTTACCGCACTGGATAGATTGGTATAACCACTTTTACTTAAAGTCTCGTGATCAACAGCAGTAGGGGTGATAGTTAAACCTTCATAATCTCCTAACTCTCCACCTATATCGGCTGCCCGGGCATGATTTCTTACCACCCTATCCATAGATTCCTTGTTGCGCAGATACGCCTCTGCAGCGCCTACCGCTGCGGCTAGCTCCGCTGAGGTAGCGTATGCTACGCTATTCATTAAAGAAGTTACAGCCCCGATTATTGCCCTACCCTCGCTAGAATCATACGCAATAGCCATCCTCATAAGCAAGGCACCTAGATTAGCATACCCTAAACCCAGCGTTCTATGTTCAAAAGAGTTTCTCGCTACTATTTCAGAGGGGTAATGGCTCATAGATACCGTTATTTCCAACATTATTGTAAATAATCTGCAAGCGTGTTGAAACTTAACTTCCTCAAACTGACCTTTCTCGTTGAGAAACTTAACCAAGTTTAAACTTGCCAGATTGCATGCTGTATCATTTAAATGAGTGTACTCGCTACACGGGTTTGTTCCTCGCAACTTACCATCACTTGCTGCTGTATTCCAATCATTCAGTATATCATCAAACTGAACTCCTGGGTCAGCGCAACTCCATGCAGCTTTTGCTATATCCTCCCATAATTTTCTAGCAGGTACAAAAGTATTTATCGAGCTATCCTTTCTTCCTTTCAGCTCCCAACTATGGTCATTAAACACCGCATCCATAAATCCAGGAAGCACTCTTACCGAGTTATTTCCATTTTGAAAAGACACCGTATCGTATGCCTCCCCATTCCAGTCGATGGAGTAACCCGCCTCAACTAAAGCTTTAACTTTCTCTTCTTCGCGAACTTTACTCCATATAAAACTCTCTATCTCTGGGTGATCTACATCGAGAATTACCATTTTAGCCGCACGCCGAGTCGTACCACCGCTTTTTACCGCGCCTGCTGCACGATCTGCTACTCTCATAAAACTAAGTACCCCTGATGCAGTCCCTCCGCCTGATAACCTTTCTCCTTTAGCCCTTAGCTCTGAAAGATTAGCCCCCGAACCACTTCCTGCTTTAAATAACCGAGCCTCTCTTTCAATGTAATCAAATATACTTCCTTCTCCTACTAACTCATCATTAACTGATAGGATAAAACATGCATTTGCAGCGCTTCTTTCATACCTATGCTTACTATACTTAATTTTTCGAGTTAACGGGTCCACGTAGCAATTACCCTCCGTTGATTTATTGATACCGTAACTCTCAAACAACCCGGTGTTGAAATGTTGTGGGGAATTAGGAGACCCGATTTGATGAATAAGAATATAAACTAACTCTTGATAGAAATTCTCTGCTGACTCTTCATCTTTGAAATAACCCCCCCCTAATCCCCATATTTTCCAGGCATTTGCCATTCTGTGTGACCATTGCTTCACAGAGTTTTCCCCACCATCTGAACCATCACTCTGAGGCACTCCTCTTTTTCTTAGATATTTAGAAGCTAGAATATCCACAGCAATCTGGTCCCAGAAATCTGGAACCTCAATATCTTTTTGCACAAAGTTTACCGATCCATCGGTATTGTAAATCACACTATCTCTTTTCACCCATTTAACTGACTCAATAGCATTGTTTATTTCTTTAGTGAACACTCTCTCAACGCCAATTGGCTCTTTAGTAGTTGCATTGCTTTCCCCATTTCTTTCTTGTTTGATTTTTGGCATTAAGAATTCTCCTTGTATATAGATGTTATACTGTTCGCGATGATTGCTTTTAGGCAAACAAAAAGACCGCCTCGAGAGGCGGTCTTTTTATTCTGCGTTAGCAGAGTAGGGCAGGAGCCCTTACCACCTGTAAAGAGGTGGTTCTGAGAACTACGCTTGGAGGACGGATAGCGGTTCAATCAGATTCGCGCTGTTGCGCGGTCTAAATCAAGGAACGTGATAAAGCGCTCTACTTGATTATAGCTCCTACCTTAGGTAATTTTTCATTACCCATCGTTAGGTTCAACAAAATTAATTGTCGTTTCACGATACTGTGATACATTAATCTTTGAGCGCTACTATCTGATAGGCAAACTTAGCGAATTTGTATCTTAGCTTAAATATTAGTTAAATAGTATATAGTAGCTTAATTTCTACTATAGGTAACTCTGATAATCTTACCTGTCCCTGACCACACCAAAGGCAGTACGTTATTGATGTCATCTTGCTCAACCTCCTCTATTTTAGAAATCATATTGAGAATTTTAGAGTGAGAATTAGCGAATGACTCGTAGGAAACTGTTATGATTAGCTCCTCTCCACACCACGTGCTTAGTTTTGACCAGGCCGTTAACGGATCCGGAAAATCTGTTACAAATCTAACCCCGCTTGTCACAGAAGACTCGGGAATTTTCTGTCCAATCTTAGCAGGTAACTTTTTTAAATGGGTATTTAGGGGGGATTTCACAACTACTGATACATTACTGTCACCTAAATATCTTTGACTAAGCCTGTTCATTATTAAACCTCTTATTAATAGAGCTAAGCTAGACTCACCTTCGGGTTTAAATACCTCATCAACGAAATTACTGCTGTATGTCAACCTAGGGGTTATGCAACCAACAGCGAAATCCTTGCCTTTAACCAACCACACTCCCACTCTTCTTGCTGTTCGCGACCTATCGGCATCTCTTAACTTTTCATCTAAAGAGATACTTAGTGTTTTGCTAATTACGCTTGGGAAATAATAATTAATCTCGTTGGCGGAAAAAGGAGCGTATAAGTAATCCCCGAAACCCTCGGGGTTGGTCACTATCTCTTCAGAAACTTTTCCCCAGGCGCTTTGCATCCTACTGCTTTGCTCATTTAGCGCATTTAATAACTCCTCTCTATGTTTATCTAATGAAAGGGCAAAGACTCTAACGTCCCCATACCCGTCTTTTAGTAATACTCTTTTTATCGCGTATATCTCAGGCAGGACCCACCATTTAAAACCTATACCGTTTCCTAAAATCGCCAAACGATCGGGAAACTGGGGGTCACTTGAATTTAGTAACTTCTCAGATAACTCCAAATGTGGCTTTAAATTTCCTCCTATCCCTTTTGGGTCATAGAACTCTCCAGGTAATTTAATCGCTACATAGCCTCTCTCCTGAACCCCTGTAAAATATCCTAGCGACTGCACACACCAAGAACCTAAAGCCTGAGCCCTTTCTTTATGCGAGGCAGCATTAATATCCCCAGAGATACACATGCCGATAAAGGAGTTCACAAAAGTTGTACTTATCAAATCTACTTGTATCTTTTCGCGATCCATCTTATTTATTGTGCTCCACTACTAAATTCATGCAGTAAACTCTCGTGCTACCAATAGATCTATTCGCACTGTTTCTCTTATGCGTTCAAAAAATGCCTTCACCTTTTTAGAGGTGATTATAACATTGGTTATTCTATCACTAATTGGTGGATTTCTCGCTATCGGTACCGGAAAAGTTTTTGATAATTTTTCCGATAAAAACGCTAAAGACCGATTACTACTTTTAGGTGCCTCCCAGCTCCAGTTTTTTGAAAATCGAGGAAGGTTTACGCAAAATGTGAACGAGTTAATTGACATCGAACCAGCGTACACCTACGTTGAACAGGGTGTTTCAGCAGAAGGTGATGCTATAAGTGTTGCTGTATATAACGATACTCTAGCATTGGCAACTCGTTCAAAAGATGGGAAATGTTTTTTGCTTAAAATTAATCCTACCGCCTCAGCGCTTTCTGATTACTCTGCAATAACCCCTAACACCTCTAATTGCAACGCCTCAGATGCCCTAACATTATCCGGAGGTTCTTGGTGATGAGGGCTAAAGGATTTACCCTCATTGAAGCTATCTTTGTACTGCTCCTGATCGCTATAGTTGCGACCTTCGGTATGAAATCATTCTCTACCAGCAAAGACTCTATTGTGCAAGCTGAGGCTGTTTCAAATATGGATAGGGTGATCGCATCCCAACTTTCTTGGGCAAGCCTCTCCGGAAATTACACCTCTGATAGCTCAAAGATCTCCGGAATTAAAGCCTTAACAATTCTTCCCTTCTACACCCCCTCTCTTGCTGGGGATCAAGTATCTATAGCAGTTACTGAGGAAGGTTTCCTTTTGTTAGCGGTTCAAGGTTACGATGAATGTATACTATTTAGGGTAACTCCCCTTGTAGCAGGGGCTAGTAGAACTCAATTACCGACCTCAGAGTTTACCGCCTGTGCTGCTATCTCCGCAGTGCTTCCTGGAGAAAAGATTCTTAACCCTTGATTTTGTATTTGGCAATTGAATTAAGGAAAAAATTTATTTCATAAGTACTTAAATTATAACTATGCCACACTATTGCTTTAAAGAATAATCCTTTATAATTGATTTTCCCTAAACAACCTTTTTAAAACGTAAATTTAGTTAGAGCTCAATAATCTTTTCTTAAGTGAATTCAAAGTGTCCATGCTGACACCCACGCTTACCAGCCAGGGAATAATTGCTGAACGTTCCTTTAACTTCTCTAAAAACTCTGTAATTTCTCCCGCCCTAGTGAGTTGAGCATGGATGTTAGGATTTTTTAGATCACGTTGGTAGGTATCAGATTGTCCTAAACGATTAAGAACATCCATAACATTTCTATTGGTCATTAAATAATCATACTCAATACAACAATACTCAACTTCAGCTAATTCATATAGTATTGATGCAACCATTCCCGTTCTATCTTTACCTGCAGCACAATGAATATATGTCGCCCCCTTAGCGGATTCAATTACACTTAAAATCTTAACCAGTGAATTCGCTCCTCCTGAGTCGAGCCATTTAAGAAATGATACATAACGCTCCTCCTTCTTGCCAGATCCTACTAAGTCGACCTTCCACTGATTATCCATTATTATCGGTAAATGATGGATCTCTAAATTTTCGGGGGAATGTCCTGATAAAAAACCATAACCTTCACTTCTTACCTCAATACCTGTCCTAAGGTCAACAATGTCCGTAACACCATACTTTACTAATTTAGCTGCACCTTCTTCGGTGGCAAACTGTGGGGACTCACCTCTTACTACAATTCCCGATTTGAAAACCTCTCCATTTTTTGCTTTGACTCCACCAAGATCCCTTACATTACTCAAACCTTCTATACTGATAACTCTATCTGTTGTACTACAACATGTTTTAATACTCAACTCTTCCTCCAGTTCATACTTAATAATATTTCTTTTGTTATAATTATTCTTACTGTTAATACTTCGATTGTAATTGCTTGATTGAGAACATTTATACTTATTTATACATAATTATAAACTCTATCTTTCCTGACTATGTCTTAGCTGCAAGTTTTTCTGAGGACCATTCCATATTATCAGTTATTTCCATAACCTCACCAAATACAGGATCACAACTTTTTAGCGATAAAAGTTCTTCCTCGCTTTCTAGTTCCACTTCAACAATACATACAACTTTACCCTCAACATATACAAGATCGGCACTCCAAACCCTTTTGTTTAATTCTAAATAAAATCGAGTTTTCGCAAGCTCTTTGATAGGATAAAATACTCCCTCGGAGATTAAATCTCCGCAAGCTACCTCGTCTTCGATTCGGACTCCATATTTAACCTGTGATTTTTCTGTATATACCCAGGATAATCCTTGATCTTTTTTCTGTATCCTGCGAAGTCTTGCCCCGGATTGGTCGTACCATTGCGTGATTTCCTCTATGCTAATTGCCAAAGAACTTAACCATGTACTACTAGGGGTTTTTAAGCATAACCATTTTCTTTCTATTTCAAGTTTTTGCACTTTCTTTACAGTCATGGTTTGACCTAGCTTCGCACTTAATGTTTTATCAATAATACTGCATAGGCTCACCTAACACCCTGTTGACATAAAGATCCGATCTTGTACTGTTTTATTTATGGAGGCTACATGAACATTACGGTTTTATCATTAGTTTTAGGTGTTATTTGTGCGGGGGTGTCATTTGTTCTTTTTTACTCATATAGACGAACTGCTGGAATTACTCTCGCTGTAATTGCGGTTGTTTCGATCGCAATTGGTGGCTTATCTGGTATCTCTCAGATTAGAGAAAGCTCGAAGACTCTTTCCGAAAACCAACCTACTGATAGTATAAACAACTCACAAGCAGACGATTCCACTGGAATTGAGCCTTTAACAGGTCCTTTTGCGAAAATTGAAGTAGATCGTCCCGCAAAGGATGTGCTAACTCAGTACGCTCAAGCGATACTTGAATTTGCTGCTACCTCCCCTACACCTACAATTTCGGGGACCATTAGTGCCGGTGACTTAGAATGGTCAATCAAGAACTCACCCCGTAGAATCTCTGAAGAGTTTTCTATATTAATTTCAGGTTTACCAACTAAAATTGCGCCCAGGGTTACCCTTTCAATTGTTTCTGAAGAAGACAAATCTACTCTTTTAGGCACGATTTGTCTATATAAAACAGGCGCGGCCACCGAAGGTCCCTGCGTCTTCTCAAGTGATTTTGAAGAAGAAATTGTTTCACAACTTGACGACGCTCCTGTGACGGCAGCTAAGTCAAAGAGTAATCCTAACGAAGAAGCATCTTTACCAAATCCGAGCGGTATCTCAGAGAATAAGGAGAGTAAATAATTATGTTAATTAGTAAAATTAAGGATTTGTTTATCCAAGTTAAAGACTTTTTCACCTCCTCCAGCATTTTTATAAAAACTGCGCTTATACTCGTGCCCGTTGTTTTTATCTCTGCTCTTTTTACACTCTCACTTACCTCAAATAATCCTGACAGTGTTGGTACCTCTATTTCTGAAAAGGACGCACCTGATCTGGTACTAGCTGATAAAAATAAAGATTGTCTCTCTGCAAAAACAGCGGTAGAGCTCGAAACCTGCCTACCGGATGAAGCTGTTAAAGCAGCCCTTCTTCCAGCAACCCTGGCAGCTTTTGATGCTAAACTTAACGCTTTAATCGAAAAGTCGCCGGAGCTAAATAGTCAGTGCTATCAGTCGCTAAGATATGTCATCTCTGCCGAAGGTTTTGAGGATAATTATGAAACAATTATTAAAACTGTCGAACAATCACCCCCTACAGCCTGTGGCAGCGCTCTTATCGACTCTATTATGGATTACGGGATTAGAACTAATGGAAGTAAATATGTTGCTGAGCTAGTTAAAATCTGTCAACTAGGACCGATCTATGCCTCAAATGCCGTGAAAAGTAATGAGTGTTATATCGCCATTGGACAAGCACTTCTAGGTGCTGACGAGTCAGAGTACAATAAGATCCTTGCAAGTTGTGAAAAAAATATCACTGGGATCGCTTTGCAAAACTGTGCATTGGGTTACTTCGTTGCTAGGTATACTGAGTACATTCCTGGTGGATCACCATTTGAGAGATCACTTAGTGAATTACCTGATATCTGCCCATCGCTACCTAATTCCGATACAGAGATAGGGTGCATGCAGGGAGCAGGTTCCTTGCTCGCTACCAATTTCTTTAAATCTACAATACCCACTATGAAAAATTATGGGTATTCCTCTGATAGTTCTTCCTTCCCTAAGGATCTTGAAACAATTATCAACTCCTCAATTGAACAAGCTACCCAAGCTTGTTCAAAATTTAAGAATGCTAAAGTTTGTAACAATGCTTTTGGTGATAATATTATACGATACGCTCCAAAAGACCTTGTAGGCGAGCACTACGTTAATCACGTATGCACACGCTCTAAATTTGAGATATGTTCTAAGTAACAAACAAAAAAAAGAGCTGTTGGGTAACCAACAGCTCTTTTTTTGTTAAATCTTAGAAATGACCCGGACGACCGTATTGATAAGCCTTAAGCAAATCTTCATTTCGGCGCTCATTAACTGCAGCCTCAATGCGTCTCGCTTCCTGGTTTCTTCCAAGTAAAACGTAAGCAGCTACTAGAGCTACTACTACGGCAAATGCTTCTAGCATCTTTTTCTCCTTTTGTTTGGATTGACTTTTATTACCTTTGTCGCCCTGAGGCTTTTTTCAACATTCTATACATTTACTACCTTCTCAACATAGTAATAAATATGGAGAACTCACTCGGTAGAAACTTAAGCTCGAAAGCTCCCGATGTTGCCGGTGTCTACCGATTCACTTCCGGAGAGAAAACTATTTACGTTGGCAAAGCAAAATCATTGAATAAGCGTCTAAAATCCTATTTTGTTAAAGAAAATCACCCTCACCCTCGTACAGCGAAAATGATTCATCTTTCTGAAGATATTAACTGGGTAGTATGTAAAACAGAAGAAGAGGCGCTCGTGCTCGAGAGATCTTGGATTCAATCGTACAAACCGGTTTTCAATGTTGCACTTAAAGAAGCTGGACATCATCCTCGAATTCAAATTTCTAATGAAACCTACCCTTCTGCTACCATAACCTACAAATCCCAAGGAAGTGGTGAACTATTTGGCCCTTGGCCAGGAGTGGATATGAAAAAATTACTTGACTCTATAACTCATCTTACCGGAATCCGTAGTTGCTACTCTTCTAAATATAAATCTGCGATTAGAACTCAAAAACCCTGTTTACTTTTCGATTTAGGTAAATGTAGTGCCCCTTGTGCTAAGCCTACGACTAACTATCAACTATCAGTAAACGAAACCCGGAAAATATTAAAAGGGGAAACTGGCGCTGACTTAACAACAATTACAGAAAATATGCTCAACGCTGCAAACGCTGAGAACTATGAACTAGCTGCTCTTTGGAGAGATAGGATGAATGCCTTGCAATACTTAAATCAAACACAGTCAATTTTGCAATCCAAAATTAAAGAAATTGATGTTTTAGTTGTTCTAAGCGGGTCACCCTACTCCTCGGTCGCAGTAGCTAGAATTCGTGACGGATTTATTCAGTCGGTCAATACCTATATTACTGACCAGCCTATCGATAACTCCCTATACTCTCACGCCTTAACTTTATTCGACAGCCCAGATGCAAAATCGGTAACAGTGCTTTCAGATAGAATAATCAAAGGAGAAGGTAGGAAGTATAAACTCCCTCGTTCACTTGAAGAAAAAAGATTATATGAATTTGTCTTAAGAAATGCCTCCGAAGCTTTGCGCTATGGTGTGAAAAGCTCCAACACTAGAAGCTATATAGATCAAGCAATCAATTCACTCTCTACAATACTATCTCTGCCTGCGCCTCCCTATCATATTGAATGTATTGATATAGCGCACACGCAAGGAACTCTTCCGGTAGCCTCAGTAGTTTCTCTGCTTGATGGTCTTGAAGATGGGGTTGGTACCCGAAGATATATTGTTCCGGATTCTATCGGTGGTAAAGATCCTCAAAGTATTAATTGGACGGTTCTAAAACGATATCGGGCAGAAAATGATGGTACAGTACATAGAGGTATTCCCGATCTTTTGCTAATCGACGGTGGACAACCCCAACTTAGTGCAGCTAAACAAGCCCTAGAGGAACTCGGGATAGAAATCCCTATTTTTGGGTTAGCGAAAAAAGAAGAGGAAGTTTATAAAACAGATGGTTCTATGATTATCTTGCCCTTGAATTCGCCTGAATTGCTTCTGCTTAGAAGAGTTCGTGACTACGCTCATAAAACAGCCAACTCCTACCATGCTCAGCGTAGAGGTAAAAACTCCACCATTTCCATACTTTCAAAAATACCTGGAATTGGAGTTACTAAACAAAATACTTTACTAGACAGTTTCACTAACATAGAGTCTATGGCAAATTCTTCAGTAGAACAACTCTCCAACCTTCCAGGGATAGGGGTTGGCCTGGCAGAAATTATTCTTGATTATCTAAAACCTTGGCGGCAAAATATAGAAATTGTAGGTGACACAGAGAACCCTTCCAACACAGTATTAATTAACTAACGGAGGAATTAATGTTTGAAAGATTTACAGACCAGGCTCGAAAGGCTTTGATCGTTGCCCAGGACGAGGCCAGAACTCTAGTGCATCCCGCTATCGCTAATGAGCATATTTTTCTTGGATTACTAGCGGTTAAGCCATCAGCTTCAGAAAGTATTCTCTCTGAATTAGGGATTGATATCGCTGACGCGAGAGATTTTTTTGCTAAGGAGTTGCCTCCTAAGGATATGCCCGGTGGACATATACCCTTTACCACCCAAGCAAAGAAGATTCTTGAAGGGGCTTTAAGAACTGCCCTCAGACTTGGCCATGATCACATAGGAACTAATCACTTGCTAATCGGTCTATGCTCAGTTGAATCTAGCTTAGTTAAAACTTTTCTGGAAAATTCTGGTGTTTCCATTGAGAGTATCTCCGAACTTGCAAGCAATCATCTTGATAACGGTGATTCTGTATTGGCAAGCAATCCTGGAAATTCCTTTAAATCTGATCGCTTTGAAAGAGGTGAAAAGTCCTCTGCTCTAGATCAATTTGGAAAAAATCTTACGGCAGCAGCTCTTGCTGGGAATCTTGATCCTGTTATTGGTCGTGATACCGAAACTGAGCGCTTACTTCAAGTTTTACTAAGGCGTACCAAAAATAACCCTGTTCTAATCGGTGAACCAGGGGTTGGTAAATCCGCAGTCGTTGAAGGTCTTGCTCAGCGAATCGCTCGAGGCGAGGTACCTGCTATGCTTGCCAACAAAAAGATTTACACTATAGACTTAGCTCTTATGGTCGCTGGAGCTAGATATAGAGGTGACTTTGAAGAAAGAATGAAGAAGGTATTGACTGAGATATCCCGTAATAAAGATGTTATTATCTTTATTGATGAAATTCACACTATTTTAGGAGCAGGAGCGGCAGAAGGAAGTTTAGATGCTGCTAACTTGCTCAAGCCTATTTTGGCTCGCGGTGAGATTCAGGTGATCGGTGCCACCACTTTAGTAGAGTATCGTAAAATTGAGAAAGATGCAGCTTTGGAACGAAGATTTCAACCTGTAAAAGTAGAAGAGCCTGATGATGCTCAAACCTTAAATATCCTAAAAGGACTTAGTGCGAAGTACGCAGATCACCACGGTGTTACCTTTACCGATGAGGCGCTTGAAGCTGCCGTTAAACTCTCGTCACGTTATATCACAGATCGGAAGCAACCAGATAAGGCCATTGATGTTATCGACGAGGCGGGTGCAAAAATCCAAATCTCCAACGATCCTGATAAAATTAGAGTCGTTGATTATGAACTGGTAGCCTCTGTTATTTCTATGTGGACGGGTGTCCCTATTAACTCTACCTCTGATGAGATTTCAAGGTTACTATCTTTAGAATCTTCTCTCTCAAAGCGTGTCATCGGACAATCAGACCCTGTCTCCGCAATCGCTAAGGCAGTTCGCAGAAACAGATCTGGTGTGTCAGACCCTAAAAGACCTAACGGTAGTTTTATCTTTGCAGGCCCTACCGGTGTAGGTAAAACCGAACTGGCCAAGGCACTTGCTTCTGAACTATTTGGTTCGGAAGATTCACTCATTTCCATTGACATGAGTGAGTACTCCGAAAAGCACACGGTTTCTAGGATGTTTGGTTCCCCTCCCGGCTATGTTGGTTATGACGAAGGCGGTCAGTTAACTGAGCAAGTTAGGCGTAAACCCTACAGCGTTGTTCTATTTGACGAGATCGAAAAAGCTCACCCTGATGTATTTAACTCACTTCTGCAAGTACTAGAAGAAGGTAGGTTATCTGACTCATCGGGTAAGATTGTGAACTTTTCTAACACAATTATTATTATGACGACCAACCTCGGAAGCAGAGCAATTGTAAACGGAAATAGCCTCGGTTTTGCAAAAGGCGGTACAGAGGATGATTTTTCAAAAATGAAGGCGGCGGTTCAAACTGAACTTAAATCTTTCTTCAGACCTGAGTTCCTTAATCGCGTTGATGACGTTATCGTTTTCCATGCTTTAGAGAAAGAATCAGTTGGAACAATTTTAGATAAATTTATCACAGAAATTGACTCTCGACTTGCCTCAAAAGATATCACTCTGATGTTAACTGCCGATGCCAGATCTTACCTGATTGATAAAGGCTACGACACGGCCTACGGAGCGAGACCGTTAAGACGTGTGGTGCAACGAGAGATTGAAGACACTATCAGTGAGAAAATACTTCTTGGTGAAATTACTCCTTCTTCTATCGTCGTCGTAGAAAAGACTTTGGACAAACTTGAGTTCACACATAGCTCTAAGTTAATTCCCGATGTACTTGATTTTCCCTCTTAATTACTTTGTTTTTTAAGAGTAAAAGTCACCTCTTTACCATTTAATTTCGGTTCAGATACTATTTCAATACTAGCTAGAGATATCAAGACCCTTTTGGCCATATTAAAAGCCACCTCGGGTCTTGATATCTCTCTTCCTTTGAGTATTACACTTATTCGTACCAAATTACCTCTTTTTATAAATTCCTGTGTTTGACTAATCTTTACAAAAAGATCGTGATCTCCAATGTTAGGTCTTATCTTCAAGTTTTTTACTGTATTGGATCCTAATTTTGAGGTTTTGATTACCGCTTTTTTTCTTAGCTTTTCCTCGTAGAGTAACTTACTGTAACTTGCGATTTTACATACTGGGGGACTCGCATCCGGTACGATCTCAACTAAATCATAACCGCACTCTATTGCTAAATTAAGGGCAATCTCCCTCTCAGTTACCCCTTGGTTCACGCCATCGGCATCTATCAGTCGAACCAGTTTTGATGTTATTTCATTGTTTATTCGCAATTTCATAAGATAAGACTCATAAGCTTATAATCCTATATTACTCGAATTTAGCAATAAGCACTAAAAAAAATAAGAGGTGGATTTCTCCACCTCTTATTTTATACCGCTAAGGAATCTATTGTGTTTAGTAATTCATCTAGCGTTCCTTCGAATTTTTGTGAAAATGTTGCAAATAACTCCCATTTCTGGTTATCACCTTGCAACCTATCAATAATCTTTTCATCATACCACTTGCGTACTTTAGGATACGATCCTAAAGTGTGATGGTCGATAAAACTCATAGGAACCTTATCGATGTAATCGTACATTTCGGTAATCTTTCTAAACCAAGAAGGTAGATTTAAGGAATTCTTACGTGAGACTTCTAGCGTTTGCTCGATCATCTCTGTCCTTAGATTTTTTTCACGAATATGAGATAGTAACTCCCCCGAGACCGCTGGGTCTGTGGTTAGTAACTCTACAAATATCGCTACGATATCTTTTCGATTTATAACTTTATCCCATTCAGTTTTGTATCTACGATAAGATAAAAGCTTCGCTGTATCAGCAGGGGTAATAGTATGATTGCTGAAAAGTATTGAACAGGTCTGTTCTTGGAAATCCTTTACAGTTCCTGTTATAACACGTGCAATTAGTGCGCTGGTTGTAGCGATATCGTCACAAGCAGCTTGTTCGGCTAGTTTTTCCGATACATTGTTGTCGTAAAGTGAAACCTTGTGAGATAATTCCTTCAAAGCAGATTGAATTGAGGAATTGTTATGGGTTACAGGGTACTCATCACGTATCGCATCTCGGCAATCCGTGTTTGATAGAGTCGCGGTTAAGGAGTTAATCATTGTTGATATTCTCCATCCTTCCTGATAATCTTCTAACTCTTTTTCAAGAGAAGATTTAATCAAATATACCAATTTTAACTGATCCTCCACCGCTAGGTTAGCTGTGGTCTCAAAAATTAAGGAATAGACATTATCTGTCATGGAACTTGCCAATACAGAAGATGCCAAACTGGGATTTTTCTTGATTATATCCACAAAACGACGCTTTGAGTCATATGAGTTTTTCCTGAAAACACCTGATAGCTTAGTTATCACCTCTTTTTTGACATCCTCCGGAGTGGAGATGTTTTCTAGAAGTTGAAACATTACATTTTGAGAACTTACTTCCGAGAGTTGTTTAATCGCCTCAATACCGATCTCGGTATTAGCTGCGAGTTGCTCTAGGACTGTTCCTCTGCGTTCCTCTGCGATCAGATTCTTAATCTCATCTAGAGTACGGTCGCTTCTGCTCGCCCATGCGGCTAGAATTTCAGCAGATCCGGTCGCTCGAATTTTACCATCAACAGATGGTTTAAGATCTTTATGCTTTGCTAATCTAACAACTAAGGCTTGATTATTTTTTACACCAAACGTAAAAATGCGCTCTTGTAAACTTTCCTCAATTGTTGGATTATTTAGTAGACTCTCGAATACATCCGATACTCTATCCATTTATTTCCTTTCTCTAGGTAATGTTAATTACTATTGTGGCGCTAGGATTTATGTAAATATGTGCCGTTTCACTAAAGATGAGCACATTTAAAAATATGAAAAGTTTTAGTAAAGCATTAATAGCTACAGTAGCGCTAACCTACCTCGTACTTCCTTCAATCGCTTACGCAGATGAAACAGTAACTACACCAACCCTTCCAATTTCCGAAGAAGTTGCACCTGTAACGCAATCCGAGCAAACCGCTACCGAAGATTCTACTACAATAGAGTCTACTACCGGTGCTGAGACTACCTCTAGTAGTGAAACACAAACAGGTTTACTAGATGACGGACTTAATAACGCTACTGACCGAGGTACAATTACTGATGAGCAAGGTTTAACTGTAAAAACAGGAATCGATAGAACCTCCATTATAGCTGGTGCTATTGCTACCTTTATTGGTTTCTCTGTATTTTTCATGATCGGAATACTCCGTAAAATTAATTACGGTAACGACGAGAATCAAGAAAAATAGATAACTACCCTACTTCCTGCTTAATTACAAAGAAATTATCCTTTGTAATTAAAATTTTAGAACTCTCCACCTTCAATGTTCACCCTTCTTTCCACGGTAAATTCAAGCGCTTCTTTGCACATCCCCTCTCTAATCCCCTTCTGCGAAAGTACGCTCTCGCATCTAGTAAGCCAAGTGTCAGTTTCCCGAGTTAAATTTGCTGACCACCAGAGTGATGAAATGATACACTCACTCTGAATTTCACCTTGAAAATTATTCACGCAAATAGGAATAACCGCCTCATACTCATAAATTGTTGTTAACTCCCTGGCTGCCCCATCAATACATCTTATGTCCTTATTGCATCTTTCCATAAAATCTACCCATACTGGATCGTTAACTAAATACTCTCCACTTTTAAAGATCTTTATAAATCCTCTAGATAGTTGCGAAGTGCAAAGTGACCAATCTTTACTACCCCTGAAATACTCGCACATATCAAAAAGCGCTTTTACATCCCGCACTTTCTCGAACTCGGAGTTTTTCTGATACTCCATACCAATGGCCCAGGCACAAGATCCCTGCCATATCGTATCAATACCAGTACAAAATTTAAAGGACTCTGTATAATCTTTGTCGTTAAAGCCGTACAAGGTATGCAGTGCACCGTGCACACAACTCTCAACTAAACCAGGAGAGGCGCTTAATAATTGACATAAATCGACACTTTTCTTTAGCTTTTCTTCTGACAATCCGGTTTCATTAAACCAGGAGTTCAATATCCCGTGATAGAACCCACCTGTACATATCCCATTACCCTGAGATAGCATAAAATCGATATCACCTTTAGCTGTATACCCCTTAGTACCCACCTCATGTGCTATATCGTGACAGAACCTCCCAAGTTTAGGATGAGACTTTATCTCTCTTTGTAACAGCTCTAGCGCTTTCTCTATACCAACTTTCTCCGTAATGACGCTAAATATCCCTTTCATGCAATCAGTGTCTGTCTTGCACTTAACTGTTTCAAGCGCTAGTATCGAAACATCGCTCGATGTATCTTTAGAAACGTTTTCTACTTTACCTTCTTTGGAAAGTAGTACCACAGAAATTAAAGCTGAAAATACTATAAGACAAGTCAGTATTAAGATTAGCATTCGTTTCATAGGATATATTGTATCAATTTTTAGAAAATTAGCAGTATAGCCACTTCCCCAAATGAGACCTAACTTAGCGATTACCTTAACCAAATGCTATTAATAATTAATATGAAAATCTATCTTTCTAAAGATAAATCAGCGTTAATAGTATTACTCATTACCCTACAACAATAGAAAGGAGAACAGTGTGAGTTTATCACATACTTCCCCCAACACAATAGATGTACAATCATCAATCGCTGTAATTAGTTCTGATACTATCGGCTGGTCTTCTCAAAGAAAACAATACGTTGAAAATTATGTTAAGGATTTACAGAAAATCCTACGTCTACGGGATTGGAAAATATCTGTCGACTGGAGAAAATTTGTTGATGAAGATGAAGCCTATGCGACTAATACTCCCCTAGGTCACACCAAAAGATCTGTAATTCACTTAAGTAATATGTTTCTTGGACTCAATAGCGAAGACCAAGCTCAAACACTTATCCATGAACTGCTCCACTGTCATCTCTTTGCTCTAGATAATCTTGCAAGTGATACTGTAGAAGCTTTAAGCTCTAAATCTGCTGGTAAGGTATTTGAAGTTGCCCTCGAGGCGGCTGTAGAATGTACCACTGATACCTTAGCTGATGTCTTGTTACCGTTTGTTCCTAATTTCGAACTTCCTAACATGTAAAAGATGAAGGACGCGTCAAACCGTCCTTCATCTTTTTTTTTAGATACTGTACAGATACTTATTTTGCATAACAATTAAATATATGTTTTTCTCAACCCATACAATTGTTGGTTCATTTATTGGAAAAAAAATCCCTAGCGCACCTGTTGCTATACTTGTTGGAGCAACATCTCATCTTGTTCTTGACTCAATTCCTCACTGGGGGAACCAACCGGAGATTTTCTGGCCAGTAGCCATTACCGATGGTTTATTAGGTGGCACTGTAGTGCTTTATCTAGCAAAGAAAGCCTTAAATTCCAGAAAAACCTCAGACATAAACTCCTTCCTAGCAGCTGTTGCTGCAGGGGCTCCTGATTGGGATAAACCATTTCGCGAATTACTAGGGGTTGAGCCATGGCCGGAGTTTTTTAATAACTTTCACAAAGTAATCCAAACTGAATCTCCTACTCGATTTCCAATGGAAATTTCAATACTTTTAGCTCTAATCTTTATTTTCAGTATTCAGAACATATCATCTAATAAAAGTTTCGCTTCTTCAATTATCTTAAAAAGATTTAAACAAATTGTCTCTAATAGTAATACCTCCTCTCGTGCGGATAGCACGGAACCTAGCACCGTTTTACCCACTGCACCTATTTCACAAGGAGAAATTTGATCACAATGGTATTTACAAAACAACTTAAAGCCCTACTTATTACCTTACTTTTTGCTTCTTTTATCTCCTATCCAGCGCCCGCCCAAGCCGCAACCAAAAACTCTATCTCCGTTACTCAAAGCGGTGACGACCTAATTATTAAATGGAGTTTCAAAAAAGCTCCTAAAACGCAAGCCATAAGTATTGTTTCCACTGATGGTCTCCTTTCTAAGCCAAAACTTACTATCTCCGCGAAGGCGCGTACTTATACATTTAAGGACTTAACATACGGTTCTACTTATAAAATTAATCTTCTAGGTAAAAAGCCTTCGGTATCTCTTACTAAAAGCTATACCCTAATTCCGCGCTCCCCTGCACCAGCTGCTTTAACTGCTATGTGGGGTGAAAATGGTGTAAATATAACATGGCAAATTGAACCCGCATTCGCTAAATACATCTCAAAACAAATTGTGGCGTACACCCCAGAAGGTGGAAAAACTACATCAGTAGATCTATCCTCTACTCAAAGATCAACTGTTCTTAACCGCTTGGATGCAAATAAATCATACACTATCTCCTTGAAGGCTGTCACTAAAGCAGGTGATGGTAAATCCTCTGCTGTTACCCTTGCCGCTATCACCCCTAAAGCGCCTATTATCGAAGCCACTGTCCTTTCAGCAACATCGGTTGAGCTTTCCTGGGTTTACCTTGGTACCCAACCTACTACTCAAATAATTGAGATTTTACCTGAACTTCTTACTTCAAAACGTGCTTCAGATAAAATAACTCTAGGCTCAGATATCAGAAAAACTGTAATTAATGATTTAACATCTGCCGCTTCGTATAAATTCTCTTTATTTGGAAGTAACTCTTTTGGTAAGGGAGCCACTGGATCTTCCTCTTTAGTTAAGATTCACAGAACCCCTTCCGCACCAGATAGAGTTGTTGCCGAAGCTGGAAACTCCACAGTTAAATTAACTTGGATGCCTCCTGTAGAAACTGGTGGTTCCTCTCTTCTTGGCTACAAAGTCGAGTACTCAACCAATGGGGTTAAATGGAGCCCTGCTACCTCAATTGCCTCCACGCCAACACCAACGCCTTCCGCTTCACCTTCCGCTTCACCTGCACCAACTTCATCAGTCTCACCGACGGTTGTTAATGTAAACGTATCTACCACTCAAACCAGCTATACCGTAAGTAACTTAGTTAATGG
>Ga0209550_10001976_pt1 | contig 19783 bp, 17 predicted proteins | sample LauGreSuBDMM15SN_2_FD_187567 | JGI IMG/M metagenome (GOLD analysis project Ga0209550, IMG submission 187567) | Freshwater lake microbial communities from Lake Michigan, USA - Su13.BD.MM15.SN (SPAdes) (version 5) | ecosystem: Environmental > Aquatic > Freshwater > Lake | place: Lake Michigan... | reverse complement strand
GGGTTTTGAGACAAAACATATTCTTAAAGATGTTGCTCGCTCACTAGTTCCAGCAGAATTGATTGATAGGCCAAAAATGGGTTTTGGAATTCCACGAGCAGAGTGGTTACGGACCGGAATGAGAGAGATGCTTGTTGATACACTCACCGATACAACCGCGACTCAGCGCGGCTGGTTTAATTCAACTGAGGTAAGAAAAGTTATTGATTTCCACATGGCGGGTAAAGATAAAGACAATCTATTGTGGCCAATACTAATGCTCGAATTATGGGCTAGAGCGTGGTTGGACTAGACAAGAGCTTCTTGTAGAGCGATTCATGATCCTGAACCAAGCGCCGTACACCAAAATTTGCCAACGTGAACTCTTGAGCCGCATTACCCAGTTGAGCTCCCAGAGCCTTATCACTGACTAGTTTTTCAAGTGCATTAGCAATCTCCTGCACATCTAAACTCGTAATAATGCCAGTTGTATTGTCTAGTACAACCTCAGGCACAGATCCCACATTTGTTGAAACTACAGGGAGTCCGGCCATTCCGGCTTGGATTAAACTCAGTGGCGTTCCTTCGTTATCACTTGTGAGTACAACAATGTCTGCCGCAGATAAGACTTTTTCAATATTGCTTTGCCAACCGAGTACCTTCACAGGAAGATCTTCAACAATGATTCTTTCTCGGCAAGCTTCTAGTAATTCACCATCTCCTGCGATAAAGAAATCTAAACCAATATTACGTTTTTTGATTTCACTTACAACATCAAGAAAGCGATCTGGACGCTTAATTTGTGTTATACGTCCTATGAACGCACATTGCAATCGCTCGCTCTTAAGTCCGAAGAATGTTTGGGCATCATATTTTGATGGCAAGTTTCCTATAGCCAAGCCTGGTGGCATCAATCCAAATTTTTCCTTGGAACCAATTCCCGCTTCCAATAAATCTTGTCGCACCTTATCTCCCACGGCTAAAAGTTGCTGAGTAACAAAAGCTAAAGATTTTTCTGCAATTACAACTAGCGTTCTCTTAAATGATCCAAAGTAGCCATTAAGCAAATGACCATGGAAAGTGTGCACTCGGACTGACTTTTGAAGAGAAACCAGCGATGCAAGCCGTCCTAAAAAACCAGCCTTTGCAGTATGAGTGTGAATAATGTGTGGCTTAAACTCACGAATTACTTTAACCAATGAAATAAATGCCCTGATATCCCTATGTAAACTCACGCGTCTACCTAATCCTTCAATGCGTATAGCGGTCACGTCTGTTGAAACAGAATCTAAATAGTCAGCTTCATCTTTTGCGCAAAATCCTGTGTATAGACGATGATCAAACTCAGAGTTATTAAATCCGCGCATAAGTCCTGCGACTTGAACCGCTGGACCGCCAACATTCATGCGGGCAATAATGCGCATGACCTTAATTGGACTCTTGCCACTTGGATTCACTTGCCAATCCTCTCTCATGCACGCCTCAATATGCGAAATCAGACTCCAATGGGAGGGCGTGCACCGAAAGCTTCTCAAGCGAGTTAGGATTCCAACCATGAACCCCAAAGAGAGCAAGATTTTGGCCATTATCGGCCAAGGCTATGTTGGCCTTCCTTTGGCTATGGCTGCAGTTGATGCTGGCTGGACGGTCATCGGTATTGATAATTTTGAAGCCAAAGTTGCCCAGATCAACTCTGGGAAAAGTCCAGTTGAAGATATTTCAGATAATCAACTACAGACTGCGCTCTCAAGCGGGGCCTACAGGTCAAGCACCGATTTCTCTTCTGTAGCCACAGCTTCCGTCATCACGATATGCGTTCCAACACCGTTGGATGAAAGGCGTGAGCCTGATCTCTCATTATTGCAAAGTGCAGCAAAAGCAATAGCACCATTTGTTTCAAATGAAACCCTAGTTGTGAGTGAATCAACCTCATTTCCAGGCACGTTGCGAGACATCATAATTCCTACAATTGATTCACTTAAGCCAATTGATTCCTTAAAAATCTATTTTGCAAGTGCGCCTGAGCGCGTAAACCCTGGAGATCCAGTTTGGAATCAGAAAAATACGCCACGGCTAGTTGGTGCACTCGATGCTGCATCACAAGTTAAAGCACTCGCTTTTTATGAATCTATCTGTGATGTCGTGGTAGCAGTTTCTTCACCCGAACTTGCAGAGGCTGCCAAACTTCTAGAAAATACGTTTCGATTGGTTAATATTGCTTTTATTAATGAGTTCACTCAGTTATGTGCTACGAGTGGGATCAATGTGAATGAAGTTATTGATGCTGCATCTTCAAAACCCTATGGATTTATGCCATTCAGGCCTGGTGTAGGTGTTGGTGGCCACTGCATTCCGGTAGATCCTCTGTATCTGACTTGGTGGGCACGCCAAAATGGCCAAAGAGCTGAGTTTGTAGAAACTGCAGATTCGATTAATCATGCAATGCCAAAGTATGTTGCACAACGTGCATTGGAATTGGTTGATTCTTCAGTAACAAAGCCCAGAGTGTTAATTCTTGGTGTTGCTTACAAACCTGGGGTCGGTGATGTGCGTGAAACTCCTGTATCCCATCTCCGTAACTATTTATGTGCCCAAGGAATTGAGGTAGCCTGGCATGACCCACTAGTTCATATATGGGAGGGATCAGAACCTGTTGAATTAGAGTGGGAATGCGATGTTGCGGTGCTTGCTACAAATCAAACCGGCATGGAGATTGAAGGATTAATTGCAAAGGGTGTTCAAATCTTAGACTGTACGAACTCGTTGAAAAAACAGCCTGGAGTTACGCCGCTTTAGATTGCCTTTTTCATTTCAGCAGAGATGTCATCAATCATGGTGGACAGATCACGGATAGGACTCCAGCCCACTAATTGTCTAATCAAATCAATATTGGGTACTCGACGCTCCATATCTTCGAAGCCACCGCCATAGGCTTCTTCATAAGGTACGTATACAATTTCACTCTTGGAACTTGTTTGAGAAATAATCTTTTTAGCGAGTTCATTTATTGAAATCTCAAAATTATTTCCAACATTGATAACTTTGCCGATTGTATTTTCGGCGAATGCGATTGCAATTACTGCGTCGACAACGTCAAAAATGTGCGCAAAGCAACGTGTTTGGTTACCGTCACCATAGATCGTAATTGGTTCATCTCTTATCGCTGACTTAACGAACCGTGGGAAAACCATTCCGTAGGCACCAAGCTGACGAGGACCTACTGTATTAAAGAACCTTACAATTCGAGTCTCCAACTTTTTTTCGATAAAATATGCATATGCAAGGGACTCATCAATCGCTTTAGCTTCACTATATGACCAACGGAGCGTTATTGGGCTCCCTAGAATTCGATCATCGCTTTCCCTTAATGAGTCCGAGATATTTTTCCCGTATACCTCACTACTACTTGTCAAAAAGACTGGAGTACTTGTGCGATGAGCGGCCTCAAGTACGTTCTCAGTGCCACGAATATTTGTCAATAAACTCTTAAGTGGACTATTGACGATGTTAAAAACTCCAACAGCCGCCGCAAGGTGAAAAACGTAATCAGTCTCTTCAATTTGTCGCACTAGGAGTTCAGAATCTAATATTGAGCCCTCTACAAGTTTGAACCCCTTAGCACCCTTAACATTGGCTAAGTTTTTTTCAAGCCCTGTGGAGAAATTGTCGAATGCAGTAACTTTATGTCCATCATTGATGAGTCGCTCACATAAGTGAGAGCCAATAAATCCTGCCCCACCAGTGACTAGTATTCGCATTCATGCATTCTACTTCAAAATACCCCGAAGCGCTTATGGAGATACCAAAAGAGAAGAAAAAGTAACCGCGAGATGAGGGAAACTGCTGCATAAAGGGATATGGAAATTATCTCTACGGGATATGCTTATTTTCTCATGAACATGCCCATTCCAAAAGCATTTGCCCACTTCATAGAATCAAATGAGGATACCTGGAGTCTTCAGGAATCCGCCGAAAATAACCTTGGATCCTTCCCACCCCGAGGTAGGGAAATTTTTTTACCGAATGAATATTACGGTCTTGATCTAATTGTAAAAAAGTTTATAGGTATTGATCCGGCTAAACCTCTAAAATTTGGTCTCCCACACGGAGTTGAAATAGGGGATGCAAAATTTGGAAATGTATATGGGTATAGGATAAATCTAGGAACAATTACTTACAATAATGAAATTGGTTATCAAAATATAGTCAAGCATAAAGTACCCGGTAGGCGTATTTATATCGAGCACCCATTCCTTTTACTTCTTGAAATGATGCATTCACTCAACCTGTTGAGCCAAAAAGCCCAGAGAGAAGCAACGCTTTTCTTTCCTGCACACCGTGATAAAACACATAATTTTGTGAATAAGAAATATGATGAAGATCTCTGCTCAAAACTAATGAGCCGTAGAGAGAAAGAGGGTGAAATTGAGATAAGTCTTCCACTTCTCGATTTTGAGATAGGCCGTCACAAAAAGTACGAAAGTTATGGATTTAAAGTGGTGAGTAGTGGGCACAGGAATGACCCAAAGTTTTTGAGTCGCTTCATCAATCTAGTGACGTCCTATAAGCAGGTTGCTTCAGCCGAAGTTGGGAGTCATCTTGTTTATAGTGCTGCGACGGGAGCTAAAACTATTTTTTGGGATGTTGGGCTCTCCTTGGTTCAACTTGTGGACGACAAGAAAAGTCTAACCGCGCCTTATGAAATTGATTCATCGGTAAGAGAACTCTTGGGTGAGGGTCAAATAATTGATAAGGAAGTGGCAATAAAACTTTTAGGCTGGAGAGGAACTCCCCCCGCTCAAATTTCTTGGCAAAAACTTTATAGAAGCTCAGCAATATTTGACTTTAGTGGTTTTGTCGAGCAAGAAGGGGAGAATAAAACTCTCTCTGTGCCCAGAGTATTTCAGCGTTTTGTCGCAAGAATAATAAAGGGAAAAATCGCAAGTTCGTGATTTAAATATCCTATTTATTTAATTCTTTAACCTAATGAGTTGATTTTCAGTCGCTATCCAGTCGACAGCTCTAGATTTTAAAGCGCGAATTCCATCCTCCAATGTTCTAACGATAGGTTCTTCGTGCACATTGAAAGAAGTGTTTATCAAACACGGGATTCCAGTTCTAGACTTAAATGCAGTAATGATTTCACTCGCAAATGTTGAGTCATTTTCTGGAAGAATTTGTGGCCTTGCAGTGTTATCAATATGCACCACTGCTGGTATGCGTTCAATCCAATTTGCTTGAACGCCACAAGTTATTGTCATAAATTGAAACGGCGTTAAATCTTTGAAATTATCAAGTTCAAAAAGTAAATGAGCGTCTTCGAATTTGCACACTGGAGCAAATGGCATAAATTCGGTTCTTTTCAAGCGATGATTAAGAGTTTCGTTGACTGCCTGATTCCTTGGATCGGCAATTATTGACCTATGCAAAAGTGCTCTAGGACCAAACTCCATTGCACCATACATAAGTCCTACGATCTGCCCAGAATCTATGATTTCAGCGATTTTATTTGCACGTTCGAGACCACTATTATCAATAATTGTAAGCGAGGAGAATTCATCGTCGTTGTTTGATGCAATAGCTTTGCTATCCAACTCTTTTAACGGGTCTAAATACATGTCAGAATATTTCTTATTATTCGTTAATTTACCGATACTATGAAGATAATCCCAAGTTCCCCCGATTGATAGTCCACCGTCACCCATCCCTGGGAAAATAGAGACTCTTTGGATAGATTTCATTTCGGTTATTCGCTGATTTAATTTCACATTTGCAAATACTCCACCCGATAGTGTTAAATCGAATTCTGATGTTTTGTCCACAAAGTGCTTTACAATCTTACACACAGAAATTTCGAGAACTTCTTGCACTGCTGCTGCTAAATCTGGATAACTTACAGATTTAGCAGCAGCTAGATCCGCGAGATTATCTAGACTATAAATGAGATCAGTCTTCTTGGTGACTCGTTGGATTAACTCATTAAAAAGTCTATGAGCACGTATGGATGGAATATCGAAATGAGGTATACCGTCCTTAACATGCACCTTAGATAGCAAAAAATCTAATGCTTTTCCACCATCACCAAAGCTCGCCAACCCAGTAATTTTTCCTTCGTGAAAAGTTGGCTTAAAGTTGTATCTGTTTGTAATTGCTGTATATAGATAGCCAAGACTTGCAGTATTCGGAATTCTTGTTAAGTCTTTTGTCTTTACGATTCCACCTTCAGTCCAAAATCTTTTCACTAATCCGGACTCACCGTCTCCCTCCCCGTCAAGAGAAAAAGCTAAACCATGGTCATAATTAGCACTTCCTATACCAGAAAACACATGTGCATCATGGTGATTTCTGAAAATAATCTCAGCAATGACTCCCAGACCTCTTAATTCTGCCGTGATCTTTTCTTTGATCCATGATTCACGCAAGAGTCCCTTGGGATCATTCCGATAATTAAATTGTGGAAGGGGAGCGTAGCCAGGAGGCCAAACAAATTTATCGAGCATTCCATCAAATTTTGGAAATTGCTCTTTCTCAAAAATCCAATGCAGGCTATTCATCTCTGCAAACCTAAAATTAGAATGGCTTCCCACAACTACTTTTGATACTTGGGATAGATCATAGATAGAGGCGATTGCCGCAATCGATAGTCTTGGAAAAGCAATTTGGTTTTTCTTTCTGGTTATTCGCTCCTCTGAAATAGCCGCAAGAACTACACCTGAATCGTCAATTAAGGCAGCGCTTGAGTCATGACTCAAATTTAGACCCAGTAACATATTATCCTTTTTATGAAGAGGCACTGCCGAAGTGTATCGGAATTGATGTAAATTTCTATGGTGTGAAGCATCAACAAGATGGTATTGAAGGTTAAATTCGGTATGATTAGGCCAAGCGTGATCATTCAGTAGTGCGCAAAGAAGTTGAAATCTGAAAAAATCAGCGTGAATTCTTAAGGAGATTTAGTTGCTACGGAAACCCTTAAGGCGTGATGTCCATGAAATGCCGAAGAAAATAATGATAATAACGAGTAGTGAGTGGGCTGGGCCATACATTCGAGATAATATCTTGGGCCTAAGTAAAGGGGGATACCAGATTGTCTATATTTCACTAAATGGCCCCCTTAAAATTCAACTTATTGCAAACAATTTAGTGAAGGATATTTCAAACGAATTTTTCTATGGTGATTCGGTTCTTGGAAGAATTTTAAAGGTGTATCAAACTACCAAAAGAGAATCCCCTGATTTGATTCAAACACATTTTTTTCTTGCTGGATTAATTGGAGTTCTTGCGGGAAAGTTATCACGGACCTCTGTCATATTGACTCGTCATCATATTGATGAAAACTATATTTCAAAAAAGCGTAAGCTGTATTGGATTGATCGACTGTCATCCGTACTTGCTACACATATTGTCGTGTGTTCTGAGGCCGCTAAGAAATGGATGGTTCAAGTCGAAAAATGTAAAGAATCGAAAATCACCGTGATTAATCAAGGTTTCTTTTTTCCTGAAATTATGGTCTCAAATCTAGAAATATCAAACATAAGGCCAATGCTTGGATTCAAAGAAGACAGTTTAAATCTGATTTGTGTCTGCAGATATACCCCCGGGAAGGGGCATGAGTTGCTACTAGATGCGTACGAAGAAGTTTGTACCCAGATAGATGATGTAAATTTAGTATTTATTGGTCATGGCAACCCGGATTGGCTCCTAACGGTGGTAAACAAGCGAGGCTTAGAGAAACATGTCAAAGTCTTAGGGCAGAGAGATGATATTTTTACTTGTATCTTAGCTGCCGACATAGTCGTACACCCATCATTGGTAGATTCATTCAGCCAATTAGTGATTGAGGCTCAGTATTTGGGCCGAGCTATTGTGGCGTTCGATATTGCAGCAGCCAGGGAGCAAATTCTCGATGGTTATAGCGGCTTTATTGTTAAACCTAAGGATACTCGAATGATGGCTAAAAGGATCAAAAAACTTCATGATGATCCAAGTCTGTTGGCTAGAATGGGCAAAAATGGCTCTCAAAACGTAAAGAACAACTTCACGCATGAGCGAATGATGTCAGAGACCATCGCATTATTTAGTGAAATAATGCGATCTGATTAAGTAATTATAGAAAGGTTAGTCCAATAAAAAAGATATATTCTCCCAAAGACAGAATTTGAGAAATAAGAATATATAAGGTAGGGAATCTAAACTTTCTTCAGTAGTAATTCAAATTTTAAAAACCATACATTGACCAGTTGGCAGTTGAAGTAGATTTACATTTTTTTGGTGAAAGAATTCATCGACAACTCGCTTTGTTTCAATGTGATCATGGCTTGCGTAGTCATCAAATAAGAATATTCCACCCTCTAACATACTTGAATAAAAGAATTCAAGAGATGAACGAGTAGGTGCTGAAGCATTTAAATCGATATGTATCCATGATATTTCTGCAGGATTATTTGCTGAACTAAAGGAATCTGGAACATAACCCTTATTAAAAATAGTTTGTTTCTCAAAGTATTCGAGATTCGAAAGTGTTGTATTCAAGTTTAAATAAGAATACATTCCAGCTTTAGATTTCTCACTTTCGAGAAGATTATCGCCTTTCATAGCGGTCCATGCATCGTACATGTAACATTTAAAATTTACTCCCAGCTCTTCCATTGATGACATTGCAAAATATGCGGTCAAGCCATCACAAGTTCCCATCTCAACCAAATTGATGAACTCCCTTTTTGTAGCTTTAGCCGCGCTTAACGCGGACCAGTAAACGAAGAAGTGTCGCCACTTTAATGGTGTTAAAGCAGTAGATTGATCTGGTAAGTGTGCAAATTGAGTTAATTGAAATTTCTTTGACTTGATTTGTGCTTCCAAAGTGTTGTTTGCACGCTGAAAGCCCAAAGCACTATCGACTTCGATACCCTCAAAAATGCTATTCCAAGGTGGAGTTGTAAAGCTATCCGTGTACATGCCCCAGCCAGAGAACGAGAATCTTCCCTTCGAGATACGAATTATTCTCCACAGTGATAACAAACGTGGGAAATTCTTACCCACCTTGTGTTTTATATCAATCAAGTTTCTCCTCTAAATAACTATTATTTCCATCGTAACACGTTAGGAGAGGTTTAAAAGGATGTTCATTTTGAGACACGGTGGCCCCCATACTATCGGAAGTAGCGTAGTTGAACTGCCCGAAGTTCTATAATGTGGTGTGACTCAAAATGTCTCAGTAATATTGAAACTAGAAGGTGGGCTCGGCAACCAACTTTTTGAATTTGCAGCAGGATTTTATCTAGCTTCTAAATTAGGCACTGGTTTGGTTTTAGACCAATATGCAATTCCACTCACAACGGTTCATGGCGAGAGTCAATGCGAGATAGAGCAATTTGAGATACCTTTTCTTTGGAATGGTCAAAAAATAGAAATTTCCCAATCGCTACCATCTGCATGGTGTTCATATTTAGCTAAGCAGAGCAAATTAATTAAGAGAATCCTCATCAAGTATAGGATGTTTAGAAGCAATCCTCAAAAATTAAGACTTTTTGTTGAACAAAATAATGTGCAATGTACTCAAGAATTCTTGGATCTAAATTCATCGGTCAAATTACATGGAAATTTTCAGTCGTGGAAGATTGTAGATTTGGCATGTAGATATGGATTTCCTATGGTACTACAATTAAAACACCAACCACAGTGGATAGATGAGCTAAAAACCCAAATAGATTTCAAAAAAAGTGTTGCTATTCACCTTCGATTAGGTGATGACACCAAAGCAAACTCAAATTTTCGTCAACCAAACTTAGATTATTATTTTAGAGCTTTGGAAATACTGGAGGCAAAGAGAAATCTTCATCAAGTTTTCATTCTAAGCGATGATATAGATAGGGCTAGAGAGATGATTGAAGCAAGCAGTTTCAAAATTAGCGCAAACTATTTGGAAATGCCGGTTCAATCTTCTCCCGCGGAGCGCTTATACCTATTGAGTTTATTTGGGGGAATAGTTTGTGCCAACAGTACATTTTGTGGGTGGGCTGCATGGTCGATTCATAATTCTGGGGGGGATGTAGTGGTTCCAGTGCCTTATTCCGACGGAGAAGTTCTAGGTTCCCGAGATTTTCCACAAACTTGGATCCAACTTGATAAGTATTCTGGCAGATTAATCGGATAGGCTGACTCCAGGCAATAATCGGACGAAACCCAGGGGTTATCTGTGAAGGTTTTATTGACAGGCGCAGGTGGTTTTGTTGGCCACCACACATTGGCACATCTTCTAAAGACAACTGATTGGGATATTGTTGCTACCGATTCTTTTCGCCACTTCGGAATTTCTGCGCGAATTCGTGCGGTCTTAGAAGAGTTACCTGATGAGTCATCCAGAGTAAAAGTTGTAACCCATGATTTGGCCACCCCAATCGATTTAATAACAGCTAAAGAGTTTGGTAATCCAGATGTAATCATAAATATGGCGAGTGATTCACATGTTGATCGTTCAATCAGTGACCCTAGGCCTTTTGTTGAAAATAACGTCTCCCTAGCTTTAACTCTTTTTGAATACGCTCGGACGCTGCCAAATTTATTGACATTCATTCAAATCAGCACTGATGAAGTTTATGGACCCGCACCAAGTGGGATTAATCATCGCGAATGGAGCGCCCAAGTCCCATCAAATCCATACTCTGCAAGCAAAAGCGCTCAAGAAGCCATCGCTATTTCCTACTGGAGGACATTTAACATTCCAGTTGTACTCACAAATACCATGAATATTATTGGTGAACGCCAGGACATCGAGAAATTCGTGCCTTTGATTATTCGCTCGCTCCAACAAGGAACTCCAGTACCCATACATGCAATCGACCGCAGCGGGGAATGGATTTCTGGAAGTCGCTTTTATCTTCATGCTCGTAACCAGGCTGACGCATTGCGCTTTCTGATTACTCATTTTATGAAGACCCCCCACAAATACACGGACGGTCTGGATCGTCCCGAGAGGTTTAATGTCAGAGGTGAGACAGAAATAAACAATGAAGAAATGGTTTTACTAATCGCTAGATTCCTAGGAATGTCAAAACCAATTAATGAGCTAGTTGAGTTCATAAATGTAGAAGGGACGCGTCCTGGACACGATTTACGATATGCACTCGATGGAGCGAAACTTAATGGAATGGGTTGGAAACCACCGGTTGCATTTGAAAAATCCCTAGAAAGAACTGTTCAATGGACAGTCAAGAACCCTAATTGGGTTTCTTTATAAACTCAGTGAAAACTTTGAAAACGCACGCTCTAGTCAAAGCAATAAATATTCTCCCTCGTGCCGATCGCCTTAAAATCATTGCGGTCACTGCCATACAAGTATTCATGGGTGCTCTAGATTTATTGGGCGTATTAGCAATAGGCTTATTGGGCGCGCTTTCCGTATCTGGACTTAAGTCGAGTGATCCAGGTGATCGAATTGGCACTGCACTGAGGCTACTTCACTTAGAATCAGCAACTTTTCAAACCCAAGCAACAATTCTTGCCATTAGTTCTATGCTTCTTTTGGTAGGTAGAACTATTCTTTCAATATTTTTCACTAGGCGCATACTATTTTTCCTAAGTAGGCGTGGAGCACAAATATCTGCCGATTTAATTTCTAGGCTTTTATCCCAACCTCTTTTATTTGTGCAATCGAGAACAACTCAAGAAAAAGTCTTTGCAGTCACAACCGGAGTTGAAAGGATTGTTTTACAAGTAATTGCCTCATCTGTTGTATGGGTGGCTGATTTTTCACTGTTAGTTGTGATGATGCTAGGGCTTGTAATAGTTGACCCAATTACAGCATTTGCAACTCTATTTGTGTTCACAATCGTAGGGTTCTTTTTGAATAGATTTATGCATATCCGGGCAGAATCTATGGGTGAAGCAAATTCGAATATGAATATCAAGAGTAATGAAAAGATTGTTGAAGTCTTTGCATCGTATCGAGAATCTGTTGTTCGTAATCGTAGAGATTACTATGCTAGAGAGATTTCTTCATTGCGATACTTGTTGGCAAATACCTCGGCTGAGATTGGATTTTTGCCATATGTAAGTAAATATGTTATCGAAACCACCGTAGTGGTTGGAGCCGTGTTAATTGGAGCATCACAATTTATATTTCAAGATTCAACCCAAGCAATTGGGACTTTAGCAATATTTCTTGCAGCCGGAAGCCGAATTGCGCCAGCAGTTTTAAGATTACAGCAAGGGGCAATAACTATTCAAAATGGCTTAGGAGTGGCCACACCCACTCTCAATTTGATAGAAGATTTGGGCCATGAGCCACTCACAGTGAATATGGATGACTCAGTTGATATTTTGCACGATGGATTTATCTCAGAAATTGTGATTCAAGATGTTTCACTAACTTATCCTTCCAAACAAACGAAAGCTATTGCAAACATATCGTTAACAATTCCTGCTGGGTCATCAATCGCCCTCGTGGGGCCTTCTGGGTCAGGAAAGACAACCCTAATTGACATACTCCTTGGGGTTCTCAGCCCGGATACTGGATCTGTATTTATTTCTGGTTTACCACCGCATGCAGCAGTTTCAAAATGGCCTGGTGCAGTTTCTTATGTGCCTCAAGATGTTGCAATTACATCTGGAACAATTCGAGAAAATGTAGCTCTTGGGTATCCGGCAAAAGAAGCGACTGATGATCTAATTTATGGAGCATTAAAGATTGCACATCTGGACGAATTTATTAGCGACTTACCTAAGGGTATCGACACACAGGTGGGTGAGCGCGGGGCAAATATCAGTGGGGGGCAACGCCAAAGGCTTGGAATAGCTCGCGCTATGTTTACTCGTCCACACCTTTTAGTTCTAGATGAGGCTACAAGCTCGTTAGATGGAGATACGGAGGCAAACATTTCTGAGGCGATCCATTCACTACGTGGATTTACTACTGTTGTTATTATTGCTCACCGCCTCTCTACTGTAAGAAATGTTGACAAAGTTGTGTACTTATCAGCTGGCAAAGTACTAGCGATTGGTACTTTTGATGAAGTTCGTAAAACCGTGCCTGATTTTGACCATCAAGCAAGGGTCATGGGGCTCTAATTTCTATAATTTAACATTTGTGAATACACGTCAAGATATTTAGTAGCACCGACGTCCATACTGAAGTATTTTTCTGCTAAAGCTCTGCATCTGCTCGGAGTTTCGGGATCTGCAAGAAGTTCTACCAGCCTTTTAGCACTATCCGTAGCATTATTTAGTGTTCCAGTTAAAACAACACCCGCATTGAACTCTGCTAAAAATGCATCCATATCTCCTAAACCCCTATTCACAACAATAGGTCTCCCAGATGCTAGGAACTCTGCAATCTTAGTTGGCATTGCGGCTGAGAGAGATGGCCCATCATCTTGCCTACAAACGGCCATACCGAAACTGTATTCAGGAATTATCACAGCCATCTCATATTGACTTGCAGGAAAGATTTTCGTTTCCCCGACATCAATTCTGGCTTTAACTGACTCTGGAGGCCTTGCCCAATGTGTTTCAACTAAAGTCAATTTGCGCAGCTCATCCATAAATTGTGAACTTGAATCTAAGTCGTAGTAGTCATTATAAGTGCCTGAAAAAAGTGCCCGCACATTTTTAGGCAAAACCGGGCTTAACACAAATCTTTCTAAATTCACAGAAGTAGGAACTACGGTGCGCAAGGGCGGGAGTCTTTTGTGTCTGTTTTCTAAAATTGGGACAACTGCATTTGTTAGCGTCGACATACCTAGGCTCTTACTTGCAGCTAAACTCTCTAATCCGCGGTAAATCCTATATAAACTTTTGTTCAGAGGGGTTTTTTGAATAATTACTTTTTGATCTGCCCAAAGACTTCTCACATCCCATAGGACTGGTGCTTCACGAGCCATGATTCCAGAAACGGCAGGTATATCACTCCGTGCATGAATCAGTCCGGTAGTAGATATTTCTCTGCGGAGAGTATTTAATCTTTCTATTCCGCCAACCATGCCAGTTGAACCAAAATGAAGTGAAATCCAGTTTACGCCCATAGATTTAAAGTTATCTCTTAATGCTGTACTTGGTTGCACTTTTTCGAAACTGATTAATTTTATTCTCAATCCGTTCCCACTCAATTTCTCTATTAATGGCACAATTTGGCTACTCCCTACCCCTTCCTGTAATGAATCGACAGTGATGTAAGTTAAATCGTAATTATCCCCCGTAAACATAGATTACCTCATTACCGATTCAATTGCTCGGTCCCACTTATTCAAAATAGTCGACTGGCTATGATTTTCGCGTAAGTAATTTTGACCATTAGTAACTTGTTGTTTTGCATAATCTCGATCTGCCAAAATTCTAGTTGATTTTATCTTCCACTCTTCTAAGTCATTGCAAACAACATCTGCCCCTGCAAGCAGGGCGACACGAGAATAGGCTGGACTTGCTGATGCTAAACACGGAAGCCCGAGTCGCCACATAATCAAGAGTCTATTTTCGGGTTTAAGTCTTTGCATAGGAATAGATAAATTAATTGGAATTATTGCTAAAGAACTTACTTGGGCACGTGTCACTAAATTTTCTGGGCTCCAAGGAACAACATTTATTCGGTCTGCTAATCCGCCGAGATTACTTTTAAGTAATTTGAAGGTTTCTCTTTCCAGAAACTTATTCATGTACTGAAAATATCTTTCGTTAGTGATGAAATCTAGTTGCAAATTAAAGGTTTCAGCTAAATTTGAAAGCACGGACGATATTTGGCCAACACCAGGAATGGTTGCGGGTAGACCCTCCCAAAGGATGTGCTGGCTTTGAGAGGGTTTTCGGGGCTCTAATGAGAAATTATTCATGGGGATCTCCTCATGGCTATCTAAAATTATATGAGTATTCTGATTATATTTGCGAATGACTTCTTTTTGCTCAACAGAAGAACAGATCACGGCATTAGATTTTTTGCAAAAATCTCTTACATGGTGGCTAAATGGTTTTATGCCTCCACTAATTTGCCCAGCAAATTTCTTTGCAACTCCACGCGCAAGATCATCGATACTATTGAGTGGGGATAAATATGCATCCACTAAGTCAAATATAACCGGTATTCTTTCTTGGTTAAAAGCTGGTAAATTAAAATCAGAGTTCTCACTCACAATAAGTAAATCTACTTTCTTACTTAAATCGGTGACTACTGAATGTCCTCGTGCTTCGGCCCAGAAAACAAGACGCCTTCGATCGCCAGCGGATTTCATGTTGGTTGATAGTGGGGAGTACCCAATCTTTAATCCCGTCATGCGCCTAAAACCAATTGCAGACCGCTTTCGAGAGAATCTTGTGCTGCCCAGCCAGATTTAAGTAATGGTGAGTTTTTACTGACTATCAATTTTTCATTAAGACCAAAATCCTGTTTCAAGTTTGACGGCACACACTCTTGAGGTTTCAGCATTTTAAATAAAGTCTCCAAAATTTGCAGATTTGTATAACCTACCGAAGTTCCAACGTCAATTTGAGAGGGTAGATCCTTCCTAATTACCCATGAAATTGCTGAAGCAACATCGCGGGCAGAAATCCAATCATATTGTGATGAAGTGTCATTCAGCTTTATTTCATTGCTACTTTTAATTGCATGAATAAGCATCGGAATGAGTCTATGGGGATCTTGGCCAGGGCCGTATGGATAAAAAATGCGTGCCCAAGTTGATCTTATTTCTGTTCCCTTGAGTGACAATTCTACTCCCCTATGTGCTGCAACTTTCTGCTCACCATAGAGGGTTGTTGGTGCTAATTGAGTTGTACCAGCCTCGATCGGATCACTCTGCGGACCGTATTCAGCACAAGTACCAAAATTAATTATGTGCTCAACATCGGTATGGCTAACATACCTGGCCAAATCGACGGTGAATTGGGAGTACATGTGATTTGAAGGATCATTCCGATAGATTCCTGGAGTAGTTATCCAGGCGGTGTTGATAACTATTTGTGGCTTCCAATTGAAGACATTTTTGAAATTGTCGAAATCAAAAATATCTCCTACTTTTTGTTCACATTCAATTTCCTCACGATGTTTTCTCGAAAACACCATGAGAGTATGATTTTCGGATTCAAGTCTTTTGATGAGCGAAGTACCAAGTAGCCCATTTCCTATAACGAGAATCTTCATATTGATTATTGTTGTAAAGATTCAGCGAATTTTTTGGCTGCTAGTTCAAATGTTAACCCTTCAATGTCGTGATCAGACATTGGTCCTGGTTGCAATGGCCAGTTCACACCTAAATTATCAAGTGGGTTAATGCAATACGCAGATTCAGGCGAGTAGGAGGAGCTAATACCGTAGTGGACAATTGTATTAGGTAGAAGAGTTTGGAAACCGTGGGCAACACCTTTAGGAAGGTATGCCTGAAGGGCGTTATTTGCTGTTAACTCACAAGTCATCCATTTTCCAAATGTACTCGAAGCCTTTCGAAGGTCAAGAATTACGTCAAAAATCGCTCCTTGAATACAAGAAATTAATTTTTCTTCTGCAAATGGTTCTACTTGAAAATGAAAGCCTCGAATCGTTCCTTTATGCGGATTTACCGATATGGCAACAGAGTCAAGGGGATTTTCTAGCCCTTCCGTGGGATGAAATTTGAAGAAACTTCCACGCAAATCTGAAACTGACTTTATATGGCTAAGTTTGACCCCGCTAATTAATGCAACCTTCCTGTTTTCATTCATGACTTAATCTCATGCATATCTGGAATTACAGACCACAGTCTTATATCTCTGTCTAGATTCAATCTTAGGTAGGCAGCTATCTCATTTTCAATATTCCAGGGAAAAATCACAATATCAGTGGGCATTTCTATGAATAATTCTTCTGGGGAAATGATTTTGATGCCATCTGGTGGCATAAAGCGCTTCTGTTTTTCAAGGCTTATATCGGCGATTGCTAGAATTCCCGTTGCTTCAATATCTAAGGAATTCAGAATAGTACTTGCTTTGGCGGCAGCACCATAGCCATAAATCCTTAAATCGCTGTTAATTCCAGCACGAAGCCATTTACGAAAGCCGTCCATTACACTGGTAACTTTATTTGCATACATCGTCCATTTATCAGGATCAAAAAGCCCCCTTGAATATTCCAATTGGCAAATTGCTTCAATCTCCTTGCTAAGGAAATCATCGTCATTGAACTTACGAAGCCAATAACGATTTGAGCCTCCATGAGTAGGCAGATTTTCAACTTTAAAGAGCTGCAAACCATGCATTTCACTAATTGCCTTAACAGCTGATGCAGTTAAATACGAATAGTGCTCATGATAAATAGTATCGAATTGCATGCCATTCAAAATATTTTCTAGAGACGGATTTTCAATACTCACTTGTGTCGTAGGCCCACACAAAATTTCTAATCCAGTTATAAAATCAATTAAATCGGGAACATGAGCCATGACATTGTTTGCAATAATTAGCTTCGGGAACCCATATTTTGAAAGTAATTCTTTTGCTAATGAACTAGAAAAGAACTCCGAAATAGTTTCAATTCCTAAACCGCGAGAAATTTCAGCGACGTTCTTTGCGGGTTCAATCCCGACCACTCTTATCCCGGAGCCAATAAAATTTCTTAAAAGATAACCATCGTTGCTTGCAATCTCCAAGACCCAATCACCTGAAGCAAGCAAGCCCCCCCGAAGTCTTTCTTTGACGAACTCTGAAGCATGTTGCAAGAAAGTTGAACTCATAGATGAGAGGTATCTATAGTCACGAAAAATCCGTTCCGGTGTCACAACATCAGCGACTTGACCCAACCCACATGAAGCGCAGATTTTAAGGTGGAGTGAGAATTTCTCTATGAGACTGGACTGATTAAGGAGAAGCTCATTTGCAATAGGAAGTTCACCGAGGTTTAAAGCTGAAAAGAGATTTGACTTTAAGCAACCTCGACAAAAGTCTTTGCCCCGCCCCTCAATAAAGGGTTGCGAGCTCACTCCGGCATTAACCATGGTGCCTCACCTTTATCCCATAAAGATTCTAGGGAACGCTTATCTCTGAGAGTGTCCATAGGTTGCCACCACCCATCGTGTTCATACGCGGTTAATTGCTCCATTAAAACTAGTTGCCTCAAAGGTTCGCTCTCAAAAGATGTCGTATAGTTTTCAATATACGAGCAAACCTTCTTATTCAAGCAAAAAAACCCACCATTTATCCATCCAGCGTCTTGAGGATCTTTTTCTGCAAATTTTGTGACCATGCCCTTGGAAATTTCTATTGTCCCAAATCTGGCAGGAGGTCTTACTGCCGTTACAGTGGCCAATCTTCCAAGCCGTTGGTGGTGAGCCAATAAAAGTTCAATATCAATATTTGAAAGCCCATCGCCATAAGTAAGCATGAATTCATCGTCTAGGAAGTCTTCTAATTTTTTTATACGGCCCCCCGTGGAGGTCTCTAGGCCCGTATCGACAAGATCAATTCTCCAACCTGGGTCTTTTACAGTTTCGAAATACTCTCTTATAACTTCAGCTTTGTACCCCAGTGCGATAATAAAATCTTTGTGCCCAAACTTTGAATAGAAATTCATAATATGTTGAAGTATTGGTATGTCCCCGATTCTGACCATTGGTTTTGGTATCAAGTCAGTTTCTTCAGAAAGGCGAGTGCCAAAGCCCCCCGCAAGAATGACAACTTGCATTAAAATGCCCTCCAAAGCTGACTTCGTTAGTAGGATTACGCAATACGATATGAAGGATACTATGCATTTTCTAATAACCGGGCACACTGGCTTTAAAGGGTCATGGCTTGCTCTTCTCTTGCACGAACGCGGCCACCAAGTTAGCGGTATCTCACTTGAGCCCCAAGAAAATGCTCTCTTTCAGACTGCAGATATCGGGAAGCTTTTGGCAAATGATGTTCGCTGCGATATTCGAAATTTATCTAAGCTTCAAGAAAGTTTCAAGGAGATCAATCCTGACGTAGTGGTTCACTTTGCGGCTAAAGCGTTGGTGCGTGAATCCTATATTGATCCAATTTCTACGTTTGATACAAATGTTATTGGAACTATAAACGTTCTAAAGGCATCACAAGAGATCAAGGGATTGAAGGCCCAACTAATCATTACTACTGATAAAGTTTATAAAAACACAAATAAGTCACATGGATATGTTGAATCTGATCCACTAGGTGGTCAAGATCCATACAGCGCATCAAAAGCAATGGCGGATATTGCCACACAGTCATGGATTGCAAGTTTTAAAAATGTTCCAACTGCAATTGCAAGAGCGGGTAATGTGATTGGCGGTGGCGATGTAAGTACTGACAGACTTATACCCGACTTAGTAAATTCATATAAATTAGGTTTAACACCACAATTGCGAGCACCTAATTCTATTCGTCCTTGGCAACATGTTCTTGATTGCTTAAGTGGATATCTAACTCTTGTAAATGTAATTTTGGAGGATAGGGGAACTGGACCCTGGAATTTTGGGCCGGATGAGACTCAAATTAGAACTGTTGCAGACGTTAGCGAAATAGCTGGAGATATCTGGGGAGCACAACAAAGCTGGGAAAAGGACGAACATCAACACCCGCATGAGGCGAGTTTGTTGCTCCTAAACTCAAACAAAGCAAGAATTGAATTAGGTTGGAAAGACAAGTTAAGTTTTGAGGAAAGCATTAAGTGGACAATAAATTGGTATAAGAATGTTCACGAGGGGAAAAATTCTCTTGAAGAGACAATGAGAAATATTCGAGATTTCGAATCAAGATAACGTGGCTTGGGCCGGGATCGAACCGGCGACCTAACGATTTTCAGTCGTTCGCTCGTACCAACTGAGCTACCAAGCCAAACAAGGTTTCAATGTCA
>Ga0209550_10001975_pt1 | contig 19783 bp, 15 predicted proteins | sample LauGreSuBDMM15SN_2_FD_187567 | JGI IMG/M metagenome (GOLD analysis project Ga0209550, IMG submission 187567) | Freshwater lake microbial communities from Lake Michigan, USA - Su13.BD.MM15.SN (SPAdes) (version 5) | ecosystem: Environmental > Aquatic > Freshwater > Lake | place: Lake Michigan... | reverse complement strand
GTACCCGGACAAAGTGAAGCTAGTATTATACCTCAACAAGTAAAAGCAATGGGTTTGACTTTACAAGATTTTTATTCAAGCTTGATTGAAGAATGTTTAATATAATTGTTGTACTTTTTATAACTAATCTAATAATAGTTTTTACTTAACAAATGGTTGTTTAACTTAAATTTTTTCTGTGTTTAAATTTATTACTAACAAATCGATTTGGGTTAATCTTTTAGCAGCCTTTGCCTTGGTTATATTGCTAATTTTTTCTATACTACAATTATTGGGTTGGTTTACCAAGCATGGGGAATATCTTACTGTACCAGCATTAATTGGAAAGGATTATAATCAATCTATTGTTTTACTTGAAAGCAAAGGATTCTATGTAATTATTCAAGATTCTATTTATAGTGATACCATATCCAGAGGAACAATTATTAAACAATTACCCGATTCAAATTCTACTGTCAAAATTAATCGTACAGTTTATTTAACTCTCAATAGATATATTCCTCCCATGATTACGATGCCTTCTCTAGAAGGTAAGAGTTTTGGTTTTGCCTTAGAACTCTTAAAAAGAAATCATTTACTATTGGGAGATACCATTATAAAAGCAGATTTCATGAAAGGCACTATTTTGGAGCAAAATTATAAGGGATATAGGATTCCACCCGGAAATAAGGTGCAATGGGGGAGTAGAATAAGTTTAGTAATTGCAGGTGGACTGATGGATCAAGAAACTATGGTACCCGACTTAATTGGATTAACCTATGGTGAAGCAAAAGCTCAATTAGATTTATTAGGAGTTAATATTGCTGCAATTGTTGCTGAAGGACTTGTAACCGATACGGCTTCTGCATTTATTTATAAGCAAAGTCCAGAACCAATGGATGAAGAAAAAAGACCTTTATTTATACGTTCAGGTCAATTAATGGATTTATACATTTCTTCAGTAAAAAAATCAATAACTGATACTATTAAATAACTGATAAAAAAATATAAAAAATGATAACAATATCGATTGAAGAATTAAAACAAAGAATGAATGAAGGGGAAAAATTAAATATTTTAGATGTTCGTGAACCCCATGAAAATACTGAATTTAATATTGGTGGGATATTAATTCCACTAGGTCAAATTCAAATAATGCAATTGGATGAAATTGAAAATTGGAAAGATCAGGAAGTTATTGTTTATTGCAGAAGTGGAAATAGAAGTGGTCAAGCATGTTTGATACTTTCAGCTGCTGGATTTTCAAACGTTAAAAATTTGACAGGAGGAATGCTCTATTGGAGAGAAAAATTTCAGTTGTAATCCTATAAACTTATATTCACACCCAATATTCCATTGATAGGAGCCATTGGGAAATAATAATTTTCAGTAGTTAATTCTCCGTATACATAACTGAAAGTATATCCATTGGATTCATACCTCTTGTTAAAAATATTATTTAATTGTCCTATCAATCGAACCTCCTTTAATATTTTACATTTCAAACGATAGTTCAATTTAATGTCTTGAATATAATATGAATTTAGACTTCTGCTATTATTCCCAGTATTATCTAAATATTGCTTGCTAACATATTTGTTAATTAAACTTATTTCTCCATCCTTGAATGGAATTAAATTAATTGTACTTCCTGCTACTAAAGAAGGTGATAATAACAAAGTTGATTTTTTATATTGATTTGTAATTTGTCCACCATTGTCATAATCATCAATAAATTCTGTAAAATCTTTCACCTTATTTTCACTCATTGAAATATTCGCTTCAATGTTTAACCACTTTGCTAAAACTACACTTGATTGAATTTCTATTCCAGTACGATAGCTTTTAGAAATATTAGTTCTGGTATATGCTCCTACATCATTTATTTTACCAGTCAAAACCAACTGGTCTTTATAATTCATGTAATAAAAGTTAACACCATAAGAAAAATTTTTATTTTTTTTCTCAATCCCCCATTCAAAATCCTGTAATTTTTCAGCTTTTGGTTGTAATGATTTACCAGCTTCAAAATCATCTCTATTGGGCTCTTTTGAACCCATTGCAAAAGACAAAAAGGCTTGCCATCCATCATTGAAATAGGTAAAACCAGCTTTTGGATTTACAAAATTGTAATTCGTTTGAATCATTAGAGATGGATTGTTTCTAAATCCATTGATAGTATAATCAACATTTCTAAATTGAATGTCAACGAAACTTTGGAAATTTTGAGATAATTGCTGAGTCCATTTTGTATATACTGAAAAATCATTTTTATAAGCTGTATGATTATACCATTGATGATTAGAACCTACAAGTGGCTGTACCTTGGTCCAAACAACATTTCCGAAATGTTTACCGTCATACTTATTAAATCCTCCTCCAATGGTTAGTAGAGATTTATTTTTATTGTGTTGAACCGAAAAAATAGTTCCATAAAAATTATTATCAAGCCACAACTGCCTTATTAAATCAGTTTGGGTAATTAATAGACTACCTGATTGGTAATCTGCTATTCCATAATTGGAGAGAATTTGATTTGCTTTATATTGCTCATAATATCCAGAACCTTTGGTTAGAAAAACTGCTACATTAGATTTCCAAAAATTACTTATTTTATTATTATAAAAAAGTTGGTAATGAGTTTGGGTATAATTATCAGTCTCATTGTCATATGGATTGTCTGGATGCTCTTGTCCAGCCGAATTATATGTCCTATTAGTTTTCAACTTACTTTCTGGTATTCCATACCATGTTTGGTAAGTTTTTTCTTTACCTGAAAATATATTTAAACGCAGGGATGAATTTTTATCAATAAAGGCAGTGCTAAAATAAAATGACTTAAGGTTAGATGAAGCCCTATCAACATAGCCATCACTACTGATTCTACTTAACCTTCCATCAATGGTGAAATGTTTTTTTAATATACCTGTTCCAAATTTTATAGTATTTTTTAATGTGTTGTATGAACCTATGCTATTATTTAATTCAGCATAAGAGGAGTCATTAACTTCATTGGTAGAAAGATTTACACTCGCTCCAAAGGCTCCAGTACCATTGCTACTAGTACCCACACCTCTTTGAATTTGAATACTATTTACAGAGGATGAAAAATCTGGAAGATTTACAAAAAATGTCCCTTGACTTTCCGCATCATTATATGGGATTCCATTTAGGGTAACGTTAATTCTTGTGCCATCGGTACCTCTTATTCTAATACCCGTATAACCTATTCCATTTCCTGCATCAGAATTGACAACCACTGATGGTGTTTGGTTTAATAGAAAGGGTAGGTCTTGGCCGAGATTATTATTTTCAATTACCTTTTTATTTAAATTAACTTTTGAAAAAGGGTCTCTATCACTAGCTCTTATTGAATTTACCTCAATTGGCTGGAGATATAAAGTATCATTTAATTTAGATTGTTGTTGAGCCTGTACAAATATAGACAGAGTACTTAATACAGTTAGCATTAAACATTTCATTTCAAAAAATTTAAAGCTGAAATCTGGAGGGGGAGAATAAATTGTACAAGAAAATACCAACAAAAAAGAATATGTTGATTTCATTTCTCCCTTCGCAAGTATTATCTTGAGCAGGTTGTACGGGTTTAATCTCAGCCTCTCTGTAAGAAGCACCCCGGAAATTCAGACGATGAAAAAGAACAATATTTTTACGAAGTTAGGATAATTATCATAACAAAATTTATTTTCAACATTTAATTGAAAAATCATTTTAATAAAAAGTAGTGTTTTCACTAATCTATATAAAAGATTTCCCAAAAAATTATCTTAATTAATAAAAGTGCTTTAATGGGTTTTTATGGAAAATTCACGTTATTATTCTCTACTAAACTATTTTGACCTAACCCCTTAAAACAATTGAAAAAAATTACCTATTTATTTAATTGGTATTCTAAAAAAAATCATTGCTATTGTTTACCCATGTATCATTAGGAAAATTGAGGGGAATTCTTTTTGAAAAAACTGCTATAAAAAAAACCTGAATGATAAAAAATATTTATCAAAATAAGCAATTCAATATCATTCAACTACTTACAATAAAAACATAAGGATAGAACTATTGCAACGAATTAAGCATTTCATCAATGTCTAGGGTGCCGTTGATAACATTAATGATAGGCTTTTCAAAAGTTTCAATATACATAGCGACCATTTTAATTAAATCTGTGATTGAACTCTTTTGATCTAATAAATTTGAAAAAATGGGCATGACGTGACAACAACGATAGGTAATTTTTTTATCCTTTAAACCAAAACAACCAACTGATAGTAAATAATTGATCTGATTAGTGAGCTCAAGGCAAAGGGTTTCATTCTGAAGAGCCGGGGTTCCAGGTATTTCATAAAAAATTTGCAAAATTTTTATATCAGGAAATACATTTTCTGGCAATGGCACAAATGCAAGGGAGATATCAATATTGCTTTTATCAGACGATATATAATTTAAAATAATAGAGGAAATGGGCATGGTGTCAGATTTATCAATCAGGTGATTGGTAAGCTGTAATTCATCCAATATTTTTTTAACATCAACTATATCTAATTCAGTAATTTCCAAATTCATAATTATATTATTGTTTTATGCCATGTTTTTATAAATAAGGACCATTCCAGCATTGAAATCATCTTTAGTTTTAACTTCCCTATAGAATGCTTGAGGGTCTGTACCTGCAGCCTGAATTATTGGATCAACTTTTTCTTTATTCGTTTTTATAGCATTTTCGTCTTTAGCATCTTCCGCTTTAATATGGGAGGCTATAAAGTGAACTGTAGCAATATTTCTCTTTTTAATTTCATCTGAGCTATTTTCTTTATTACCAAAAAGCTTACCAAAAGTAGAATCTGGGTTCGCAGCTGCCTTATCATTAGCCATGCCCTTCATGCTATTGAAAAAAGAAACCACTAGCTTACCGCCACCTGCAATTAATTTTAAGGATAAACCGGCAAGTTGGGAATTTGCTTCAGGGACACAAGCAGCAATATTACCTGCCAGAGCAACAAAGTCCAACGCCATATTTATCTTTAAATCTTTTACCTTATCAGTATTAATTTTCTTTAAATGTTCTAAAACCTTAACATCTGCTTGAGCATTAGCAGCTTTTGTTTCCGTTATAATTTTCTGCATTTCGTTGGCTGAATCTTTCGCTTTCATAAGGTCATACACCCCTACAGCTATATCAACTGCATTTAAAGCGAGGCCAATACCTGGTACTGCACTTGATAAACCCGCACTTCCTTGCTTCATCATATCTGCAATAGATTTGATAGATGATACTGCCTTTCCAGCCGTAACAAGTAAGCCTTTAATAATATTTGCGGCCGCCTGAGCTTTTTCAGTGTTACTAGCTTCAACATCAGACTTATAAAGTTTAAAGGTTTTATAAACTTCATAAACAGTCATTACGCCCGTTTTTAGGGCAGATAACCCATCTGCAAAACCCATTCCCCCTTTACTTGCCAGCCCTGCAGCTTCACCCGCACCTTCATCTTCTGCTTCTTGAAAATTCTCAACTGTACCCGCAATATTTCCAGCCAATCTCCCTCCAGCTTCAGCAACTTCTACTCCCAGACCTAATTTCTCTTTTAAATCTGATTCTTTCCAATTTGCTTTCAAATTGGCAGCATGTAAATAAAGTGCATATAAGGAAGCTACGCTGCTAACAACACCCGCAGCGCCAGCTTTTGTCTTATCGTCTCTATCATATTCAACTAACTCTCCATCTAGTTCCTTCTCTCCCTCATTATCAGTATGAGTGATCGTATCTTGAGCAACTGAATCCCCCGCTAATTCCATTCCCTCTACTGGCTTATCCTCAACCTCCTCTTTCACCTTATCGGCAGATATAGCAGCATCCACTCCTCTTCTCTGTGATTCGGTATAAGCAAGTTGCACAACCACTCTTTGCGCAACAGCCATCGAAATAGCGGTATCAGATTTTTGGATATTATTTATCAATTTTCCTTGAGCAACTGCCTTTGCCCCCATCACATCTGCTTCCGTTTCCAAACCAGCATCATCGTTAACAGGAACATTTCCCTTTAACTGGGTATTGGCCTGTACTCTTCCCTGCTTTTGTTGAACTACATGCCAGGCCTCATGAGGCACATGCTTTTCTTGACCAGAAGCTACATGAATATCCGTACCCTGTGCATAGGCATGCGCCTGCAACTGTGCTGGCTTGGGCGAATTATAATGTACTTTCACATCACCCAAGCTTATACCGGACAATTGCTCTACACCAGATTTTACATTATCAGGCAAACCAGTTTTATTTGCAGGCGCTGCTGCTCTTTGAACTGGGGAAGTAGTATCGGAATTAGCTCCAACTGAATTTGGCTGAAAAGCCCAAGTAGAAGACGACTTCCTTTGAATTGGTGAATGATTGGTTGGTATTATAGATGAGGTAGATTTAAATTGAAAAGGAGAACTAGGAGCCATTTTTCCAGGACCGGGTTCAAAAAAACCTTCTATTGAATTTTGTTGTTCTGTATCCGCTGCCAACTGCATAGGCTGAACACTAGGCAGAACCTTTACCGCCGACTTATTTTCAGCGGGTGCAGCTTTTGGAGCTGCAGATTTAGCAACTGGAACAGCAGTTTTACTCATAATAAAAAATTATCAATTTTACAAGGTACGTACAATATGTATTTTTCCCAAAAAATATTCTACATGTTATAAATAATTAAATATAAGAGGTCCCACAAAAAAATGAGGCTAATTGAAAATATGAATGACTAATCCGACAAACGCTTAAAACCAGTGTGCCATAGCCCCCAAAATCTCCTGTTCTGCACTAGTTTTAGTTCGAGCGGTATATACTTAGTTAAGAACTAATAAAGCCGTTCAAAATGAAATTGTTTGGCAGTAAGTCTAAAAACTATTACTTTTGCACCGCGAAGTAGAGCAGCGGTAGCTCGTCGGGCTCATAACCCGAAGGTCAGAGGTTCGATCCCTCTCTTCGCAACTAACACTGGGCTCGCTTTGAGCCCTTTTATTCTTAGCAGAAATTTAGCTAATGAATTTGATTACCTCCTCCATACTGTCAATCTGCATGCGGTAGTCAAAGTCATTTATTCAGACTTAATTTTTATATAACAAGCATGAAATCAGGATTCGTTAATATTTTTGGGAAGCCCAATGCAGGTAAAAGTACCCTGTTGAACGTACTGATGGGTGAAAAATTGGCTATTGTTTCTCATAAAGTCCAAACTACTAGACATCGTATCAAAGCAATACTTACCGATCCTGGATATCAAATTGTTTTTTCCGATACTCCAGGCATCATTGAACCAAAATACAAGCTTCACGAAAAAATGATGCAAGCAGTTAAAGGAAGTTTGGAGGATGCTGATTTAGCTCTTTTAATCACTGATGCAAGAGAAAATCCAGATGAAAGTCATGCTATTTTTACTTTTCTCAATCTGAAAGCACCTGCATTGGTAGTAATTAATAAGATCGATGGGGTAAGCGATGATGATATTAAATCGACTGTCAACTTTTTTAAATCCCAAAGCTATTGTAAAGATGTGGTGCTTATTTCAGCACTTAAAAAAAAGGGGATTGATAATTTATTGCAGATAATTATTGGTTTATTACCCGAGGGACCAGCTTTTTATGAAGGCGATGACATCAGTGACCTACCTACTAAATTCTTTGTGAGTGAATTAATAAGAGAAAAAATATTCTTACTCTATGGAGAGGAGATACCCTATCATGCGACAGTATTGGTACAGGAGTTTAAAGAAAAATCTACCTTAATAAAAATAGGTGCTGAAATTATCGTACAACGTGACACTCAAAAAGGTATAATATTAGGTGAGGGCGGTAAAATGATTAAACAATTGGGAACCCTTGCTAGAAAGGATATCGAAGAATTTTTAGACAGCAAAGTTTTTTTAGAGTTGTTTGTAAAAGTTAGACCTAAATGGAGAGACAATGAAATGCAATTAAAAGAATATGGGTATTAATTATTTAATCAATACCTAAAATAGAATACTAAGGATAATTAAGTTATCAATTTATTTAAATCAATTATCAATTTACAATGAGTTTTACAGTCGCAATAGTAGGAAGGCCAAATGTGGGAAAAAGCACTTTCTTTAATAGAATGTTAGAGCAAAGAAAAGCTATCGTTGATGATGTCAGTGGAGTTACTCGTGATCGTCAATATGGAGTTGCAGAATGGAATGGTAAATTTTTCAATGTGATTGACACAGGAGGATTTGTTCCAAAAAGTGAGGATATATTTGAAAAAGAAATTCGTAAACAAGTATTGATTGCCTTAGAAGAATCTGATGCAATTATTTTTATGGTAGATGTGGCGACTGGCATAACTGATCTGGATGAATCCATGACCCAACTATTACGTAAAACTTCGAAACCAGTATTTCTTGTGGTTAATAAAGTTGATAACCATGATCGATTACTAGAGGCTTCGGAATTTTATAGTCTTGGTATTGACAAAATACACTTTCTTTCTTCTATCAGTGGAACAGGTACTGGTGATCTACTAGATGAAATTACAGAACTAATTATTGATAAAACAGAACAAATTGATGAAGACCAACTTCCTAAATTTGCTATTATTGGCCAACCCAATGTTGGAAAATCTTCCTTATTAAATGCGTTAACAGGGCAGGAGAGAACCATCGTTAGTGATATTGCAGGAACTACCCGAGATACTATTCACACGCACTATAATCTCTTTAACAAAGAATTTATTTTAATTGATACAGCTGGAATAAGGCGCAAGGCAAAAGTGAATGAGGACCTAGAATTTTATTCCGTTATTAGAGCAATTAAAGCGGTAGATGAAGCAGATGTTTGCATGTTATTATTAGATGCCGAAAAAGGTATTGCTGCGCAGGATCTTTCAATTTTTGCAATGGCAGTAAAAAAAGGAAAGGGTATTGTGGTACTTGTAAACAAGTGGGATGTAATGCCAAAAGAAACCAATACTGCAAGGGATTATGAACTTGAATTGAAAAAAAGGTTTGCCCCCTTTACTGATTTACCAATCATTTTTATATCAGCTTTAGAAAAAACTAGAATTTTTAAAGCGATGGAAATAGCTTTGGAGGTTTATGATAATCGAAGGCAGAAGATTGCAACTTCAAAGTTAAATGACATTATGCTTAAAGCAGTTGAAGCCTATCATCCACCAGTGGTAAGAGGGAATCAAGTTAAAATTAAATATGTAACTCAATTACCAGTAGTAGTTCCATCATTTGCATTTTTTTGTAATTATCCTGATGATGTAAAGACACCCTACAAAAATTATCTTGAAAATCAGCTGAGATTAAAATTCAAACTTACAGGAGTACCCGTAAGAGTATTTTTTAGAAAAAAATAAACAGATTAATTACTGATTAATAATTTCGATTTACATCGAAATTTTCTAATTCTTTAACTACTTCATTCAAAAAAATACTACCCAGTGAACCGTCAATAATTCGGTGGTCATAACTCAGCGATATATAAACCATATGTCTTATGGCAATACTATCACCATCAGTTGTTTCAATCACCATGGGTCTCTTTTTAATGACTCCAATTGCCATAATAGCAACCTGAGGTTGATTAATAATCGGAGTTCCCATTATACTTCCAAAAGTTCCGATATTGGTTAATGTAAAAGTTCCATCAGTAGTGTCATCTGGCTTTAATTTTCCAGCTCTAGCAGAATTGGCCAATCCATTTACTTGTTTAGTTAAGCCAACTAAATTAAAAAGATCCGCATTTTTAATAACTGGAACAATTAAATTACCATCAGGTAATGAAGTAGCCATTCCAATATTTAGATTCTTCTTTATGACAATTTTGTCTCCAACAATTGAACTACTTAGTAGTGGATATTTTTTTATTGATTTTACTATTGCTTCAATAAACAGGGGTGTAAACGTAATTTTTTCTCCTATTCTGATTTCGAAATCTTTTTTAATTTTCTCTCTCCATTTTACCATATTGGTTACATCACATTCAGCAAAACTAGTTACATGAGCACTGGTATTTTGGCTTTCAATCATATGATGGGAAATAAGCTTTCGCATTCTATCCATTTCTATGATTTCAACATTTGAATTGGGATCATGTTTAATTGAAGCTGAAGGAATATTTTCTTTTTTTGGTAAATAATTAACCTCCTGTTTGGAGTTGTTGTTTTGTAAAGAATTAGAATTATCCAAATTTAATTGGTTGCCTTTACTAGCAACATGGGCTAAAATATCTTTCTTACTTACTCTTCCATCCTGACCAGTTCCAATGATATTTTCCAATTCTGCCATACTGATTCCTTCTTGCTGGGCAATATTAATAACCAGAGGAGAATAAAAACGAGCAGTGTCATTGTCAACATTTTTTTTGAAGGTATCACTTTCTAATGGAGGATAATAGGGCACTTCCATTTCAAAGGGGTCCTCTTCATTTAATTTGCTATCATTAGAGGGTAAAATATCCTTTTGAGTAAGGTTTATACCTTCACCCACTCTAATAGTTGCAATAACTTTGCCAATGGGAACTATATCGTTTTCTTGATATATAATTTCTTCGATAACACCATGAACAGGTGAGGGTATTTCACTATCAACTTTATCAGTTGCAATATCTAGAATAGTCTCATCTTCTTGTACAGTATCACCTGGTTTTTTATGCCACTTTAAAATAGTAGCTTCTATAATACTTTCCCCTAATTTTGGCATTATCAAATCAACTAAAGCCATATTTAAATTTGTATTTTTATTATAATAGATCTCAATTAATTCAAAGGTGATGCTTTAATTGATTTTATTAATAATTAAAGATAATTATTTCCTCTTATACTATTCAAAAGTTACTTGAACATATTATTTTTATAGTAAATATATTAACGAAAATAATTTTAAGTAAAAGTTTAATCAAGAGAAAGGATAAATTTTCGAAGCATATTTAGTGCAAAAGTTGCAGTAAGTTCAACATTGCGTGTTCTATCAAAATTAAAAGTAAACTTTTGGGTAACAATTTGTTCCAAATTACCAACAGCTATCCAAACAGTACCCACCGGTTTGTCTTTCATTCCCCCATCTGGCCCCATTATACCTGATACAGCAATTGTATAATCAGTATTTAGTGCTTTAAGGGCTCCTTTTGCCATTTGAATAACCACCTCCTCACTAACCGCACCATTTATTTCTAAAACAGATTGACTAACTCCTAAAAGAGATTCCTTTGCTTTGTATGAATAACTTACAATGCTTCCGCTATAGTATGCAGAAGCTCCCGCTTTTTGAGTCAATAGGTGGGCAATATATCCACCAGTACAACTTTCAGCCGTGGATATAGTTTGGTTTTTCGCAACCAAAAGATTGGCCACCACTTGTTGCATTGGCTCATCTTTATTAGTAACTAAAAATTCTTTAACTAATTCTTGTAGTGAAATAAAGTAGTGTTGAATTTCATCTTCTGTAGAAAGTATTTCTGAACCAGACGAGGATAATCGCAAACGAACCATACCATAATTTGGAAGGTAAGCAAGCTTAATATGTTTTGGAAGTGCTTTTTCAAAATCTTCAATCATTTCGGCTATAAAACTTTCACCCACACCTGCAGTCAATAAAGTACGGTGTGCTATATGAGGAAATTGAAAGTAATTATTTAAAAGAGGAATCACATCATCTTGCATCATTCCTTTCATTTCATTAGGTACTCCTGGCATACTTACAAATATCTTACCTCCTTTTTCGAACCACATTCCCGGAGCAGTACCACTTTTATTCAATAAAACTTTACAATTATCTGGCACCTCAGCTTGTTTTAAATTTCTTTCTATAATTGGCCGCTTAAGTATGTTGGTGAAAATATTGATAACATTTTGAAGAGCGCCATCATGCACTACCATTTTCCCTGAAAAATATTTACAGAGAAGTGGCTTGGTAATGTCATCTGCTGTAGGACCTAAACCTCCAGTTATTAATATTATATCCGCCTGTTTACTTTCTTGATCTAAGGCATTCCAAATTTCATCCCAAACATCACCAACAGCAATGCGTCTAACAACCCTTATCCCTGATTTATTCAATTGTTGAGCCATCCAAGCACTATTGGTATCAATAACTTGACCAATCAGTAACTCGTCTCCAATAGTGATAATGCTAGTTTGTATCATGAATAAAAAAAGATTTATTTTATCAAATTTAATACAAAAATTTCATTGATAAATTTTCAAATTTTAGTGTTACAACCTTATACTTTAATTATTAAAAACGATATTCAATTTTAATAAATTGACATTACATCAAATAATTGCTCTAAGATTTTCGCTAGATGAGGAATTTCTTGGGCTAGTGGAAAGAGCAATAAAAGAAAATTTAAAACCTACTTCAATAAACCAGTCTATTCAGAATTGGAAACCAGATTATAATAGAATTTACGAGTTACATGAAATATTTTTCTAGTTTTAATTTAAGGGCAGAAGGTATTTCACATTTTTTCATTTCTTTCGCTTCCATAAAATAGAGGGTAACATCACCTATATTTATAAGTTCGCCATTTTCATTGTAAATTTCTGAATGAAAAACGATTTTGTGATGAAGGGGTAATTCTTTCAATGTAGTCTTAACAGTAATCAAGTCGTCATATTTAGCAGGTCGTAAGAACCTACTATGGATGTCTACAACAGGCATTATAATTCCCATCGCTTCAATATCTTTATAAGTAAATCCTATCTCTCTAATTGCCTCGCCTCTTCCTATTTCATAAAACTGAGCATAATGACCATGGTAAACGACCCCCATTTGATCAGTAAGCGCATAGTGAATCCTAATTTTTGTTTCAGTTGTAAACAAGAGGTGACATTTTAGTGTAAGTGATAATGATTATGAATTGTACATTATCGAAAAATATATTATTTGCTAATCATGCTATCTACACTTACTCTACCAGGGCCTAACAATAACAATACAGCATAACCAGCTAAAAACAAAGTATCTGTTTCTCCTTTACCAAATACTGCACCATGATTAGCTTGAAACAAAGCAACACACATGGTAACGATTAAAGGAATTACAGATAACCTGGTAAAAAGCCCTAGAATTAAAAAAAGTGAACAGAAGAATTCAGCGAAAATTACCAAGGTGAGAGAAAAAGTAGAGCCAATACCAAAGAAATTTAGAAAAGTATTATGGATTGTGCTAAAGCGGAGTAATTTATCATAACCATGAGCCATCATTAAAAAGCCCAAACCAAGTCTTAAAAATAACATCGCAGCAGAAAAAGCCCCTGCACTGTACTTAATTGATAATAGTCTTTTCATTGTTAATTATTTAGATAGTTAAAATTAAAGTTAAATAATAAATTATTTGTCATTTTATTAACAGTTTTTCAAAAGCAAATACGTTTGGTAAAAATCAGTTATCCACTTATTAACAAACCGAGAATAATGATGTAAAATCAAGTAGCAATATAGTTAATTTTACAACATCCTTAAAATGATCGTCACAATCAAAACAATGAAGCAATCATTCACCTTGCTATTTTTTTTATTATTATTCTCCATAACTTCTTTCTCACAGTTAACCCATTCCTTTACCGATAGAGAGAAGACGTTTAAAGAAGTTAGTGAACTTTTCAAAAATCAACAATTTGCAGTAGCCTATCCTTTATTGCAAGAATTGAAATCGCAATACAGTCAAAATCCAAGTGATTATCCTGGATACTGGGTAGATGATCTAGATTTTTTTTATATTATAGCTGGGCTAAAATTAGGCTTAACATCAGCTGAAGATCAATCTATTCAATATTTGAATTGGATTTCAAATAGTCCCCGAAAAGAACAAATGTATTATCATTTAGGACAATATTATTTTATAAAGAATGATTTCCAAAAATCACTTGAAAATTACAAGGCGGTAGGTTTAGATAATTTAAACAATGAACAAATAGCCAATGCTAAATTTGAAATGGCCTATTGTTACTTCAACTTAAAAATGCTGAAAGAAGCTAAGCCACTGTTTAGTGAAATACAACAATTAAATGAAAGTAAATATTACCTATCTGCAAATTATTATTATGGGTTCATTAGTTATTATGATCATTTATATGATCAGGCTTTAAAATCATTTAAAATTGTTGAAAAAGCTGAAGAGTATAAAAATATTGTTCCTTATTACATTGCTGAAATATATTATTTTCAACAGAAAAAAGATGCGTCCCTTCGTTACTCAGAAAGTATTATTAACAAGAATGAATTATACTACGCAAATGAACTAAACCAGTTAATGGGGCAAATCCATTATGAAAAAGGATCTTATGTTAAAGCACTTCCATTATTAGAGAATTATATAAAAAAATCTACAAAAGTTAGTAAAGAAATAATCTACGAGTTAAGCTTCTGTTATTATAAAAACAATCAACTTGATAAAGCCATAGAGGGTTTTAGACAGTTAAGTAGCGTAAATGATTCTTTAGGACAAAACAGTATGTATTTATTGGGAGATTGTTACTTGCGTACCAATCAAAAAACGAATGCAAAAAACGCTTTCCAATTTTGTGCTAACAATAGCAGTAACAAATTGCAACAAGAAATTTCACTTTTTAATTACGCCAAGCTTTCTTATGAATTAGGTTTTCAGGATATAGCGCTAAAAGAAATGAAATTTTATATTGCTACTTATCCTACATCTTCTAATTTCACAGAGGCTATTGAAATAATAGTTAAGTTATTAGATCAAACTAATAATTTTACCGATGCATTATCATTGTACGAATCTTTTAAAAAGCCAACTACTTTAATGCAAAAGGTTTATCCCCGAATTCTCTATGGAAGGGCAGTTGAATATGTAAATGACCAGCAATTATCTAATGCAGAAGAATTATTAAATAAAATATTGTCTCTTCCTGTGTCGAAAGTAACTCCTTTTGCAAATTTTTGGAAAGGAGAAATTGCTTGTCAGAATCAAAAATATGATGAGGCAATTCGATTGTTGACTATTTATTTACAAAGTGGAGCTGGTGTTCAAGGTGAAGCAAATCCAACTACTGCAAAATATAATATAGGATTTTGTCAACTTAAAAAGGAAAATTATAAACAGGCGTTGTTCTATTTTGAGTCAATTGCTAAATCCGCTAATCAATCTACCTCTTTACAACAAGATGCATATGTGCGCTCGGGAGATTGTTATTTTATGTTAAAAGAATTTGATAAAGCAAATAATGTTTATGAAAATATTATTATTAACACTTTGCCTCAAAGTGATTATGCGATGTTTCAAAAAGGATTAATAGCTGGAATAAAAGGAGCGGAAGCTAAAATTTTAATTTTAAAAGATTTAATAAGAAAATATCCAAATAGCAATTTGATTTCTAATACAAATTTAGAGATTGCTTCAACGTTTATGTCTGATGAGAAATTTTCAGAAGCCGTCTCATTTTTATCCAATGTAGTTAATTCTTCCCCTGTTGAAGGTTTAAAACCAGCTGCATTTCTTAAACTCGGACTTTGTTACTACAACATGAACAATAATGACAAATCTTTAGAATATTATCAGCAATTAATAAAACTTTTTCCGCAGTCGTCCGAAGCAGACGAAGCTTTAGAAACTGTTCGGAACATTTACATAGAAGAAAATAAAACGGATGAATATGTTGATTTTATGCTAAAGAATGGCATTAATATTTCTGTATCTGAGGCTGATTCATTGGCTTTTTCATCAGCTGAATTAAAATACAATGCAAATAATTTCCCTTCTGCTATTACAAGTTTCATTAATTACCTTTCTAAATACCCAAATGGCAGTTATTATTTACCTGTCAATTTTTTATTAGGAGATTGTTTAACAAAGAACAAGGAATGGGACAAAGCTTTAATTGCCTATGCGAATGTTATCAAGAAAGGGTATAGTAAATTTTATGAAAATGCTTCTTTATTTTCTGCAAGAATTAATTACTTTGAATTAAAAAATTATTTAAATGCAAAAAATAATTTCACCTCTTTGTTAGAATCAACTAACAATCAAGATAATCAATTGGAAGCTTTGAGGGGTTTAGTGCGATGTAATTACCAGCTTAAAGATTATGCTACTGCAAATGAAGTTGCTAACAAATTACTTCTTCAAAAAGGAGTAAGTACTGATGATAAGTCAATTGCATTTTTAGTTTTAGGTAAGTCACAGCAAGGGAATGCTGATTATTTATCTGCCATCTCATCATTTAAATCTTGTAGGTTAATTAATAAGTCATCATGGGGTGCTGAAGCAAGATATGAAATAGCGAACTGCTATTTTTTATCTGGAAATTATTCTGATGCAGAAAAAGCTGCATTGGCAACCATTAAAGAAACCGGTAATTATGACTTTTGGTTAACCAAATCCTATATTTTAATAGGTGATATTTACTTGCAGCAAAAAGATTATTTTAATGCAAAAGCAACCTATCAAAGTGTTTTTAAGAATTCGGTATTAATTGAATTACAAGCTGAAGCGAAATTAAAATTTGAAAAAGCATCTCAAGAAGAGAAATCAAATTCAAAAGTCAAATAATTTTCCTTTTGCTATTTTCTCTTATATCGAAAATGATTATTATAATTTATTTAATTTATGAACATTAAGTATTTACTATTTGGCATTTTGTTTTTTTTGGTTTGTATACCTACCTTTTCACAAAAAGATACATCAAAAAAACAGATTATTGATATCATTTCCACTTTTAAACCTGTAATACGCAATTCTTCAAAAGTAAATTTTTCTGCTTCTTACTTATCTTCTGATTCCTCTAAATTTTTAGCCCCTTATATTGTACCATCTTTAAATTTATATTTCGCTTATAAACCTATTTCACTTAAGCCTTTGGCTTTAAATGTAGATACTGTTTTGCAATTGGGTGTAAGGAATTTCTTAAAGATTGGTTATGGTAGCCTATCGTCTCCATTTGCTAGTGCGAATTTTAATTTTGGTAATGGATTAAATAGTTTGCTTAATTTATCAGCTAATTACCTCTCATCAAAGGGTCCAATTCAAAATCAAGATTATTCTCAATTAAAAGCTAATTTAAATGGAAGTTATTTTTCAGCAACCAACGAAGTATTTGTTAAACTTGGACTAAATCTTCAGGATAATTACCTTTATGGTTACGACCATTCTATTTTGAATTTCAGTAAGCAGGATGTTTTACAACGTTTTAATGAAATCCAGGGGGTAGTAGGAGTGAAAAACAAAGTCGTCAATGATTTAGGCATCAACTATTCACCTTTTATTCAATTGACTTTGTTTAATAATCATTTAAAACTAAAAGAAAATTCTTTCAAATTCGAACTTCCTATTGAAAAGTCATTGAGTGATATTTATTATGTTAAACTTTCTGTTAAGGCTGATATCAATTCTTATTCTTCCATTCAGTCAATAGAAGATATTCGTTTTAATAACTCAATATTTCAGTTATCTCCAGAATTTATTTATAATTCTAAATTATTTAAGGTACACGGTGGATTAAGTCCTTCTTGGAATGATGGCAAATTTGTACTTCTTCCTAATTTCTATGGTCAAGTAAAAATAAATAATCTTCCTTTGATGCTACAATTTGGTTATACTGGACAATTGATAAGTAATAGCTACCGAAATTTGTCTTTAATCAACCCTTATTTAATTCCTTTATCTAGACAGCAAAATACTAAAGAAACTGATTTGTTTTTCGGATTAAAATCATCTTCTGGAAGTCATTTTAGTTACAGTGCTAAATTTAGCTATCTTAATTACAATCATCTTCCACTTTATATTAATGACACTTCTAAAGATAATAAGTCATTTTTAATTAGTTCTGAAAGTGAAATTAAAAACGTTCAATTTCATGCAGATATTAGCTATATCATTAGTGATCAGTTTACTCTTAGCAGTGCGATGACCTATAATGGATACAATGATTTAAAAGACAATCAAAAACCATGGGGTGCCATTCCATTTGAATTTATCAACTCTATTAGCTGGCAAGCCAATAATAAATTTCATTTAAAATCTAATTTTAAATATTTTACTGGAGCACCATTTGTATTAAAATATAATGTTGATAAATCCATTTCTAATGGAGCAGATTTAAGTATCAGTTCGGAATATTCTTTTAATAAGAAATTTAGTGCTTGGATAGATATAAATAATATATTTAATAATAAATATGAACGTTGGAATAATTACCAAGTTTATGGAATAAATATATTAGGGGGTCTTATTATTAAATTTTAATATATTATTTAAAAAATCACTTTTAAAAATAATACTATCTTTACAAGAGTTAAAATAATATGTATAAAACAATTGCTTCATCTCTTTTTTTAAATAAAAAATGTACGTTATCCGGCATTGGTACATTGTCGATTAAATCTCATTCTGCTGTAACTGATTTTTTGACTAACCGAATTTTTGCTCCAACTCATAGAATTGAATTTATTCCAAATTCAAATGAAATTAATTTACAAACTGAATTTACTGAGATAAGTAATTATATTAAAAATAAATTGGACAAAGAGGATTCTGTTTTACTTGATGGAATCGGGACCTTTACTAAGTCTTCAAATGGTAAATTAGATTTTTATCCGATCACAATAGATTCTGTGTTCAATCCTGATATTAAATCTGAAAAAGTAGTCAAACAAGAAACTGTTCATGAAATTTTAGTAGAAGACCAGCAAACCAACAATATTGAAATAGAAGAAAATTTAATTACGAGTGAAACAACATTTGAACGTTGGAAAATTTCAGCAATCGTTCTATTTTCAATTAGCGTTTTGTTAATAATCATTTATATTAGTCAAAAAGGTCTTAATTTATTTGGAAACATTGGTGCTTATTAATTTAATGATTTACTGATAAGCCTAATTAACTGTCATTTCAAAAACTTTAGGCCAACGTTTTCCTGTTATGTAAATCTTTTTAGTAGCACTATCCCAGGCTATTCCATTTAGCACTTCTTCCTCATCTAACTGATATTCTTTTGCATATTGTTTTATTAAACCTGGGAGGCTGATATTTCCAACTACATGACCATTGGAAGGATCAATTTTAATTATATATTCACTGCCATAGACATTAGCAAAAATATATCCATCAATTAATTCAAGTTCGTTAATCAACTTAATTGGTCCAATATTGTCAGTTATTTGTTTGGTAGTTTTAATACTGCAGTCCTCTGGTTTTACAAAGTACAAATTTGCTGAACCATCACTAATAATCAATTCTGTATCATTGTGTGTAATTCCCCAGCCTTCATAAGGCCAATTGAAAGTTTTAATGGGCTGATTAATATTTTTAATATCGTACACGTTAATTAGATGATTCTTCCATGTTAGTTGATAAATTTTATCTTTAAATATGGTAATTCCTTCACCAAATATTTCTGCAGTTCCCATCATATGTTTTTGAACTACTTTTCCAGTTTTAATTTCAGCAATTCTAATGGATGAATTGATATAATCACCAGTACCTTCATAGAGTTTTCCGTTATAAATTTCTAGACCTTGGGTATAGGCACTAGTATCGTGTGGGTATATTGCAGTGATATTAAATGGTATACTTACAGGAGCAAGAATTCCAATAGGTGCAGAACTAATATTTTCAGACTCATTAGTGTTGTTTGAATTATTACAACTTGCTGTAAATAAAATGCAGATTATATAAATATAACGACTCATTAAAATATTAATTTACAATCAAAATTACTAAACAAAATATGTTTTTATTAAAATTATTACGAAATGATCAAATGTCACCTTTTTTCAATCATATTTAGCGAAGGTTACTTAATTAATTAAAAATCTATGTTTAATTAC
>Ga0209550_10001971_pt1 | contig 19799 bp, 17 predicted proteins | sample LauGreSuBDMM15SN_2_FD_187567 | JGI IMG/M metagenome (GOLD analysis project Ga0209550, IMG submission 187567) | Freshwater lake microbial communities from Lake Michigan, USA - Su13.BD.MM15.SN (SPAdes) (version 5) | ecosystem: Environmental > Aquatic > Freshwater > Lake | place: Lake Michigan... | reverse complement strand
AACCCGTTGAGGATGGTCAGCAGCGACAAGCTGGAGACCACCACCACGTCGGGCCGGGGCAAGGTCTTCTTGGGCAGACGCAGCAAGCGGTATTCAAAGTCCAGCCAGCTCAGGATGCGGCGGGCGGACTTTGCGACCTCGTATTTCAGAGTCCTGAGCCAGCACACCGTCATGCCATCGAGCTGCTGCAGCCACACCGCCTGGTCAAGCCGGGGCACTTGCGCCAGCCGGTTGGAGTCTGAAGTGATGATGACGCACTCATACCCCATGCCTGCGAACTCCCGCATCAGCATATAGCCCCGCCCGCCCGAGCTGGCCTGAGCTGGCGGCGAGACGTACTTGGAGATGTACCAAATGCAAGGCATGGGCTGCGCCATCAGTACAGGGCGGGAATGCGGTTGACCACCGAGATGACTTCCTTGAAGTCCATGCCCAGGGCATCGAGGTACCACTTGATGTTGGGGTAGCGAGGCTGGTTCTCGTCCTCGACCATGGCCAGGGCCTCTTCGCGCGTGAGGTCGCCCTCGCGCACCTGGTTGCTGCGGAAGGTGTCGTGCTCGGTAAAGCCTGCCACCGTGTAATAGATGTAGTTGTAGAAGGCGGCCGTGCCGTCGCCGATGCGCCAGGTGGTGCTGGTGTCCGGGGCTTTTTCCCAGTCGTAAAGGGCAAGGGTGGCGTCGATCTGCTTTTCGTCCCAGCGCCAGTAATCAAAAATGTGGAAGTAGTCGCTCTTTTGGGTGAAGCTGCGGTGGTACTCGCCTGTCAAGGTGTCCCATAAGGAGCTGTTGAAGTAGCCCGGGCTGGCCAGCATGGCTTTAAAGCGCAGGAGCTGGTAGCGCAGCTGCTTCATGGCGCCGTGGGCGTAAACGCGTTCTTCTTCAAAGTCGGGCGGCACGCCCAGGAAGCCAGCCTTGAAATGGGTCACCTCCAGCGGGTTGATGCCCCAAAGGTTCAGGCTCAAGCCGGTCTGCTGCTTGATGGTCTCCACATGCCTGAAGAAGTGCTTGTCGCCCGCCGTCAGGATGCTGATCATGCCCAGGTGCGGCGACTTGAGCCAGGCCTTGAGATTGAGCGCAATGTGATGGCGTTTCTTGGCGATGTCGTCGGCGACGATGATGTTTTCCACGCCCAGCTCGGCCGACATGCGGCTGATGTTGCGTCGCCCCAGGTCGGTCACCATGCCCCAGTCGTAGGTGTAGGTGATGGGGCGCATCTTGAGTTCTTTGACGATCAGATGCAGGCCAAAGCAACTGTCGCGGCCACCGGAAAACGGCACCACACACTCCGGGCCTTGCGTGCGGCGGTAGGATTCGACCAGCTTGAACAACTCCTCCTTGGGCCGCGGGCGGTTGCGCGGCTTGTAGGCGTGGCAGTAATTACACACGCCTTGCGCGTCAAAGCGGATGAAGGGCATGGTCTCGGTGAGCACGCAGCGGGTGCAGCGGCGAAGTTCATGCTTGCGGAAGGTGAGCACTTGCTCCTCTTGCGTTGACAGGCCCAGGGTAGGAATGAGGTTGGTGGCGCGCGCATGGTGGTCGGAGAACGGCATTGGGGCCTGCGAGGGCGGAATGTCCACCCACACGGCGTCCCTGACCTGCTCGATGTCCTCGCAACCGATCTGACTCAGAGCGTATCGCTCGGACGCGAAGCAAGTGTTGCCTTGCTTCTTTCCGACGTAAAGACTCCCGTTATTGGAAAACAGGCACAGCTTGCCCAGTCGCGGCAACAGCAGCGCACACGCCACCACACCGCGACAGGCGGCCAACACCTTGGCCGCCACCTCGCTCACAGCGCCGCCCTGATCGAGGTGATCGGCTGCGATGGCGGCGATCACCTCGCTGTCGATCTGCAATTGCCGGGTCTTGGACAGGCTGCCCCAGATGGCCTCGTCATTGACCACGATGCCGTTGTGCAGCACGGCCACCCCGTCGCGCACCACGGGCTGGTTGTCGCCAAGGCCGTTGGTGATGAGCCGGCTGTGGCCCATGACGATGTTGGCCTGGGCCGTGGGCACTTCCGCAAGCAAACGGGAGATGGGGTAGTCGGCCCGAAAGACGCTGTAGCCGGAGTCGACGTAGGTGATCAGGCCGCTGGAGTCACGGCCGCGCTGCTGGGCGTGCTGCACCAGGACACGGAGATCATCCTTATTTACCGACTGCTTGGAAATAATACCGAAGAGCCCACACATATCAAACTTCCTTATTCACCGATTCGGGGGATATCGACAGGAGTTCGGCGTAAAAAGCAATCAGCTTCGTCTCCTCCGCTTTCCAGTTGTAGATCGTCAGAACTGCTCGACGACCATTCTCGCCCATAGCCCGGGCCTCGTCCGGCGAGGCCGCCAATTTAACAATCACATCGGCTATCGCTCTCACATCATCCGGATCAACACACAAACCGCACCGATGGTCCGCCACGATAGACTCCCATAACGGGAAATTAGAGGCGATGACAGGAATGCCAGCCGCCATGTACTCGAACATCTTTATCGGCAGCGCTTCGATATAGTTTGGCAGAGGCCTTAATGTCACCAAGCCTGCAAAAGATCTGCGGTACACGGCAGCGACACCCGCCCGATCAAGTACGCCGGTTTCATTGACCCGACTCCACCCTGGTTCGCGGCAGATCAGTTCCCGGTCCTGCGGACTTGAGAAACCGCCTACAAGGTTAAGCCTGGTCGTACCAGGCAAGATATTCATCGCAGCCACCATCTCCCAAAGTCCTCGGATTTTAGAGAGTCCTCCGACATAGCAGACTTCATCCATTTTGTCAGCCCATTGCACGTTCGTTGCGAACTCCTCGAGCATGGGGAAATTGCAGATGTCAACCGTTTTTGAATGAATTGCAAGAAATTTGTCCCGAATGGTGGGTGTCGCGGCTATCACCCCTGAAAATCTTTTACAACAGAATCTTTCTCCCACGCGATAGAACTTTGCGACCAACCCGCGAACCGCCGGATTCAAATACGGCTTGCCAAGCAATTGGAGCGGGACATCTTCATGGGAATCAAAAACAACTCTCTTTCCGCGCCGCTGCAACATCAGCCCGACCCATAGCAACTCGGGGTCATGCAGATGGTATAGATCCGCATCGAGTTCCACTGCTTTGCGAAAGACAAGACGGCATACCCTGAGGACACGATCAACTCGCCCACGGCTTAAGCCGACGTCGTGCACTTCGATGCCGCGGGTCGCACCAGAGCCCAAGCCATCAGCCACGACCAGTAAGACAGAAAATCCCGCACGCTCCAGGCTGAGGCATTGCTTGTGGAAAATTCTGATGTCGTCACGGGGATGTGCAGAGGTGAGGTGCGCGACTTTGAACTTCGACAATTTTTTCTGTGACACGGTTAACCTCGCTCACTCAGGGAGGCATAGACTGTCTGGAGTCGTCTGGCCTGGGTCTGCCAACTCAGATGGTTTAGATTGGTCATGGTGGGCACAAAAGGATTTTTTTCGGTTCTAACGATGGCTGCCGTCAGCGCGTCCAACTCGGGATCAAAGCAATCTCCCAGGCCATGTTCCCGCACCAGTAGAGCCATGTCTGGAAAATTTGACGCCAGCACAGGAACTCCTGCAAAAGCATATTCAAACAGCTTGTTTGGCAAGCAGTAATAGTCGCTCAAGGAAATATTTTCCACAAAGCACAGTCCATAGTCGGCCTCCCTGGATACCGCAACCACCTGATGGTGTGGTACTGCAGGATGCAGGTGAATTCTGGCGTTCATTGCGGCGGCTTGGTCTATAGAGGCCGACAGCATGCCGCGCCCCATGAACACAATATGCGAATTGACCTGAAGGGATGAAAACACCTGCAACAGCATGTCAATGCCGCGCCCCGGGACCAGCAAGCCAAGATAAAGAAATATTTTTGAGTCCGCTGGTATATTGTATTTTTGACGAAAGTATCCTGACCGCGCAGAGTCAGCGTTCTCCATCGCTGAATTCTCGGTGCCAAGATGAGGCGAATTGAGCACCAAGGTAGAGGGTTTGGGTCCCAGCTTCGTCAGGTACCAATCCAAGATCGACGGACTCACAGAGATCAGGTGATGAATCGATCGCCAGCTCAACTTTTCTACGCAGAGCGTCAGGTGCGAAATCCAGCGCGACTGTCCGTTCTTGCGACTTTCCAGTTCATGGGCGTCATAAATCAGCTTTGCATGAAGGATCCTGGAAATGATTACACCGGCAAGGAGCGCAGGGGTGTCGTGACAATGCACTACCTCCGGACGCAAGCTCAAACCAAGCCTGATCATCCGGACATACCACTCTATCAGTGCGAATATCCTGCGCACAGACGCCGGCACGAAACGCCACCATCGGGCCTGGATAGCCAGTGAGTGAATCACCAAACCCCCTTCGCTCTGGGTCTGGGCGGCACCCTCCACAGGTGCCACACCTACTCCGTGCACCTGAGCCTTGCCGTCGCAGGCCAGCGCATGCATCTCCTTGAGAATGCGACTGTCCTCTGGGATGAATGTATGCGTCAGATGGACGATTCTCATGAGTTAAATCAGTTGATTTAGGACCTAAGCAATCCCTGCTTCCCTGCAGAGATCAGCCTACCAGCATCAACTTCCATTTGTAGAAATTGAACCATCTCCAGGCCTGCCAAGAAAACGGCCTGACCCCTGTAACGATTTCATCGAAGTGCTGGCTGAGTACCTTACCGCGCAGGAAAGGGATGCCGATGTCCTGTCGCAGAACTTGCTTGATATCTTTGGCAATCGAGAGGATCAGATCCTTCTCGGGAGGCTCGAATCCGATTTTGTCCTTCCTGTTGAGAATCTCCGCGGGCACAATCCCTTCCATCGCAGCTCGAAACAGGTGCTTGGTTCGACCTTCGTCGGAAACCAGGAAACGCTCCGGCATGCCAAGCATCAGTTCCACGAAATCAAGAGATAAGAATGGGACCCTGCTTTCCACCGCAAAGTGCATGGAATTACGATCGCCATGACGTAAAAGCGCAGGTAAGCCATGAGAGGTGAGCATGTTCACTTCCTGCGCAATCAGTCGACGACCGCTCGCCTCAGCCCCGGACCGGAACCTTTGAAACTTAAACTGAATTCCCATTTCGGCGACCATCTCAGCGTCTATCCACTCTGGCGGCCGATCCAGACCTGCAAGTCGCCTCAGCATGACGAGCACGGCATCGCCACCCCATTCCGAGATGACAGAACGCAGTCCCGTTGAAAGACTGCGCCCGGGCCACCGGCGCCATTGGTCCAGGAACCGGTAGGCCTGTAACCATTCCCGTTCATCGATCAAGCTGTGGACCCGTTCACCCGGAAAGCCTTGATACCCTGCCAAGATCTCGTCTGCGCCCTGTCCATCCAAGGTGACCGTCACCCCACGTTCCCGGGCCTCTTGGTAAACGCGGTATTGAGCATAGATGCTCAAACTGCCGAACGGTTCTCCCTGGGCCAGCAACAGGCCATCAAGGTCACGCATCAACTCCCCGGGGCCGAGCCGTACTTTATGTACCGTGGCTCGCACATGTGAATTGACAATATCTATCCAACGCTCCTCGTCGGCTGGCGTTCCACTGGCCACGAAACTGAAGGTGTGAATCGGCATCTCTGGTGCCAAATGCCTCATGGCACAAACAATCGCCGACGAGTCAATGCCCCCTGACAATGCCGCGCCCAAGGCCACGTCACTGCGAAGATTCAATTCAACGCTGCGGAAAAAGCGCTGCCTGACCAGCTCAGTTGCTTCTGAAAATCCCATGTCAAAAGACTGGGCAATCCTGGGAGCCCACCATCGCTCTAAGACGACTTCAGTCGCAGCGCCCCCCATGCTGACAGTGAGCACATGGCCGGGCAGAAGATGGCGTATTCCGTCAACCATGGAATCCGCTCGGGCATCGTATTCCCCGTGCACCAGGTAATCATAGGCACGCTGCATGTTGACCTGCGGTTTGCTGCCGCGCAGCGCAATCAGACCCGGGACCTCTGATGCAAAACAAAAGTCGCCATCGCCATAAGAGTAAAAAAATGGTTTGATGCCAAAGGCATCACGCACACAAGTGAGGGTCTGTGACTCGCGGTCATAGACTGTGAAGGCAAACATCCCATCAAGTCGAGCAAGACAATCACGACCCCATGCCTGCCAGGCAGCAAGCAAAACCTCAGTGTCTGAGTCAGATTTAAACCTCACGCCACTTTCAATCAAATTCGCCCGCAATTCACGATAGTTGTAGATTTCACCATTGAAGACCAGGGCAAACCTTCCATCGGCCGACTGCATCGGCTGGTGTCCTGCAGCAGAAAGATCGATCACGGAAAGACGGGTATGACCGAGCCAGACAACGCCCCGCCCTCCTGTAATTTGAGTCAGACCACTGTCGTCCGGACCACGATGCTGGAGCGTTCGCATCGCCGTCTTCATGCGCGTCAAGACATGGGCATCGCTGGACGGGCGAAAAAATCCAAGAATTCCGCACATCAGCTTGGCCTTCCGCAAGCATCAATGTAGACACGCCTGATCTGCGCGACCACCGCCTGCCTGGAAAAGCGGGCTTCAAAATCGTGGCGAATCAGGTCTGGGTCATAACGGCTCCAGTGGCTGGCCATGGTGCGCATGGCATCCGCGAGGCCGCTGACATCACCCACATCGACCAACACGCCATTGTTCTCATTAACAATAGACTCAGGCCCCCCACATCGAGTGGCAATGACAGGCTTGCCGCAGGCCATTGCTTCAACGTAAACGATGCCGAATGATTCATGCCACGACGGCAGCACAAAGACATGACTTTGGCGGAAAAGTTCTGGCGCTTGCTCGCGACTTATTTCGCCCACCCAGCGCACCCGGTCTGCCAATCCCAGCGACAAAGCCTTGGCTTCATACTGCGCTCGTTGCGGCCCATCTCCGCCTATCACGAATTCAAACTTCTCCGCCGGTGGATCCCAAAGTGCGATGGCCTCAAGAAGGTGGCCAATGCCTTTTTTCTCGCTGACCGCACACAGCGTGAAAAAGACCAGCTTGTCCTCCCGCGGCCGACCCGGAGAAAAGCGGCGTTCATCCACCATATTGGGAACAACAATCGGCTTTGAATAACCAAAGGACGCCACGCGCTCTGCCAGTGCAGAACTGACTGCAATCGATGCTGCCGCACCCGCAAAAGCCCATTTGATTTCGTCCATCGGCCGCCCCTGTCTCATCAGGGAAGGAAAAGGAAAGGGCCCCATGTGCTCAGTCAGGACATAGGGCACGCCATGGTCCCGCGCCAACACCGAGGCAATATACCCCCCGGGATAACTGACGTGGGCATGGATCAAATCGATTGGACCCCATCGGTCTTGCGCGAGCCGAAAATTGTGACGGTTCACGCGTATCAATTGCCGAAGACCCCCGAAAGGAAGGCGGTCGCTCCATGTGATTTTTTTACTGCAAACCTGGTGAACCCCATTGCATTGCGCAAGCTCACTGCCGCGTCGACTGAAACGCCAGCGCAACAGCCTCGCCCATGACTTGGGTCGCCGCAGGGAAAACAGGCTGTCGTCATGTCCCCACAGGCTCACCATGATGCGAAGATCCTGGGCTACATCTGCAATCGCCTCCGCCTGCTCCTTGATGAAGATGCCGGAGATCGGGTTGGTCTCGCTGGGATACCAGGAAGGGACAGTAAAAATGTTCATTCCGGCTTGCGGGCAGTGGCCATGACACACCACCCGTCGAGAATGCCCGTGGAAAAAGGCCTCAACAGCAAGGCCAACAAATTCATTGCCAGCATGCGGACAGACCCGTTGATGTAAACGGGAGGCAAGGTGCCGGCAGGCTGCATTTCAATGGCCAGGGCACCTTCCGACTTCAAAATTAGTTCCAGTTCCCAAGGCGATATCGGACTGATGTGGCCATATGGCAGGTCGGCATCACCGAACTGATGGAATCGCCCCGTCAGGAGGAACATCACCCTGGACAACCATGAACTTGTGTTTGGCGTGGTGATCAAGACCAAGCCACCCGGCTTGACCATCTTCATCAGTTGTCGGACATACTGCCATGGGTCCTGTACATGCTCAATCACTTCGATGCCCAAGACAGCGTCGAACATCGCCTCATGCCGGGACACAAATCCTTGAATCTGTTCGGCCGAATCAAAATCCAATCGCTCAAAAGCAGTCTTGCTGCACTTGAAGCTGCCCGCATCCTTATCCACCGAAGTCACTACATAACCCAGATCAGCCAGTCTCGCGCTGAGCGCCCCCTCCCCCGCACCCAGGTCAAGAACGGCACCACCCCGGAGCAAACGCTGTTGAACCTGACCCGCGATTTGCTGATGCAGGCCCAGGTCCGCCTTCACCAACAAACCATCGTAGTACTCAGATTTTTTCTTGCCGATGAAATAATTCACTTGGCTCTCCCGTTTTTTTCCAGATCAAGCACTGATAGATGGCAATCTGAATCAGCTCACAAACAACCCACAAGCGCATGCCCGCGACAAGATCATTTTGAAGATGGCCAATATACAGGCACAAGGGGCGATAAATAAAAACAGCGAGTCCGAACAGAAGGCTGTATTTCTGCAAATTCAAAACAATGTAAGAACCAGAGGTCGGGGAAGAGATAAACATTCCGAGGATCATCGGAGCCATGATGACTGCAAGTCCTCCAGCATCGCGCCAGCTCTCTCCCAAGAACATCGCAAACAAGGGCTCACCCGCCAGAAACACCAGGGCTAGCGGCGGCGCCCCCATGATGAAAAGCAACACCCACGTCTTCTTCAGCAATGAGCGTGCGGCTTGCGGGTTGCTTCCAAGTCCAGAAAACCTCTGCATGAAAACCTGTCCCACAGACGCACCGATCAAGGCCATGGGCAGCATCATGAGTCGCCAAGCCATGCTGAACTGACCCGCCATACTTTCACTGAACCAAACAGAAATCAGGATCACCGGCAGTTGCATGGTTGCGATGTCGAGCAGTGCAGTGGGGAGCAGGTACTTTGGTGCATTGCTGTGCGCCATGGCAATTTGACCCAGGCTTCCTCTGTGCCAGAGAGGCGCAGCTGAGCGCAAAAACCAACAAGCTGCCGCCGTCGTCACGCCGCAGGCAATGGCTTGGGCTAAAAGCAGCCCGTGGGGCGACTCCAAAACAATGCCCATGAACAGCGCCGTTGCGGCAATGGTGGCGCTCTGCGCCACCCGAAGCTGAGCAATGCGGCGGTAGCGCTTTTGGCGATTCAGCCAGGCTTGCACAACGGTCATTACAGCGGTGAGGCCCGCGACGAGGCATGCCAAGGGGAGCCAACTTTGTATGCCGGCAAGCCCTGGCACTTCCAACTCAAACCACAAAAAACCAACACTGAGCAGTCCCAGCAATACCGTTCCGAGGAGTACCAAAAGAAGAATCAATCGGACGAGCCGGGCCGAGTCAGCATCATCAACGGGAACCAAAATGGAGGTCTCGTAGCGCAAGGTTACCAATGTTGCAGCCAAGCTGGAAGCGGCCATGAACACCGCAAAAAGACCGAACTCGGCAGGAGAGTAAATACGCGACAGGGCTGGAGTTGCGGCGATGGTGATCAACTGAGCCAGCGCCGTTCCCAGGGTCAACACGGCTACATCACGGGCGGCCCCACCCTGCGGGAAAAACGCCCGAATCCTTGGCAGAGACATCCAGAAAATCAGCGACTGACCGCGCTGGGTTGCGAAGCAGCAGCCATCAACGCGCCGCCCACTTGCTCAATGAGCTTGGGAGCCATATAGGGGTACATGGGAAGACTGACCACCCGCTGCGCCACCGCATCCCCGATCGGAAGCTTGACTTCAAGGTCTTGGACCGCCGGTTGTCGGTTCAATGGAATGGGATAGTGCACCGCCGTTGGCACGCCAACATCCTTGAGCCTGCCTTGCACATGGTCGCGTTCTGAGACTTGCACGGTGTACTGCGCCCAGGCACTGACGTTATGCGATTCGATCACAGGAATCCTCGCGACACCATGGCCATCCAGCAAGCGTGCGTAATGCAATGCCACCTCATGCCTTTGCCGGATCTCCTCATCCAGCACCGCCAGCTTCGGCAACAAAACTGCCGCCTGAATTGTGTCTAAGCGGCTGTTCACACCCACCCGCACGTGGTGGTACCTGCGGTCCTGACCATGCCTGGCGATCTGGCGCATGACTTTGGCGAGTTCGTCGTCGTTGGTGAAGATGGCTCCACCATCACCGTAGCAGCCCAGCGGTTTGCTCGGGAAGAAGCTGGTGCAGGCAATGGTCGATAGGTTGCAGCTCTTGCGGCCTTTGTAGGTGGCGCCAAAGCTCTGGGCTGCGTCTTCAATGACCGGAATGCCGTGGCGAGCAGCAATGGCATTGATAGCGTCGAAGTCTGCACACTGGCCGTACAGGCTGACGGGAATGATGGCCTTTGTTCTGGTCGTTATTGCAGCTTCAAGAAGCTGAGTATCCAGGTTGTAAGTGCGCTCGTCGACGTCCACATACACCGGCTTGGCCCGCAGCAGAGCCACCGTTTCGGCAGTGGCGATGTAGGTAAAGCCTGGGGTGATGACCTCATCGCCGGGGCCCACGCCCAGGGCCATCAGCGCGATCTGCAAGGCATCGGTGCCATTGGCCACCGTGATGCAGTACTTTGCGCCGGTGTAGGCCACGAGACGTTCTTCCAACTCAGCCACTTCCGGACCCAGGATGTATTGCCCGTGATCGAGCACACGCTGAATGCCGGCATCGATGTCCGATTTCAGGCGCCGATACTGGCTTTTAAGGTCCATGAATTCCATTGAGCTTATCCTTGTATCTTTGTAATCGCTTGCCCATCAAGCTGGTAAACAGACCCTGTTTGGGGACAGACGGCCCGACCCACTCCGTCCAGGGGCAAAGCCAATTGTTCGCCGTATTCGCTCATCCAGCCAATTTGCTTTGCCGGCACGCCCACCATCAACGCATAGGCTGGGACATTTTTGGTGATGACCGCACCCGCTCCCACAAAAGCGTATTCACCCACCGTGGCACCACAGACGATTGTGCAGTTAGCGCCTAAGGTCGCGCCTTTTCTGACCAGGGTGTCACGGTACTCGCTCTTGCGCTCAATTAATGAACGCGGGTTGTAAACATTGGTGAACACCATGCTGGGCCCGCAAAACACACCCTCTTCGAGGATGACATTGTCGTAAACCGACACGTTGTTCTGGATCTTGCAATGGTCGCCGATGATGACTTTATTGCCGACGAAGACGTTTTGACCCAGAGACACGCCCTTGCCAATTCGGGCACCCGCACACACATGCACAAAATGCCAGACGCGAGAACCTTCGCCTATCTGTGCGCCCTCGTCAACGATGGCACTGGGATGAATCGAGACGCTCACGCTCAATAGTCCAGCGGCAAGGCAATGCGCTTGCCGTCGCGGGCTGACAGATAGGCGGCCACCAGCACCTCTAAGGACTTCAGGCCCTCGCGGCCATCGGTCTCGGGCTCTGCCTGTCCGCGCAAAACCTCGATCACGTTCTTGTAATAAAGCGGATGGCCAAAGCCGTAGACCGAGGTGGTCTGATAGTTGGCCGAGGCAATTTGCTCGTCCTGGGGCAACTTTTCTGCAAACTCCCAGTGCTGGATTTCGTTGACAGCCACACCGCCCACACGAACGGTGCCCTTCTCGCCCAAGATGGTGATGCTGCCCTCCAGGTTGCGCGGGAAGGTGAGCATGGTCACGTTCATGGACCCCAAGGCCCCCGAGCGCCAACGGACGCTCAGTACGCCGGTGTCTTCGACCTCAATGTCACGCCCCAGCGTAGCTGTGTAGGCCTGCATGCTTTCGATCGGGCCAATCAACCAATCGAGCAAGTCCACGTAGTGACTGGCTTGGTTCATGAAGGCACCGCCATCAAACTCCCAGGTACCCCGCCATTTGGCGCTGTCGTAGTAGTCCTGAGGACGGGTCCAGAAGACGTTGATGTTGACCATGTAGATTCGGCCAAAACGCTTTTGCTCGACCGCCTGCTTGAGCAACTGAAGCGTGGCATTGCGGCGGTTTTGCTTGACCACGAACATGCGCACGCCAGCGTCGTCGCAGGCCTTGACCATGCGCAAGCCATCATGCCAACGCGTGGCCATGGGCTTTTCGGTCATGACATGGCGACCCGAGCGCGCTATCTCAACCGCCTGCTCAGGATGAAGTCCGCTCGGGCTGGTGAGCACCACCACGTCAGCGCTGGTGCTGGCGAGCATCTGCGTCAAACCGGCGTGGCCTTGAGCGCCTGTTCGGGCGACGGCTTTTTCAAGGGCAACCGGGTCCACATCGCAGACATCGACCACCTCAATGTCAGGCGCATGCTGCTCCATAGCAGCGAAGTGATTGGCTGCGATGCGGCCGCAGCCGACCAGTGCCATGCGGATTTTGCGGTCTTTGATATTGTCGTAAGTGCGCATGGAAACCTTCAAAGTCGAAACACGGTAAAGCCATCAGCAGCCAAGGCATGCCTGTCATAAATACTCTTGAGATCGCCGATCACCGGCTGCCCTTGCGGCTTGCACAATGCCCGCAGCTCAGCGCCATTCATGGAAGCAAATTCTTGGTGCGCCACCGCCACGACCAAACTATCGAGCCGACCGGCGCATTCTTCAAGGGTGACCAGTTCAATGCCGTATTCATGACGAACCTCCTGCGCATCGGCCCAGGGGTCAACCACCAACACCTTGACATTCCAGGTCTGAAATTCTCTGACCAGATCAGCCACCTTGCTGTTGCGAATATCGGGGCAGTTGTCCTTGAAGGTCACGCCCATCACGCCCACCGTGCTGCGGGCCACATCAATGCCGTTTTGCAACATGCGCTTGATAACGCTGCGGGCCGCATAGCGGGCCATGTTGTCGTTTATGCGCCGGCCAGCCAGAATGACTTGGGGGTGATAGCCCAGCTCTTCTGCCTTGTGGGTCAGGTAGTAGGGATCCACCCCTATGCAATGGCCACCCACCATGCCGGGTCTGAATGGCAAAAAGTTCCACTTGGTGCCTGCGGCCTCCAGAACCTCCAGGGTGTCTATGCCCATGCGTTCGAAAATCACCGACAGTTCATTGACGAATGCAATGTTCAAGTCACGCTGGCTGTTCTCAATGACCTTGGCCGCCTCGGCCACCTTGATGCTGCTGGCCCGCCACGTTCCGGCCTTGATGATGCTGGCGTACAAGGCATCTACTTGGTCGGCCACTTCAGGCGTGCTGCCGCTGGTGATCTTGCGGATGGTGGTCAGGGTATTGACTTTGTCACCCGGGTTGATGCGCTCGGGGCTGTAGCCGCAGAAAAAATCTTGGTTGAATTTAAGCCCACTGACGCGCTCGAGCACCGGAACGCACACTTCTTCAGTTGCGCCAGGGTAAACCGTCGATTCAAATATGACGATATCGCCGATTTTCAGCACCCGTCCTACCGTCTCGCTCGCCTTGATCAGCGGCGTCATGTCAGGCCGATTGGCTTGGTCCACCGGTGTAGGCACAGTCACCAGAAAGATCGAGCATGCTTTGAGATCATCCTGGCTGTCACTGAACCTCAGCGAATGGGATTGAGCGAGCGACGCAGGGCTGACCTCCAAGGTGGAGTCTTTGCCGCTGCGCAATTCAGCGATGCGATCGGCATTGATGTCAAAGCCCAGCACCGAGCGAATTTTGCCGAATTCAACGGCCAGCGGAAGTCCCACGTAACCCAGACCGATGACTGCGATTTGTTGATTGGACTGCATAGAAAAAAGCATCCGCCTCAGGAGCATGGGCGCACGCTAGACAGCATGGCCGACGGGGACAGGACACAGATAGAACTTAACTATCTGCCAACAAGATAGTTTAAGGGGTATTGGACCCTTGGCACCCAGACCAGCGTGCCAGACGCATTTTGCGAGTCCAGAGCTCACCTTCGGCCATATGAATCAAGCACTTACGGCCGGGATAACGACGTCCCCCTTTGTTGCCAATTTTTTGCTAAAGGCAGTGCCCAAGTGCTCCTCGATTCGGCTCTGACCTTACTCACCCAGCGAAGACATTGCTCAGGGGCTGGACAGCTCGGGCCACCCCCTTTGAGCTTGAACGCCTAGGCGAAGTCCCACACGGCCAGCAGGCAACGTCTGCCATGGCTTGAGGATCACCACCAACGCTTGGGGCGCGAGTGTCGCCTGAATCTGTGGGCTTCAGCAGTAGCCATGTGGGCGGCTGCGTGTCAACCATTGAGAAGGAAAATTCGATGCGCTTTAAAAAACAATGGGCAGTGGCCGTGGCTGCGACGGGCATGGCCCTGACGGTGTTCGCTCAGACAGGGGCCGACCCGGGCGTGGGCGGCATGGGCGGTATGGGCAGCATGAACCCCGAGATGCACAACCGCATGAACACCCACATGCGCGCCATGCAAGATGTGCGCACCCGCATGAACACGGCCACCACGCCTGAGCAAAAACAGGCGCTGATGGACGAGCACATGCGCCTGATGGACGAGCACATGTCGCACATGCAGTCGATGAGGGCATCGAGCAGGTCCTGGTCAGGTGGCGCGGCAGGCGCGTCCAGCATGCCAAGCGACATGTACAGCCCGGGACCGGTCCTCTGAGTTGCTCGGCCTGAACCCGCATGGGGCTCAGCCAGGTCACGCCAGCGGCTAGCATCAGGGTTTTTGAAACTTCTTCACTGCCCATGAAAACGCTCAAGATCGACTTTGTCTCCGACGTCTCTTGCCCCTGGTGTGCCGTAGGCCTGCATGCTCTTTTGGAGGCCCTGGACAAGTTGCAGCCCGACATCCAGGCCACGCTGCACTTTCAGCCTTTTGAGTTGAACCCCCGCATGTGGCCCGGCGGCCAAGACATGAGCGAGCACCTGACGCAAAAGTACGGATCCACCCCCGAAAAGCAAGCGCAAATGCGTGATGTCATTCGCCAGCGCGGCGCGGAGGTGGGTTTTGAATTCAACCCGGACGGCCGGGGCCGGGTCTACAACACGCGAGATGCCCACCGCCTGCTGCACTGGGCCGCGGGCCAGCCCGACAAGCAACTGGCCCTTAAAAATGCCTTGCTGCTGGCCTGCCACCGTGACCGCCAGGCCATGGAAGACCACGCCGTGTTGCTGCAGGCGGCCGCATCGGCCGGCCTTGATGCCCAAGAGGCCGCCGAGGTGCTGGCCAGTAGCCGCTATGACGCTGAGGTGGCCGAAGCGGAGGCACAGTACCAGTCGGCGGGCATACGCTCGGTGCCGGCGGTGGTCATCAATGACACCCACCTGATTTCGGGCGGCCAGCCGGCCCAGGTGTTTGAGGATGCGCTCAGGCAAATTGCGCAGGCCGCTTAAAGCTTTGTCAAATGCACACAGGCTTGGCCGGCCCTGTGCAGCCAAGGCCGTCTGTGCGGCTTACTCAGGAATGATGGCGGTGCACTCGATCTCGACCTTGGCCCGGTCTTCCATCAAGGCCGTGACCTCCACCGCCGTCATGGCCGCGTTGTAGCAGCCAATCACCTCGCGAAAGGCTTTGCCCACCTCGCGGCCGGCGGCCAGGTACTCGCGCTTGTCGGTGACGTACCAAGTCATGCGCATGATGTGCTCGGGCTTGCCGCCCGCTTCTTTGAGCACCTCCACCACGTTTTGCAAGGCCAGGCGGGCTTGCTCGGCAAAGTCGTCCGAATGGAACACGCCCTGCCCGTCCCAGCCAATCATGCCGGCAATGAACACGGTGCGGCCGCTGGCGGTGACGCCGTTGGCATAGCCCTTGGGCTGAGCCCAACCGGGCGGCAAAAGCACTTTCATGGGGTTCCTTCAGGCGGTCAATCAAAAGAGGGCCGGCAACGGTGCGGGCCTTTTCAGAACTTATTTTTACCCATGAACAGTTCAGTTCTCAAGTTTTTTCAAGGTCTGGGCGGGTTCATCAATAAATTTAGACCCTCACCTGCATGGCCCCACAGAACGCCCGCATTTAATTGAGTTCTAAACTATTGGTTTTTAATTTTATTGTGCGTACTCTCATCGCGCCCGCATTTGGAGCATCCATGAAGATCGTTTGCATTGGCGGTGGTCCCGCCGGTCTGTATTTCAGCCTGCTGATGAAAATGCGCCACCCTGAGCACGACATCAGCGTGCATGAGCGCAACCGCGCCTACGACACCTTTGGCTGGGGCGTGGTGTTCTCCGACGCCACCATGGAGAACATGCGCCAGTGGGACCCGGTGACGGCCGCCGAAATTGAGCAGGCTTTTAACCACTGGGACGACATTGAGCTGCACTTCAAGGGCGAGGTCATCCGCTCGGGCGGCCATGGCTTTGTGGGCATTGGCCGCAAAAAGCTGCTCAACATCTTGCAGTCGCGCTGCGAGCAGCTGGGTGTCAATTTGGTGTTTGAAGCCGATGTGGACGCCGACACCGACTTTCCCGACGCCGACCTGGTGATTGCGAGCGATGGCGTCAACTCGCGCGTCAGGGGGCGCTACGCCGATGTCTTCAAGCCCGACATCGTGACCCGCCCCAACCGCTTTATTTGGCTGGGCACCAAAAAGCTCTACGACGCGTTCAACTTTTTGTTTGAAAAAACCGAGCACGGCTGGTTTCAGGCCCACGTCTACAAGTTTGACGAGCACACCAGCACCTTCATTGTGGAATGCCCCGAGCATGTGTGGCTGGCCCATGGCCTGGACCAGGCCGACCAGGAACAGTCGATTGAGTTTTGCCAGCGCCTGTTTGCGGCCAACCTGCAGGGCGAGCCCCTGATGACCAACGCGCGCCACCTGCGCGGCTCGGCCTGGCTGAATTTCCAGCGTGTGATTTGCCAGCAGTGGTCGCACTTCAATGGCCGCAGCCATGTGGTGCTCATGGGCGATGCGGTGCACACCGCACACTTTGCCATTGGTTCGGGCACCAAGCTGGCCATTGAAGATGCAATTGAGCTGACCCGCCAGTTCGACCAAGCCGGCCATGTGTCGCCCGACATCCCTGCCGTGCTCAAACGCTACCAGGCGCTGCGCCATGTGGATGTGCTGCGACTGCAAAACGCCGCCTGGAACGCCATGGAATGGTTTGAGGTGTGCGGCGAGCGTTACTGCGAACAACTGCCGCCCCAGCAGTTCATGTACTCCATGCTGACGCGCAGCCAGCGCATCAGCCATGAAAACCTGCGCCTGCGCGACAGCCGCTGGTTGGGCAACTACGAGGCCTGGTTTGCCAGCCAAGCGGGTTTGCCAGCCCCCCTTCAAACCACCCCAAGCGCCCCACCCCCCATGTTCACGCCCTACACGCTGCGCGGCGTGACGCTGAAAAACCGCATTGTGGTCTCGCCCATGGCGCAGTACTCGGCCACTGACGGCTTGGTGGGCGACTACCATTTGGTCCACCTGGGCGCGCGCGCCATGGGCGGTGCGGGCCTGGTGTTTGCCGAGATGACTTGCGTGAGTGACACAGGCCGCATCACCCCTGGCTGCCCGGGCCTGTACGAGCCCGCGCACACCGCCGCCTGGAAGCGCATCGCCGACTGGATACACACCCAGTCTGACGCCAAATTTGGCATGCAAATCGGCCATGCCGGCCCCAAGGCCTCCACCCGCCTTGCCTGGGACGGCATAGACCAGCCCCTGGAATCAGGCAACTGGCCCATTTTGGCCGCCTCCGAGCAGCAGTACCTGCCCGGCGTGAGCCAAACCGCGCGCGCCATGACGCGTGCCGACATGGACGAGGTCACCGCGCAATTTGTGGCCAGCACGCTGGCAGCCGCAGAGGTCGGGGTGGACTGGCTGGAGCTGCACTGCGCCCACGGGTACCTCTTGTCCAGCTTTATCTCGCCCCTGACCAACCACCGCCAAGACGAATACGGCGGCAGCCTGGACAACCGCCTGCGCTTTCCGCTGGAGGTGTTTGCCGCCGTGCGCGCGGCCTGGCCGGCTGAGCGGCCTATCTCGGTGCGCATTTCAGCGCACGACTGGGTCGAAGGCGGCATCACGCCCAGCGACGCGGTAGACATTGCCCGCGCATTCAAGGCCGCCGGGGCCGACATGATTGACTGTTCTTCCGGCCAGGTGAGCAAACAAGAAAAGCCAGTCTACGGCCGCATGTTCCAAACGCCTTTTGCCGACCGCATTCGCCAAGAAGCCGGCATACCCACCATTGCCGTGGGCGCCATCAGCGAGGCCGACCACGCCAACAGCATTTTGGCTGCCGGCCGGGCCGACCTGTGCGCCGTGGCCAGGCCCCACCTGGCCAACCCGGCCTGGACACTGACCGAGGCTGCCAAAATTGGCTACACCGGCACCCAGTGGCCCAAGCCTTACATCGCAGGCAAGCCGCAAATGGAGGCCCTCTTTCAACGTGAACGCGCGCAGTCCGCAGCAGCTGCCCCTGTGCGTGCAGACTAAGCCAGCGCCTGGTTGGACAAGTCCTGCACCCACCAGCCGCTGAACCGCATGAAAGCCGACCCCACCCGCACCCTGCTGAACAACGCCGACGGGCTGGGCCATGAAGCGCGCATTGAGCAAGGCGACCACGCTGCCCTGAAGCTGTGGCTGCGCATGCTGGCCTGCACCACGCAAATTGAGGACGAGATCCGGCGCCGCTTGCGCGAGCGCTTTGGCATGTCGCTGGCCCGCTTTGACTACCTCGCCCAGCTCTACCGCAAGCCCGAGGGGCTGATGATGAAGGAGCTCTCAAGCAACCTCATGGTCACGGGCGGCAACGTGACGGGGCTGACCGACGAGCTCGAAAAAGAGGGCCTGGTCGTGCGCGAACCCCGGCCCAACGACAGACGCTCCTGGGTGGTGCGGCTGAGCGATACCGGGCGCATCAGCTTCAAAGCCATGGCGGCCGAGCATGAGCAGTGGATTTTGGAGATTTTCTCAACGCAGGACACTGCGACCATGAAGCACATGTCCACCGAACTGGGCGCGTTGCGCCTGCATGTGCTGGCGCTGCACGAGCGCAAAACCTACCTTTCAAAGGAGAACAAATGAGCACACCCGATCGCCTAGACCCCGCGCTGCTGGCAGGCAACCGCCGCCCCTTGGCCGGCTACCAAGCCAGCCATTTTTTGTGGCAAGTCGAAGGCGCAGTAGCCACTATCGTGCTCAACCGCGCCGAGCGCAAAAACCCGCTGACCTTTGACGCCTATGCCGAGCTGCGCGATGTGTTTGCCGCGCTCAGGCACGCCGACGACATCAAGGCCGTGGTGCTGACCGGCGCAGGCGGCAACTTTTGCTCGGGCGGCGATGTGCACGAAATCATTGGCCCGCTGATACGCCTGGAAGCGCCAGAGCTGCTCATGTTCACCCGCATGACGGGCGAGCTGGTCAAGCACATGCGCGCCTGCCCGCAGCCCATCGTGGCCGCCATCGACGGCGTGTGCGCGGGGGCCGGCGCCATCATGGCCATGGCCTCTGACCTGCGCCTGGGCACCGCCCGCAGCAAGACCGCTTTTTTGTTCAACCGCGTGGGCCTGGCCGGCTGCGACATGGGCGCTTGCGCCATCTTGCCGCGCCTCATCGGCCAGGGCCGGGCCAGCGAGTTGCTCTACACCGGGCGCGTCATGAAGGGCGAAGAGGCCGAGCGCTGGGGGTTTTTCAACCGCCTGGCCGAGCCCGAAGCCGTGTTGACTGATGCCCAAGCGCTGGCCGCCGAGCTGAGCGCGGGCCCCAGCTTTGCCAATGGCATCACCAAAACCATGCTGCACCAAGAATGGGCCATGACCATAGACCAAGCCATTGAAGCCGAAGCCCAGGCCCAAGCCCTGTGCATGCTGACGCAAGACTTCAAACGCGCCTACCACGCCTTTGTGGCCAAGCAAACGCCCCGCTTTGAGGGCAACTGAGAAAGCCCGCCATGAGTGAGCACCTTGACCACCTGC